>Ga0315909_10008967_pt1 | contig 10890 bp, 10 predicted proteins | sample LakEriMetagenome_11_FD_203527 | JGI IMG/M metagenome (GOLD analysis project Ga0315909, IMG submission 203527) | Freshwater fungal communities from buoy surface, Lake Erie, Ohio, United States - Buoy 2 MA125 | ecosystem: Environmental > Aquatic > Freshwater > Lake | place: USA: Lake Erie, Ohio...
ATCGAAATCTGAGGACTGGCATCTCTTGCCTAAGGACGTCGCGAAAGTGGTGGGTGACGTCATAACGTCTGATGCGAGAGCAACGGTTAATTGGGTTGAGATACGCCCTACGCGGCCGCAATAAGTCAGATTTGCTATCCATGAATGATGTTCATAAATTTCGTTCTGACCTTATGGGTATGCGGGCGGTAGTTACCGGAGGAGCTCAGGGAATTGGTGCTGCCATATGCCTTGGTTTGAAGCGAGCCGGTGCCGATGTTGCGGTTGCGGACCAGCAAGGAGGAAAAGCACGGGCTCTCGCAGATAAGCTTGGCTCTTTGGGTGGTGTTTCGTTCGCAGTCCAGGCTGATTTATCAACAGCTAGTGGCTGTAAAGAAGTAATCGCAAATGCAGTTAGCTCCATGGGGGGGCTAGACATACTTGTCAACTGTGCGGCCCCAAGTCGGGATAAGGCTTTGCTCGGAAAACTGACCCCAGCGGACTGGGATTTGCATCAGAAAATTGTTTTGAACGCTGCAGTCCAGCTGTCAGATTTGGCTAGCGAGCATTTGGCCATGAGCGGTCATGGGGTAATAGTAAATATCTCTTCCGTCACTTCCTCCTCCATAGCAATTGATCAGTGCACCTGGCCATATCATGTTTCAAAAGCAGGACTTGATCAACTTACCCGTTGGTTGGCCGTACGTTTTGGGGAAAGTGGTATTCGCGTAAATGCCGTTTCTCCAGGCTTGGTCGACCGGGACATTGGTCACAAGCTGTCAGATAACTTGGAACACCGCGCAATTATTGAGGCGATTGTCCCCTTACGAAGAGCGGGCACGGGAGAAGATATTGCAAAGGCTGTGGTTTTCTTGAGTTCGGACCAAGCGGCATACATAACCGGGCAAGTATTGACAGTGGACGGCGGTCTTGGTGTAAAAGAGGTGTTCGGTGCCGCACTTAAGGTTAATCAACTTGGCACAAAACCGCCTGAAAGCAATACATTATGACTAATGCTAACTTTAGTATCGTGGATGAGGTTGGTATTGTTCGGCAAAAAGCTGGATTAGGGAAACGGCTTGTTTTTGTATCCGGCAACTTCAACACCATACACCCTGGCCACCTGCGTCTTTTGCGATTTGCTGCTGAGTGTGGTGACTTTCTGGTTGTTGGCGTTACTGACGATGCGTCCGAGAGTGCACTTATTCCTGCTTATTTACGTCTGGAAGGCGTCAGATCCATCAGTTTTATTGACTACGCCTTAGTCCTACGTAATTCACCTGAACAATTTATTCTTGATTTGCGGCCAGACATTGTTGTCAAGGGCAAGGAGCATGAGCCCGGGACAAATGCAGAGCAACCAGCAGTTGAGTCTTATGGGGGGCGCCTGATTTTTAGTTCCGGAGAAATGCGCTTTTCTTCAATTGATCTCCTTAAGCGAGAGATGGCAGAACCTAACCTGTCTTCTATCATTCGTCCAAAAGATTTTCCGGCTCGCCATGGATTTACGATGGCTGATCTGCGTGAAGTAGTAAAAAAATTTAAAGGTTTTCGGGTAACTGTTGTGGGTGACCTCATCATTGATGAGTACATCAACTGTGATGCCATCGGCATGTCTCAGGAAGACCCAACTCTGGTCTTGACGCCCATCCAGAACCAGATGTTCATTGGGGGGGCAGGTATTGTTGCTGCGCATGGGCAAACACTGGGTGCCGAAGTGAGATATATCTCGGTATCCGGCGTTGATACAACTGCAAGATTCGCTTGCAAAAAGCTGGATGAATACGGTGTTTCAGCAGTAATTTTTGAGGATGAAAGTCGACCCACTACCTTGAAGCAGCGCTTTCGCGCGTCTGGCAAGACTTTACTGCGCGTAAGCCACCTAAGGCAGCATGATGTAAGCCGTTATTTAGCACATAAGTTATTGGATTCAATTAAATCCTCTTTATCCAAAACGGACCTGCTTATATTCTCCGACTTCAACTACGGCTGCCTGCCCCAAGCCCTAGTGGTTAAAATCATTCAAGAGTGCAAGAGGCGGAATATTCTTATGGTTGCAGACAGCCAGTCTTCTTCTCAGATTGGTGACGTTTCCCGATTTACGGACATGATGCTTTTAACGCCCACAGAGCGGGAGGCACGTTTGGCCGTTCAAGATTTTGATTCCGGTCTGGTTGTACTTGCTGAGAAATTGCGAAAGAAATCTCGAGCTAAAAATATCACAATCACTCTTGGCTCCGAGGGCATGCTCGCACACGCGTCCACTGCCAAGAACGACGAATGGATGACGGACCGGCTGCCTGCAATGAACTTGTCGCCCAAGGATCCTGCCGGGGCTGGCGATAGCCTGCTCATTGCGTCCTCCATGGCCATGGCGGTTGGTGCGAATATCTGGCAAAGCATGTACCTCGGCTCAATTGCCGCCGCATGCCAAGTTAGCCGTGTTGGCAACATGCCCCTGTCTCCGCAGGACATTGCGCTGGAGCTGGCTGACTGACCATGCGTGCGCTTTTGCTTGCCGCCGGCCTGGGTACCAGGCTCAAGCCACTGACCAATTACCTGCCAAAGTGCCTGATTCCCATTCATGGTCGACCGCTGCTGGACTACTGGCTGGAGTCGCTTGTCACCCATGGCGTCAACGAGATCCTGTTGAATACCCATTACTTTTCGTCTTTGGTGGTTGACTATGTTCAGCGCAGCAGTTGGGCGCAGTATGTGGTGATAGTCCATGAAGAACAACTGCTGGGCACGGGAGGAACCATCCTAGCAAACCGGAATTTCTTTCGCGAGCAAGCCTTTCTGGTCGCGCATGCCGACAATGTGACGATTTTTGATCCGCTGGCTTTTTTCAACCAGCATGGTGAACGCCCTCCTGCGGCGGCGCTGACCATGATGGTGTTCGAAACGCCAGACCCAAAATCATGCGGCATCATTGCACTTGACCAGCGCGGCATGGTGACCTCATTTCACGAGAAGGTTGCCTCGCCACCGGGAAATCTGGCCAACGCCGCCGTGTATATCCTTGAGCCTGCGGTACTCGACTTCATGAAAAGCTTGGGCAAGGCCGAAATTGACTTCAGTACCGAAGTTATTCCTCACTTCATGGAGCGCATTTTTACTTACCGCAATGCCTCCTATCACCGCGATATTGGCACGATCGCGAGCTGGACGGATGCCCATGCAGACTTTCCTCCCCTGGCTGCTTCGCCGGCCAACGCCGAGGCCTGGAACAAAACTCTCAGTATGGCGGACAGTATGCTGGCGCCGACAATGGCCCGGTTACTGAAGCAAGCTGACCCTGCAACGTCTGCGCATGTGCCAACGCTTCGATAACTGGACCACCAGCAAACCATGAATACCTTAATCGCTCATTGTGAGAGTGCGTATCGATCAGCCAAGCTGGTGAAGAATCCGTTTCCCCACTACGTCATCGATAACTTCCTGCCTCCTGAGACTTTTGCGGAGCTGGTTAACTCCGGGTTGGCTGAACATGCGCTGCTGAAGCGCCAGTTTGAGACCAGCCTTGAAGCAGGAAAGAGCGTTCATGGCAACGAGGGAATGAACGCCGCTGCCAACATCCCGATAAAGCTGCTGGGGGGGGAGGTTGGCTCCAAATTGATTGGCGAGTTGTTTGGCATAGAGGGTGTTAGCTCGATGTTTGACCGTCCCAATTTTGGCGGGTACTACCCCTTCCATCAAATGAGCACGGGCGGCTTGCTGGGGTCGCATATCGATCACTCTTTTTCGACAGATCGACAAATACACGTTGCCAACTGCCTTTTTTATGCAAGCCCGCACTGGCCTGAAGAGTGGGGCGGTGAGACCATACTGTTTGACCGCACTGGGTTGCGCGAAGTAGCGCGAGTTCAGCCCAAACCCAACCGGCTGCTGGTGTTTCTACACTCGTCTCTGGCGTTTCACGGGGTCGATGTAGTCAAGTGTCCCTCCTCCCACAAGCGAATGTCCTATTACATGGATTACTACGCGAGCAAGGAGAACACTTGCAATGCCTATGCGCGGGATCAAAACACACCGAGTTCTGGACGCATGCGGACTTGGAAGCATGGAACCATTTTTGTGCCGTTCCGTCCATTGGGGAAATTCCAGTTTCCCGATTTGTCCAGCGCAAAACGTCTTAAAGGTGAGGCCATCTATGTTTTCCACTACGTCAAATATTTACTTGGAAAAATGTTCTCAAAGCTTGGGCTGATTTCATAGCGTATGAGCACATACCTCCAACGACACGATGCCTTCCCTTAACAATTCTTAACAGTGCGGTAGTTCAATTTCCGATTGGCTGGCCGAATTTACCAACACAGCAGGAACTATCATCATGAGTCTCGACTTGAAACTGAATCAGCAACTCCGCAACTCGGCAGGTACTTTTGTCATCGCTGAGATTGGTCATAACCACCAAGGTTCTGTCGAACAGGCACGAGCCATGTTCCTGGCGGCCAAAGAGTCGGGTGCCAATGCTGTCAAGCTTCAGAAAAGGAACAATAAAACATTGTTTATCAAAGAACTGTATGACCAGCCCTATGACAATGAAAACAGCTACGGCGCTACCTACGGTGAGCATCGCGAGGCACTTGAATTCAGTCGAGAGGAGTATGTTGAGTTACAGAGATACGCAAAGCAACTCGACATCATGTTGTTCGCAACGCCGTTCGATCTCGAGAGTGTTGACTTCCTCGCAGACTTAGACATGCCCGCCTACAAGATCGCTTCAGCCGACTTGAACAACACGCCGCTACAAAAACATATTGCAAAACTGGGAAAGCCAATTTTTCTTAGCACCGGGGGCGGGACCATCAAGGATATTCACCGCGCGTGCGACGCTATTCTTCCTCTGAATTCACAACTGTGCATCCTGCATTGCACGGCTTCCTATCCTGCCAATGTGGAGGATATGAACCTGAACGTCATTCCTTTCCTGATGTCAGAGTTCCCAAACCAGGTGATTGGTTTATCTGATCATGAAAACGGCATTGACGCGGCGTCGATCGCATACATGTTGGGAGCTCGTGTATTCGAAAAACATTTCACACTGAACCGGTCCCTGAAGGGTACCGACCATTCCTTCTCGCTGGAGCCGGAAGGCCTGAGAAAGCTGATTCGCAACCTGGGCAGAATTCCGGTACTGCTCGGAGACGGTGAGAAACGCATTTTGGAGAGCGAGAAAAACCCGCTTAAAAAGATGAGCAAGTCGCTTGTCGCTGCGAAGGCTCTGTCCGCAGGGCACAAGTTGACCAATAAGGATGTGGCGCTCAAGTCGCCCAGCGGGGGGTTGCCACCTTTTGAGTTGGACAACGTCATTGGTAAAACCCTTAAAGCGCCTTTGAAAGAAGACGCACATATTCTTTTCGAGAACCTCGCTTGAGTAAAAGTCCGTCAAAGCTGCGCGGCAGCGTTGCCGCAGAAAGCGAACTGGCTCTGGAGCTGCGAAATCTGCAGGCCGTTGTTTTTGATTTTGACGGCGTTTTTACGGACAACTCGGTCGTGGTTGATCAAAATGGAGTCGAGTCGGTGCGGTGTTGGCGCAGCGATGGCATAGGTCTCTCTCGCATTCAGACATTGGGGTTGAAAACGCTCATTATTTCCACTGAAACGAATCCAGTGGTTTCCGTGCGCGCTAGGAAGATGAAGACAGAATGCATCCAGGGCATTGACGACAAGGCCGCCGCGATAGTTGAGTGGAGCAATGCAGCCGGTATCTCGTTGTCTCATGTTGCCTTTGTCGGAAACGACATCAACGATATTCCGGCCTTGCAAAAGGTGGGCTTGCCAATAGGCGTTGCAGACTCGTATGAAGAGATATCTCCCTTCGCAAAGTACATCACCGCTACGGCTGGCGGGTATGGCGCAGTACGTGAGGTCTGCGACCTTATTGTTCATGCGCGCGTGGGCAAGTCGGAGATTTAGAAAAATGTCCGACTTTCTATTTTCTGTAGATGGTGATGTGGTGGTTATTACGGGTGTGTCTGGGCAGCTGGGCCATCAATATGCCCAGGCTTTTCTGCAACGTGGAGCCCGCGTGCTCGGACTCGATCTCCAACAGTCGTCGAGCTCGGAAGAGCTTGCCAGCCGTTATACGGATCGGTTTTCGTTCTGTGAATGCAATGTCACTCAAATTGACAGTCTGCGGGTAGCTCTCGCAACCGTGCGTCGTGTTTTTGGCGAGCCAACGGTTCTCATCAACAACGCCGCAATCGACTCCCCCCCTGACGCCCCCCTTGAAGAAACCGGACCGTTCGAAGACTATCCGGACGACTCGTGGGATCGGGTGATGGATGTCAATGTCAAAGGCGTCTACCTGGCATGCAAGATTTTCGGTGCGGCTATGGCCGCCAACAAACGCGGATCGATCATCAACATTTCATCAATATACGGTGTGGTGTCGCCCGATCAAAGTATTTATGAGTATCGCCGGCAACTCGGCGAGATTTTTTACAAACCGGTTGCCTATGCCGTGTCCAAGTCGGCCTTGCTCAACCTGACGCGCTATCTGGCGACCTACTGGGCCAGGACTGGGGTTCGGGTCAATACACTGGTTATTGCCGGCGTGGAGAACGGGCAGGATCCGGAATTCCTGAAAGCCTATTGCGCCCGCATGCCTGTGGGCCGTATGGCTCATCAGGACGAATACAACGGCGCAGTTATTTTTTTGGCGAGTACGGCTTCAAGCTACATGAACGGTGCCCAACTCGTCATTGATGGAGGGTGGACATCCGTATGACGTCCATTCTACTGATCCCAAACTGGATAGACGGGCAAGAACTTTGGCCTGTAGCGCAAACCAGATACAAAAAGATCAATCCCCACAACGGGTTGGTTGAATCCGAGTTTTTTGTCTCATCGGCAGAGGACGTCAGGCATGCTGTCGGTGTGGCCGATGCCGCATTTCCTGCCTGGTCGGGCATGACACCTGTCGCCAGAGGCAACATCCTCGGCGCCTGGGTCCGGCTTTTGCGGGAGCACCAGCAGGAGCTGGCTGATATCGTGGCGCGCGAAACTGGAAAGCCTCCACAGGACGCTCAGGGTGAAGTGGGTGGTGCCATTGCGCAGGGCGACTATTTTGCCGGTGAAGGCATGCGTTTGTATGCGCGCTCCCTGACCTCGGGCATGCCCAACAAGCACAGCCACACAGTGCGGCAGCCGCGTGGTGTCGCTGGCCTTATCGTCCCGGCCAATACCCCAATCGCCAATATCGCCTGGAAAGTATTCCCCGCCCTCATCTGTGGCAATACCGTTGTTCTCAAAGCTTCCGAAGACGCGCCTGAAATCGCTGTCCGCATGGCCGGGTTGGCCGCGCAGGCAGGTCTGCCCAGCGGTGTACTGAACGTCATTCAAGGTTCGGGCGACCCCACAGGAAAGGCGCTGGTGGAAGACGGGAGAGTCGCCGTGATCAGCTTCACGGGGTCAACTGCTGTTGGCCGGTGGATCGCCGAGGTCGCTGGAAGGCGTTTGGCCCGGGTCTCCCTCGAGCTCGGGGGGAAGAACGCCTTTGTGGTCTGCGGCGACGCGGATCTAGATGCCGCTGTTCACTGGGCGAGCCTGTCAGCATTCAGCAATGCCGGGCAACGTTGTGCCGCCGGAAGCCGGATTCTGGTCGCGGACGCCATCTACGACATCTTTGTAGATAGGCTGGTTGCGAAGGCCAGGTCCCTGAAAATCGGCATTGATGCGGGCTGTGATCTCGGTCCAGTGATGAATTCGCGTCAGCAAGCCAATATATTTGCAGCGATCGGGCAAGCTGTCGCCGCCGGAGGCCGGGTCCTATGCGGAGGTAAAGCGCCAGATGCGCAGAATCTCAGGAATGGCTGCTACGTCGAGCCAACGCTGATCGATCAATTGGCCGAAGGCGCGGAGTTGTGTGCGCTGGAGATTTTCGGCCCAGTGGCCACCATCCAGCGGGTCCGTGACGTGGCGCATGCCCTGCAGCTTGCGAACGATAGTGAGTATGGATTGACTGCTGCAATTCACACCCGCAGTGTGGATCGGGCAATGTGGTTTGCGCAACGTGTTCGTGCGGGCGTGGTTAACATCAACATCGGAACTTATGGCAGCGAGCCGCATATGCCTTTTGGCGGGTTTGGCGCTTCCGGCAACGGCACCCGTGAACCAGGGGTTGAGGCGCTGGATGTCTACAGCGAGCTGAAGAACATCTCGTTTTTGGTCCGAGATTCTTTGGTGTGAGGCTTATGGCCAGGTTCATCGCGCACGTGTTCAAAAACGAAACTCTAACTTTCAGGCATTTCCAATATTCTTTTCGTCAATCGTAATCTCAAAGGCGCTTTCCATGAAGATCGATAAAGTTGAAATGTTTCATGTGGATGCAGGCTGGCGGCCATGGTCGTTCATCAAAGTGACGACGAATGAAGGGGTGGTCGGCTGGAGTGAATGCACTGACTCGCACGGATCGCCGCAGGGGATGGCGGGGGTGGTCAAAGACCTGTCGCCCCTGCTTGTCGGGCAAGATCCGCGCAGAATTGAAAAACTCTGCTGGGACATGCATTCGCGAACCCGCCAAAGTCCAGGCTCAATTATCCAGAAAGCCATCGGGGGGATCGAAAACGCCCTGTGGGACATCAAAGGCAAGGCCCTCGGCGTTCCTGTTTATGAGCTTTTCGGTGGGCCGGTGCGTGAGGAAATCCCCTTGTATTGGTCGCATTGCGGGACGTCACGGGTACGCGCCTGGGAAATCATCAAGAAACCGCAGATCAGGTCTTATGAGGACGTCAAAGATTTTGGCAAGGAAGTGCGGGCCTCCGGTTTCAAGGCGCTTAAAACCAATATCGCGGTGCTCGGCGACAAACCCTACATCTACATGCCGGGATTCTTCAAAAGCCCCGGGGGCCCTGAACTGAATGCGGATCGAGAAATTCTTTGCGCAATCGACAATTGGGTCGGTGCGCTGCGAGACGGAGTAGGTGATGACATCGACATCGCCATCGACCTGAACTTCAATTTCAAAACTGAAGGTTATATAAAAATCGGAAGAATGCTTGAGCAATACAAGCTGATATGGCTGGAGATTGACTCGTATGATCCGAAAGCGCTACGTCAGATCAAGGATGCGGTTAATACGCCCATCACTTCCTGCGAAAACCTTTACGGCACACGCCAGTACCGGCCATTCTTTGAGAATCATGCGATGGATGTGGCGTCTATCGACGTCATCTGGAATGGATTCGGCGGGTCAAAAAAAATTGCCGACATGGCCGAGCTGTACGAAATGAACATCTGCCCGCACAATTACAACGGCCACTTGTCGACCTTGATCAGCATGCAGCTATGCGCTCTTCTTCCCAATGTGCGGCTGGCCGAAATCGACGTTGATGATGTGCCATGGCGTGACGAGCTGTTTACCAACCTGCCTGTGGTTGAGGGGGGCCGCTTGAAGATTCCGAACGCGCCGGGCTGGGGTACCGATGTGAATGAAAAAGTCCTCTCCAAGCATCCATGGCCCAAATAGCATGAAGATGACTATTGGCATTCTAGGCCCCGGCGCGATCGGTGGATTCCTCGCCGGCCTGCTCTGGAAGCAGGGGCACGATGTTTCGTGCGTCTGCAGACCTCAGACGGCCGCCGCTATCCGGAGCAATGGGATTCAGATTGAAAGTGCCGTGTTCGAGAATTTTGTCGCTCGGCCCCAAGCAGACATCAAGCTTGCCGCTCCGGTCGATGTACTCTTTATCGCTACCAAATCGCCCGCACTGCTGGAAGCCCTGACGAGCATTGCGCCCGAGCTGGTCGAAAAGTCGACGATTGTTTCTTTGCTGAATGGTGTCGGTCACCGGGAAGTAATAAGAGCAAGCCTTGGCCCGCACCTTGCCGTCGGGACGTTAGGCATGATTGAGGTCGGGAAGGGGGCGGACGGCCATATCCGCCAGCTTTCGAGGCAGAACCCGCACATCGAACTTGCGTCTGACCGGGATCTTGCGCCCGCGGCTCTGGAAAGGGTTGCGGCAGTCATGCGGGAGGCCGGGGTTTCAACTTCGATACTTCAGTCCGAGGCCGAAGTGATCTGGAGAAAACTGGTGCGCCTCGGTGCCATTGCCTCTCTCACGGCAGCGTTCCAGCAGACCGTCGGGGCCCTCCGCTCCAACCCGGAACGCAGAAAACTTCTGGAAGAGCTTGTTCGCGATGGGGCGCAGGTCGCGTTGCACGAAGGCGTAACGATTCTTCCTGAAGAGGTCCTCAAACAAATCGATGCCCTTCCGGCAGGGTTGACGACTTCGCTGCAGCGTGATGTGCATTGCAGGATTCCCTCAGAGGTGGAGTCCATCACGGGAGGCGTTTTGCGTTTGGCAAGGTCCTGCGGCATTTCTGCGCCAGGCTATGAGCGCGCCTATGAGCTCATCAACCAGCAGATCCGTTGAATTGACTGGCGTGCATTTTTTGCACTCAAGAGTTCAATAAGATTTAACACATGAAACCCGCGGATTTAAAGGTGATGGGCATCGTCGGAATACGTTCCGGCTCAAAAGGGGTTCCGGACAAGAACATCTGTCATTTAGCGGGGAAGCCCTTGGTCGGCTGGATTCTTGACGCGGCGCGCCAATCGAAGCACATCAATCGGCTGATCGTATCGACGGACTCGCCGGGCTACGCCGAAATTGCCAGGACATACGGTGCGGAGGTTCCTTTCCTCAGGCCGGCTGAACTCGCTTCGGATCAGGCTCCTGAATTTGAGTATGTGAAGCACATGGTGGATTGGCTGGAAAAAAACGAGGGCTACCGGCCCGATATTGTTGTTCGCATGATGGCAACGGTGCCATTGCAGACGACCGAAGATATCGATGTAGTGATTGACAAGCTCGTTGAAGATCCGAAAGCGAGTTCGGCCGTGGTCATTGCCGAGGCCCGGCAACATCCACTCAAGGCCTTGAAAATCGTTGATGATGGTGA
>Ga0315909_10008969_pt1 | contig 10889 bp, 5 predicted proteins | sample LakEriMetagenome_11_FD_203527 | JGI IMG/M metagenome (GOLD analysis project Ga0315909, IMG submission 203527) | Freshwater fungal communities from buoy surface, Lake Erie, Ohio, United States - Buoy 2 MA125 | ecosystem: Environmental > Aquatic > Freshwater > Lake | place: USA: Lake Erie, Ohio...
AAGTATTACTGTGTTTGGCGCATTATTATTAATAAAAGCAACCACATTTCTTGCTTTACGAACTTTATTACTCAATGTAACTGAAAGCTCTAATTGAATTGTTGCAGCAGCATCAGTAAAGTATTGTTGCATCCCTTTTTTTGAAACAAAAATTATAGGAATAGGCAATGCAGCAGATTTATCATTTTTATTGAATTGAACATTATCTATTAAAGCAGAACTATTAAATAAGAGCATAGCGGTAGCTTTTTTTGCTGCTGCTTCATTGGCTATTTTCTTAATGGTCTCTTCAATATCAAAGTGAGGGTTGCTTTTATTTTCTTCTAAAATTTCTTTTAAATCTTTAAACCAAGGTTGATTGGTTTCTGATAATGCTATGGCTGGTGATCCTTTTATAGATGCACTTGCGCTAAAAGCAACAGGAAAGAAATCCTCATTTAAGATCAATTGTTTGCCGTTTACTTTTAAATAAGTACTCGTTTCAATTTGAAGCCCTTCGTTTATTTCAAATTCTTGAACATACCCATTTGCGCCTTTAGGCTCTATTCCTAATAATTGGTATTGTTGCACAAGGTATTCCATAGCCAATTTCTCGCCTGCCGTACCCGTTCTTCTACCCTCCAATTGATCATCCGCTAAATATTGTACATGCTTCTGTAAGTTGTTTTGAGTGAATGCCTGTTCTTTTTCTGCGGCAATTCTTAGTTTACGCTTACTTTGAGCTTCTACCATTACAGGCAAGAGTAGTAGAGCAACCATCCATTTTTTCATATTTAGCACTTTATAATACAAAAGTAAGTAGCAGCAAGTAGATAATTGTAATAGTAGGGTAATCAATTCTAAATTCTGTTCCCAATCTCGTAACCAACTGCGGATTTGCGCACCTACTTTTGCAACCTTGGCGAATAAGACTCTACATATAGCATTGGTTGGAAACCCCAACAGCGGTAAAAGCTCTTTATTCAATGCTTTTACAGGTCTAAATCAGCATGTTGGTAATTTTCCAGGGGTTACAGTAGACAAAAAAATAGGAATATTTTCTTTAGAAGACAACTTACAAGCAGAATTAATTGATTTACCAGGCACCTATAGTTTATATCCAAGAAGGGCAGATGAATGGGTTGCATATAAAGTGCTGATGGGGGCGGATGCAGAAATTAAAGCAGACTTGATTGTTTTGGTAGCAGATGCAAGTAACCTCAAGAGAAATTTATTATTCTGTTCTCAAATCATCGATTTAAAAATCCCGGTTGTCATGGCATTAACCATGAACGACTTAGCTGCAAAAAAAGATATAAAAATTGACATAAGCGGTTTAGAAGCCGATTTAGGTATTCCAGTAGTTGCAGTAAATCCTAGAAAAAATAAGGGGCTGAATGAACTGAAAAAAGTGATTTCAAAAATGCAGCCCGAGGCTACTGCTAAACTTCGCGACTTTATGGACACTGCTGCTTTAGCACCAGAAGCCGTTGCTAAAGTAAGGCAATCGTTTCCTGAATGGAGCGATTATGCTTGCATACACCAATTAATTAATCACGATGAACTATTAAGTAGCAGCCAAAGCCATGCTGTATTAAACAACATAGTAGTAGAAAATAATTTTAATACTACTAAAACCCAGGCCGAAGAAATAATGCAGCGATACACGCGCATCCGCCAAATAATGCAAAAGAATGTTTTAGAAACAGGGCCACTTGAAAAAAAGTTGTTTACTGAAAAACTAGATAATGTTTTAATGCATAAAACATGGGGTTACTTGATTTTATTTTCAGTTTTATTTCTTTTATTCCAAAGTATTTTTTGGTTGGCTACCTACCCAATGGACGGTATTGAGTGGAGTTTTGCAGCTTTAGCAGGTTGGTTGTCTAATAATTTACCAGAAGTTTGGTGGAGTAATTTATTAATCAATGGATTTGTTGCTGGCTTGAGTGGTATTTTAGTTTTTGTTCCGCAAATCATGATTTTATTTGGATTAATTACCATTTTAGAAGATACTGGTTACATGGCGCGGATTAGTTTCTTGAGTGACAAGCTAATGCGTAAAGTTGGTTTAAATGGGAAAAGTGTAATGCCCATGATTAGTAGCTTTGCTTGTGCTGTTCCTGCCATCATGGGTGCAAGGAATATTGAAAACAAAAAAGAAAGGCTGCTCACTATTTTGATAACACCTTTAATGAGTTGCAGCGCTCGATTACCCGTTTATACTATTTTAATTGCACTGGTAATTGAAGAAAAATATTACCTCGGCTTTCTAAGTTTACAAGGTTTAGTTATGATGGCTTTATATCTTCTTGGTACCATCATGGCTTTATTAGTTAGTTATGTAATGAAATTCTTTATTAATATTAAAGAAAAGAGTTTTTTTATTTTAGAGCTGCCTATGTATAGGGCTCCACGCTGGAAAAATGCGGGTATTACAATGATTGAAAAGGCTCGAATTTTTGTTACAGATGCGGGTAAAGTGATTATGGTCATTAGCTTATTACTTTGGTTTCTAAGTTCATTTGGACCAGGTAGTCAAATAGAAAATACTGAAGCAAAATATGCTGCTTTAATAGCAATAAACCCCACCGCAGCTGATTCATTGCAAAAACAATTATCAACTGAAAAGTTAGCCAATTCTTATGCAGGGCTATTAGGCAAAAGCATTGAGCCAGCAATTACCCCATTGGGTTATGATTGGAAAATTGGCATTGCACTAATTACTTCCTTTGCAGCCAGAGAAGTGTTTGTGGGCACCATGGCTACTTTGTATAGTGTAGATGAAGAAGACGATCAAAGCTTAAGAGAAAAACTACAAGCAGCCACCCATGCAAATGGCAAAAAGGTTTATACCCTTGCTACTGGATTATCTCTAATGGTATTTTATGTTTTAGCAATGCAATGCATGAGCACTTTGGCCGTGGTAAAAAGAGAAACTAAATCTTGGAAATGGCCAACTATACAGTTAATCTATATGACAGTATTGGCCTATGGAATGAGCTGGTTAGTATATACCCTGTTCAGTTAATCATTAAAATACAAGTATACAGAAGTTCCTTTGTCAATGGTACTCTCCACTTTTATAGAACCACCCAACATTTGTATAAAGTCTTTTGTAAGAATTAATCCTAGTCCAGAGCCCTTTTCGTCGCCTGTTCCCGTTGTACTTTGATAATGTTCTCCATCAAATAATTTGGCTTTCACTTCTTCTGTCATACCAACCCCTGTATCACTAACAGAAAGCATGATTTCTTTATCTTCTTTATGAGCATATACAGTAATAACCCCTTCCTTGGTAAATTTATTTGCATTGCTAATAAGGTTGCGAAGGATAAATCGCATAGAATTAATTTCAGATTTGATAAACAAATCTTCATCTACCAAATTCACCATTATATTAGACTTCAGCGATGCCATAACTTCAAAGCTCTTGAACATATTGCTTACTAAAGTGCGCATATGTACTTTCTCTTTTTCAAAACCTTGGCCACGCATTTGCATAGAACCCCAGTCTACCAAGTTATTGAGCAACTCTACCGTTCCATCAATTTGTTTGCCCGCCATATTCATTAGTTCAACAGAATCATGTTGACTAAGAATTTTTCGAGCATTTAATTCTATAATTGATTTTACCGCACCTATTGGATTTCTAACGTCATGAGCTATAATCGACAGAATTCTATTCTGCATTTCCATTTGCTGTTGCAGCTTTTCTTGTTGCTGCTCTAATTGCTTATTCAACAAATTTTGATCAAGCAATTTCACCACCTGCCTAGCCAATGTTTGTAAAGTAAATATTTGCTCTTCGTTTAGCTCACCTGGCTTGGTGTCCATTACAGAAATGGTTCCAACTTTAAAACCATTTGAATTAATTAATGGAACACCAGTATAAAAACGAATAAAAGGCTCCCCAATTACTAAAGGGTTGTCTATAAACCTTTCATCCTGTGTTGCATCGGCAATTTCAAATATGGCTGTATTAGATGTAATGGCGTGACCACAAAAAGAAATATCTCTAGGAAATTCCTTCATGTCTAAACCATACCGAGCTTTAAACCATTGTCTATTTGCATCAATCAAGGAAATTAATGCAATGGGGGTTTTACAAATAGTTGCTGCCAATTGCACCACGTCATTGAACTCATCCTCGTATGAAGTATCTAGTACTTCATATCGGTAGAGTTCCTTCAAACGCCTATTGTCGTCTAATGGTATTTGTGGGGGTACCATAAACAAATGTATTTGCTTTAGTGGCTCTTTCTTTTTGGGCATTAAAAAGCATATTTTTCCATGCCTTTAACGCAGAAAAAGCGGTTTTATTGGCTATATTAAAAATATTTTTTATTAAATGCTATCCCAAGCTTCCAAAACTTCCTCAGTATGGTTCTTGGTATCTGGTTTAGCAATAATTTTACGAATCACTCCAGTTTCATCAATTAAAAACGTTGTTCTGGTAGTACCCATATAAGTACGTCCCATGAATTTTTTCTCTCCCCATAAATTGTACTTATCTACAATTTTCTTTTCTTCATCAGAAATTAAAGAGAAAGGGAGTTCGTATTTTTCTTCGAATTTTTTGTGGCTTTTAACACTATCAACACTTACCCCCACCACTTGAAATCCCTTTTTAATTAAAGCACTATAATTATCTTTTAAATTACATGCTTGTGAAGTACATCCAGGTGTATCGTCTTTTGGATAAAAATAAAGAATTAGTTTTTTTCCTTTAAAATCTGACAACGAAACCATATTCCCGTTTTGATCGGGCGCTTTAAATGCTGGGGCCTTACTTCCTTCTTTTAATACTGCCATTACTGTTATTTAAATTTAAATTTGAATTCGAGTTATTTTTTAGCCACTTTTAATGTAGCAGCCTTACATTTGCACAATTTATCTCTACAACTACTATGCCTAAAGATCAATCAATCAAATCGGTACTTATAATAGGTTCAGGGCCTATTATCATTGGACAAGCTTGTGAATTTGACTATTCGGGCTCTCAGGCAGCCAGAAGTCTCCGTGAGGAGGGCATAAAAGTAATACTTATTAATAGTAATCCGGCCACCATTATGACAGACCCCATGATGGCAGACCGAGTTTACCTACTTCCCCTGAACGTAGAAAGCATTGAACAGATATTACAAGAAAACAATATAGATGCTGTTTTACCAACCATGGGAGGACAAACAGCATTGAATCTTTGTAAAGAAGCCGACGAATTAGGTATCTGGGAAAAATACAATTGTCGATTAATTGGTGTGGATGTTGCCGCTATTGATACAGCAGAGGATAGGGAGAAATTTCGTCAACTGATGGTTAAGATCGGAATGGCAGTTGCCCCAAGCCGAGTGGCAAATAGTTTTTTAGAAGGAAAGGAATTTGCCCAAGAAATTGGTTTTCCATTGGTAATTCGCCCTTCTTTTACATTAGGCGGAACTGGTGGAGGATTTGTTCATGGTAAAGAAGACTTAGATGCTGCTTTAGAAAAGGGCTTAAAAGCCTCACCCATTCATGAAGTTTTGGTTGAAAAAGCAGTCTTAGGTTGGAAAGAATATGAATTAGAACTACTGAGAGATTGTAACGACAATGTCGTGATCATTTGTACGGTTGAAAATTTAGACCCGATGGGGGTACACACAGGTGATTCTATCACTGTTGCACCTGCAATGACTTTGAGTGATACTGCATTCCAAGAAATGCGCAATAAAGCCATGTTGATGATGCGCTCTTTGGGAAATTTTACAGGTGGTTGTAATGTGCAGTTTGCTTTAAACCCCGCCACTGAAGAGTTAATAGCGGTTGAAATCAACCCAAGAGTGAGCCGTTCTTCTGCTCTTGCTTCAAAAGCAACTGGATATCCTATTGCTAAAATAGCAGCTAAGCTTGCAATTGGCTATTCGTTAGATGAATTAAAAAATCAAATAACTCAAACAACTTCCGCTTATTTTGAACCTGCACTAGATTATGTAATTGTAAAAGTTCCACGTTGGAATTTTGATAAATTCAAAGGAGCCAACGATACTTTAGGCCTGCAAATGAAAAGTGTGGGTGAAGTAATGGCAATTGGAAGAAGTTTTCCAGAAGCCTTGCAAAAAGCTTGTCAAAGCTTAGAAAATGAAGCAGTGGGATTGGGCTACTATGGAAAGAGCTTAATGAAGAGTGAAGAGATAGTAGAATACATCAAGACCCCAAAATGGGATAGAATATTCCGCATAAAAGATGCACTTATGCAAGGTTCTACTGTAAAATCTATTGCACAAGCAACTGGTATTGATCGATGGTTTTTATACCAAATTCAAGAAATTTGTACCGTAGAAAAGGAATTATTGAAGCATACATTAGAAAGTCTTCCTGAAAGCTTATTAAGAGAAGCTAAGAAAATGGGCTTTGGTGACGCACAAATTGCCAAAATCCTCAACGGCAATTGTCATGAAGATGAAGTGTACGAAAAAAGAAAGCAATTAGGTATCACTAGGGTTTATAAGATGGTTGATACTTGTGCAGCTGAATTTGAAGCTAAAACACCTTATTTCTATAGCACATTTGAAGGGTAAGCTATTTGTCCTCTTGCTTAAAAATTTATACCATTTGATTGGTAGTGTTGCTGCCGTTTAATGGCATTAACTTTGTATATAATATAAATTTATAAGCAATCAATGTCTAAGGGATTTAAACAGGTTTTTCAAACAAGCAATCCCACCAGATGGCAACGTTTTAAATGGACGTTCCGTTTGTTGCTATTCCTGCTATTGATTACAATCATTGCAATCATTATTGCTTTTCGTACAGCTTATATTCCTTCAGTACCAATACTACAGAGTAGTGTTTTCAAAAAAATCTTAGTTTCAGATGAAAACCCCGATTCCCTGGCTAAAGAATACCAGGGCTTCAGAAAATTTATAGACGATAAATGGTCGGCTGGTAAGGGATGTGGACAAAACGATAGCGCTATCCGACTTTCCAATTCAAAACTATTTAGTGATTCGTTGGGTATCAGAGCTGCTTTTTATGTAGACTGGGATCCTCAAGCATTCTTTTCATTAAGAAGAAATATTAATAAACTCAATTTAATATTGCCAGAATGGATGTTTTTCGATCCAAAAGGTGATTCTTTGATAATCCGAAAAGACAAACGAGGATACGACTTAATCAAACAGAAAAAAGGACTCAGGGTAATGCCCATGCTTACCAATAATATTAACGGAAAATGGGATGGTGCAGTAGTTAGTAGGATTCTAAATAACCCTACTAAAAGCGAAAAATTAATTAACGATTTATATAAATGGATAAAGTCTGAAGGCTTCACAGGAGTGAATATTGACTTGGAAGAATTAGTTGAAAACGATAACAGAATACTCACTAAATTCTTAAAAAAATTATCCGACCGATTTCATGCAGGTGGTTTATTAACCTCCATTGATGTAATGCCATTTAATGAGGATTATGACTATAAAGCTTTGGCAGCTCATACGGATTATATTTTCTTAATGGCTTACGACCAATATACATCTAGCACTAAACCAGGCCCAATTAGTGGTCAAAAATGGATTGAAGCCGCCGTAGACCAAATTGTACAAAAAGTTCCCATACCCAAACTAGTATTATGTATTGCAGGGTTTGGATATGACTGGCCTAAAGGAGGTGAGGGTTCAGATGTTACTTATCAACAAGCATTGAGTATTGCAAAAGAAAACAACAGTATAATCACTTATGATAATGATTCTTATAATTTATACTTCACGTATAAAGACAAAGTAGGTCATGAAAGAGAAGTACATTTTACTGATGCGGCCACCAATTTTAATTCCATAAGGTTTTCAACCGAATATGGATTTGCTGGAACTGCATTATGGCGAATGGGAAGTGAAGACAGCAGGCTTTGGGATTTTTATCATTTACCAATGAACAAAGCCTCTGTGCAAAAATTTAATTTTGAAGAATTTACAAAAGTAGAAACCAGTAACGATGTAGATTTTATGGGTGAAGGAGAAATTTTAGATGTAATATCTACCCCTACTCCTGGCCATATAAGAACAGAGTTAGACACTGAATGGATGTTGATTTCAGAAGAATTTTATGATACGCTTCCTTCGATGTTTGTGGTAAAACAATTTGGGAAGTCTACAGAGAAAAAAATGGTGTTGACTTTTGATGATGGACCACACCCGGTTTATACAAGACAAATTTTAGATATACTCGATAGGTACAATGTAGTAGCTAATTTTTTTATCGTTGGAATTGAAGCAGAGAAAAATATTCCACTGATAAAGAGAATTTATAACTCAGGTCACGAAATAAGCAATCATACTTTTACCCATCCTAATATGGCAACAGTTAGTAAGCAAAGGGCTTACTTAGAAATGGATGCAACAAAATTATTGATTGAAGCAATTACGGGTAGAAGTACCATCATGTTTAGGGCTCCTTTTAATGCAGATAGTAGGCCTGAAACGATGGAAGAATTAGTTCCTGTAGCATTAAGTAGAGAAAAAAATTATTTAACTATTGGGGAGAATATTGATCCATTAGACTGGCAAATTGATGAGGATAAAAATTTTAATGGGGATAGTATTTTTAATAGAGTGGTAAGAATGAAAAATCGAGGAAATATTATTTTATTACACGATGCAGGTGGAGACAGAAGTGCAACCGTTGATGCGCTACCTAAAATCATTGAATACTTTCATAAGGAGGGATATAAATTTACTACCGTTGCCGATCTTATGGGAAAATCTAGAGACGATGTAATGCCACCTGTTCCAAACTACAAAGAGAATTATTTATTAAGATTTAATTATTTTCTTGCAGAAGCCGGATATTATTTAGGCAAAATTTTTAACGCATTATTTCTTTTGTTTTTAACCTTAGGAAGTATCCGTTTACTAATTGTTTTGATTTCATCAATACTTGCAAGAAGAAAAGAAAAGAAACAAATTCTACAACCTTTAAACAACTTCCCACTTGTTTCAATTATAGTTCCAGCCTATAATGAAGAAATAAATGCTGTAAGTTCACTGAACAACTTGCTGCGTTGTGATTATCCAAACTTCAATATCATTTTTGTAAATGATGGAAGTGCCGATAATACATTGGAAGTGGTTAAAGCCGCCTTTAGAAATAATGTCCAAGTAACTATTTTAGATAAACAAAATGGGGGGAAAGCGTCTGCATTAAACTACGGCATTGCAGCCACTAATGCCAATTATGTTGTTTGTATTGATGCAGACACAAAATTAAAAACAGATTCAGTGAGTAAGCTGATGATGCACTTTAATAATGCAAATGTTGGAGCTGTAGCTGGTAATGTAAAAGTAGGAAATGAAGTAAACCTAATCACCCGTTGGCAAAGTATTGAATACACGACTAGTCAAAATATTGATAGAAAGGCATTTGGATATTTTAATGCAATTACTGTAGTCCCAGGTGCAATTGGAGCTTTTAGTAAGTTGGCAATAGAAGAAGCTGGTGGATTTACTTCTGATACATTGGCAGAAGATTGCGATTTAACCATCCGAATTTTACGTTGTGGATATACTATAGCGAATGAAAATAGTGCAATAGCCCTAACAGAAGCCCCTGAAACACTTAACCAGTTTATGAGCCAACGATTCAGGTGGACTTTTGGTGTTTTGCAAACTTTTTGGAAAAACAGAGACGCTTTATTTAATACCAATTATCCAAAATTGGGTTTTATTGCTTTACCCGATATATTACTTTTCAAATACATTATACCCTTATTTGCTCCATTTGCAGACTTTTTAATGTTGATTGGCTTAATGACCGGAAGTGCCAATGAAATTGGTGTTTATTATGCTGTATTTTTAGGAATCGACCTATTATTGGCATTATTTGCTTTTAGCTTTGAAAAAGAACCTTATTGGAAGCTCCTCTTATTAATACCACAACGAGTGATGTATCGCTGGTTATTATTAATTGTTCTTTTTAGAACCCTTCGCAAAGCTGTTAAAGGGGAACTCCAACACTGGGGTGTTCTTAAAAGAACAGGAAATGTACAGGAAGCCATTTAAAAAAGTACTTACTTTGCAGCTTTCTAGCAAACTATTCAACTATGAAATTGAAAGATATTCAAGTACTTAATGAAAAGGAAACCCGAGGTGGATTTGGGGAAGGTATTCATGAAATTGGTAAAGAAAATCCGAACGTGGTAGTATTAACAGCTGATTTAGCTGGCTCTTTAAAATTAGGCCCTTTTATTAAAGATTTTCCCGATCGTTTTGTTCAAGTTGGTATTGCAGAGGCCAATATGATTGGTATTGCAGCAGGTATGACTATTGGAGGTAAAATACCGTATACAACCACTTTTGCCAATTTTAGCACCGGTAGGGTGTACGATCAAATTCGTCAAAGTGTTGCATACAGCGAAAAGAATGTAAAAATTTGTGCTTCGCATGCCGGACTAACTCTAGGAGAAGATGGTGCAACCCATCAAATTTTAGAAGATATTGGGTTAATGAAGATGCTACCAGGAATGACAGTAATTGTTCCTTGCGACTTTAATCAAACCAAAGCTGCTACAAAAGCAATTGCTTCATACGAAGGACCAGTCTATTTAAGATTTGGTAGACCAAAGTGGCCCAATTTTACCAAAGAAGACGGTAGTGATTTTGTAATTGGGAAAGCCCAGCAACTTAGTGAAGGAACAGACGTTTCCATTTTTGCATGTGGACATATGGTTTGGAAAGCTATTGAAGCTGGAAGAATGCTAGAAGAAAAAGGTGTTAGTGTTGAACTAATTAATATTCACACCATTAAGCCTTTGGATACAGAAGCAATTATCAAATCTATTGCTAAAACTAAATGTGCCGTAACAGTAGAGGAACACAATATTATTGGTGGGTTAGGAGATGCAATCGCTCAAGTTGCTGCAAAAAACTGTCCAATTCCTA
>Ga0315909_10008972_pt1 | contig 10886 bp, 10 predicted proteins | sample LakEriMetagenome_11_FD_203527 | JGI IMG/M metagenome (GOLD analysis project Ga0315909, IMG submission 203527) | Freshwater fungal communities from buoy surface, Lake Erie, Ohio, United States - Buoy 2 MA125 | ecosystem: Environmental > Aquatic > Freshwater > Lake | place: USA: Lake Erie, Ohio...
GGGTGGCAGCAGCCGTCGCGCACGCTGGAGCCGCCGTGCGGAAAAGGACGTCACGCAGACGCGGTCGGAGGCGTGGCAGCGACGCACGGCCTCGACGAGCGCCACGACAGAGCCGGCCTCCTTGGCGTCGATGGTGACGTGGGCATGGGGGAGTGCCTCCAGGAGCTCCTCGAGGCGCAGGAGAGTGGACCCGTCCTCCATGCGGACCGCGCGGATGTCGTGCCAGGTGCGCGTCCGGACAGCCCCGCGTCCGTCGGTGGTCCTGTCCAGTGTGGCGTCGTGATGCAGGACCGCGACGCCGTCGCGCGTGGGGCGCACGTCGGTCTCCAGGTGAATGAAGCCCAAGTCCGCCGCGTGGGTAAAGGCGGCGAGGGAATTCTCGGGGGCTTCTCGAGCGCCGCCACGGTGGGCGAAAGCCCGGAAGCCTGCGGTCGCCTGGTCCATCTCGCCATTGTGGCCCGTGCCTGGATTGTGGCCCGTGCCTGGCGATCGCGAGACCACGTGACCGCTGGGGTGCGATCCCTTCCCGGCGACTAGCATCGGACCTGTGTCGGCAGGCTGCCGGCGAGGGAATCGAGGAGCCATGACCGCGGATACGAGCGTGCGCAACACCGTTACCTGGCCGTCGCATGATCCCAGCACGTGGCGCACCCTGCCCGAGGCCTTCACGCCGCTCGACCAGGAGCGCATCGAGACGCTCCTCGCTGCGGAATGGGACAGGTTCGCAGCATCGACACCCGAGTCGGGGGCGCTCAGTGCGCGTTCGCGTCGCACGCTGCCCCTCGGCGTTCCTTCCTCCTTCCAATACTGGGATCCGCACCCTGTCTCCGTCGTCTCCGCGCAGGGTGCCTGGCTCACCGACGTTGACGGCCGCCGTCTCCTGGACCTGTCCATGGGCTTTGGTGCGATGCTCGTGGGCCACCTCAATCCCACCGTCGTGGCTGCAGTGCAGCGCGCGCTCGAGACGGGCACGCTCTTCGTGACCCCGGCGCCGTCCGCCTCGGAGATGGCCGACCGCTTCTGCGAGCGATTCGATCTCGATCAGGTCCGCTTCGCCAACTCCGGGACCGAGGCCGACATGTACGCCGTTCGCGCGGCTCGCGCCTTCACCGGCCGTCGGGCCATCATCAAGATCGAGGGCGGCTACCACGGTGGCTACGACGCGCTCATGGTTTCGGTGAAGCCGGAACTCTCCGAGGCAGGACCCGAGGACGCACCCGTGGCGGTCGTGCCCTTCGAGGTCGAAGCGGGCACGGTCTACCCGGTGCCCTATAACAGCCTGGAGCGCCTCGCCCAGGTGCTCGACCAGCACGGCAAGGACATCGCGGCGATTGTGATGGAGCCGGTGCCCGAGAACATGGGGATCGTCCTGCCCGATGCCGGTTACCTCGCCGGGGTGCGCGCACTCTGCGACGCTCACGGCGTGCTGCTCGTCTTCGACGAGGTCAAGACCGGTCTCACGGCGGGCTACGGCGGCGCGGCGCAGCGGCTGGGCGTCAAGCCCGATCTCGTGACGTTGGCCAAGAGCATCGGAGGCGGCCTGCCTCTGGCGGCCTTCGGCGGGACCGCCGAGGTCATGGCGACCGTCACCGACGGGCGCATGCCCCATTTCGGGACCTACAACGGCAACCCGCTCGTGATGGCGGCAGCAGCCGCGGTCGACGAGGTGTGCACCCGTCAGGCCCTCGCGGCGGCCGAGGAGGTCAATGACAGGGCCCTCGAGGAAGCGGATCGGATCATCAAGGACTACGACCTGCCTGCCCACACGGTGGGCTTCGGGGTCAAGGGCGCCATCACGTGGTCGCCGGGACCGGTGCGGACCTACCGCGACTACAAGCGCACCGATTTCGCCGCTGCCGAACTCAGCTGGCTGTGGGGTGTCAACCGCGGGGTGTTGACACCGCCGGGACTCGACGAGCAGTGGCTGGTGTCACTGGCCCACACGGACGCGGACATGGCCGTCCTCACGGAGGAATTCGAGGACCTGGCCAAGGCGCTCCGCTCCTAGGCTTTATCCGATAACGTACATTATGTCAGATCGCGTGAGGGGGAACTCCCCTCGCATCCTCGTGGTGGACATCGATGGCGTCGTCGCGGATGTCCGCCATCGCCTCCACCACCTCGAGGGAGTTTCGCGCGACTGGGAGGCGTTCTTCGCTGCCATGGGGCTGGATCCGGTGCTGGCCCAGGGGCAGGCACTGGTCGCTGGGGCACGTGCAGAGGGACACGGGATCGTCTACCTCACCGGGCGCCCCGAGCGGTGGCGGACCGACACCGTGACCTGGCTTGCCGCCCACGGGCTGGAGGGCGATGACCTCTTCATGCGCCCTGATGCCGATCGTCGCCCGGCCCGGGTCTTCAAGGTCGAGGTGCTCAGGCGTCTGGCGTCGTCTGCGGAGATCATTGCCCTCGTCGACGATGACCCCGAGGTGCTGGCGGCCGTGGCCGCGACGGGTGTTGCGACGCAACTGGCTGAGTGGATGCCGCGTAGTGCTCCCCTGCGCGATGCCCAGGAGAAGCTCGGACGGACCTAGGCCTCGCCCGGTGCCCGCGCACGCAGGGCGCTGATCTGCAGGTCGATCTCGTGGAGCGCAGGCCGGATGACCGCGTCCGGCGTACCGCCCTCGCGCAGACGTAGGAGCTCATCCTGCTGGGCGCGCAGCACCGCCATCTCCAGCCGGTAGGCGTCATCGAGACTGTTCGTGGTGGGGGCGTCTCCCCCGGCGATCCCAAGGTCATCCAACAGGCGCTGGCGCACGGCCTCCACGATCCCGTCGGGCAGTGGCTGGCGAGCGTTTGCCGCGTCACGGACGGCCTCGTCAAGCGCATCGACTCCGCGGGTGGCCAGCGCCACGCGCACGGCGCGCCTGTCGTCGTCGAGATCGACATCGGGAAGCCGCACAGCCCTCGCTACGAGGCCGAGTGTCGGCGATAGGGCGAGGGTGACGCCGATGACGACGAAGGTCGTGGCCTGGAGCAGGCGGCTTTGGTCCAGGGTCGCTTCCACGCCCACGCCCAGGGGTAGCGAGAAGGCCGCGAGTCCGGAGACAGGCCCTCGGGCTCCGGCCCAGGCCAGAACGACCGCCTCGCGGACGCCGATGTGCCCGTCGCCCTTGCCCGACACCAGCGCGTATCCGCACACGAAGACCACTCGACTGACGACGAGGACTGCCACGACACATATGACGAGGACGGGAAGGAGTCGCAGTTCGTCCTCTGGTAGCGCCCGCACGGTCTCGGGAAGTTCCAGGCCCACGAGGAAGAACGCCGCGGCACTGAGGATGAAGGTGATCTGCCTCCAGATCGTCGTCGAGGAACGGCGTCCCTCGAATCGCCGGTGGGTGAGCATGGTGTTGGCCACGATGAGGGCCGTGGCGACCACGGCCAGGATGCCGGACCCGTTGACCTCTTCGGCAAGGAGATAGACCGGGATGGGGGCGATCAGGACGAAGGCGTTGACCACCGTCTGGTCGGGATCATGGCGCACCAGCCAGGCGAGTGCGACTCCGGCGAGCACTCCGACGACGAGACCTCCGACCACCGACTGGAGCAGGATGACTGCGATGTTTCCGCCCGACACCGAGCCCGTGGCCGCCGCCGCCAAGGCGACGCGCAGGAGGGTCAGACCGGTGCCGTCGTTGACCAGGCTCTCGCCCTCGAGGATCGTGACCACCCGTCGAGGCAGCGCCACCCTGCGCGCGATCGCCGCGACCGCCACGGCATCCGTGGGCGAGAGGATCGCGCCAAGGGCGAAGGCCAGCGAGAGGGGTATACCCGGTACCAGTACTGCCGCCACGGCCCCAATGGCCAACGAGGTGACGAGGACCAGCCCGACGGCCAGGGCGAAGATCGGACGCCGAAATCTCTTGAAGTCGACATAGGAGGCGGACAGGGCTTCCCCGAACACCAGGGGCGCGAGGATCAGTAGGAAGAGCTCACCCGCGTCATTGGGGGCCGAGGGCCCGAAGGGCAGAAGGCCGAAGGCGATCCCCGCCACGAGGACGGGAATGGCAATCCCCCACCCGCGCCAGCGTGCGAATGCCGCGACCGCAAGCGAAATGAGCAGGCCGGCGATCAGCCCCTCAGAGAGCTCGGTCACGACTGCAGGTTAGCGGTCACCGCCCGAGGACATCTCCAACTCCTCAGGCGACGGGCAAGAACACACGAGATTGCGATCGCCGTAGGCCCCGTCGATACGGCGCACCGGCGGCCAGTACTTCGCCGTCGGGGATATGCCGGGCGGGAATGCCGCCGTGCGCCTGTCGTAGACATGGTCCCACTCCCCCACGAGGCACTCGGACGTGTGCGGTGCGTGGTGCAGGGGGTTGTCCTCGGCTGGCCACTCCCCCGCCTCCACGCGTGCAATCTCGGCACGGATGGCGAGCATGGCGTCGCAGAAGCGGTCGAGTTCGGCGAGGCTCTCACTCTCCGTCGGCTCCACCATGAGCGTGCCTGCCACCGGGAAGGACATCGTCGGGGAGTGGAAGCCGTAGTCGATGAGCCGCTTGGCAACGTCGTCCACGCTGATGCCACTGGATTTGGTGAGCGGGCGAAGGTCGAGGATGCACTCGTGTGCCACCCGACCGTGTGCACCGGTGTAGAGGATCGGATAGGCCTGCCCTAGTCGGTGAGCGATGTAGTTGGCCGACAGGATGGCGACGGATGTGGCGTGCGTGATGCCCTCGGGCCCCATGAGCCTCAGGTAGGCGTATGGGATGGGCAGGATGCCCGCGGATCCCCAGGGCGCACCGCTCACCGGACCCACCACGGGCTCGGACGGTCCCGCTTCGGGGCGCAGCGGGTGCGTCGGCATGAAGGGCGCGAGGTGTTCCCGGACGCCGATGGGACCCACCCCGGGGCCCCCTCCCCCGTGCGGGATGCAGAAGGTCTTGTGCAGATTCAGATGCGAGACGTCGGCCCCGAATCGACCCGGCTTGGCGAGTCCCACGAGGGCGTTGAGGTTGGCTCCGTCGACGTAGACCTGGCCGCCAGCGTCGTGCACCATCGCGCAGATGTCTCCCACAGCCTGCTCGAACACCCCGTGCGTGGACGGGTAGGTGATCATGAGCGCTGCCAGGTGGTCCCCGTGCTCGGCGATCTTGGCCTTGAGATCGTCGACATCGACATTGCCGTGGTCATCGCACCCGATCACAACGACGCGCATGCCCGCCATGACGGCACTCGCGGCGTTGGTGCCGTGTGCGCTGCTCGGAATAAGGCAGATGTCTCGGTGGAGGTCACCGCGTGAGCGATGGTAGGCGCGGATGGCGAGGAGGCCTGCGAACTCCCCCTGGCTGCCGGCATTGGGCTGCAGGCTCACTGCGTCATAACCGGTGACCTCGCACAGCATGTGCTCGAGCCGCTCGATGAGCCGGCGATAGCCCTCGGCCTGGTCGAGCGGTGCGAAGGGATGGATGCCGGCGAAACCCGGCCAGGTGATCGGCTCCATCTCGGCCGTGGCATTGAGCTTCATGGTGCACGAGCCCAGTGGGATCATCGTGCGATCGAGCGCGAGATCCCTGTCCGAGAGCCGACGCAGGTAGCGGAGCATCTCCGTTTCGCTGCGGTAGTCATGGAATATCGGATGCGACAGGTAGGGAGTTGTGCGTCGCAGTGGCTCGGGCAGTCCCGTGGTGGCCGCATCGGCTTCGACGGGAGCGAGGGCGACGCCGAAGGCGGCAACCACCTGATCCAGGTCCCCATCGGTGGTCGTCTCATCGACCGTGATGCCGACGGTGTCGTCGTCCACACGACGCAGGTTCACTCCACGGGCGACCGCGGCCGCGAGTACTGCATCTGCGCCACCGGGCACCCGCACCGTGATCGTGTCGAAGAAGACGGGATCGACGATGTCGAAGCCGCCGTTGGTCAATGAGGCGCCGAGCCTGAGTGCATGAGCGCGCACCCGTGTGGCAATCTCCCGGAGACCTTCGGGGCCGTGATAGGCGGCGTACATCGCGGCGACCACGGCAAGCAGGACCTGTGCGGTGCAGATGTTGCTCGTAGCTCTTTCGCGGCGGATGTGCTGCTCGCGCGTCTGCAGGGCGAGGCGGTACGCGGGCGTGCCCTCGACGTCTACCGAAACGCCTACGAGCCGTCCGGGCAAAGAACGCTCGAGGCCTGCCCGCACGCTCATGAATCCCGCATGCGGTCCGCCAAAGCCCATGGGGACGCCGAAGCGCTGCGCGGAACCGACGCAGACATCGGCGCCCAACTCCCCCGGCGGCGTGAGCAGGGTGAGCGCAAGCAGATCGGTCGCAACGACAGTGCCGATGCCCCGATCCCGCGCCGTGGCTAGGATCCCGCGGATGTCGTCTACCTGACCGGATGAGCCGGGGTAGGACACCAGGCAGCCGAAGACATCATCGTCGAAAGCCTCGACCAGCTCCGATCTCGGCACCGTCCGCACGGTGATGCCGAGGGGCTCGGCCCGCGTGCCGATCACCGCGATGGTCTGCGGATGGGTGTCCTCGTCGACGACAAAGGTCATTCCCTCGTGTGTGCGATGGAGCAGCCCCATGCCCTCGGCCGCGGCGGTCGGCTCGTCGAGAAGCGAGGCCGGCGCCACAGGCAGGGAGGTGAGGTCGCCGATGACAGTCTGGAAGGCAAGGAGTGCCTCGAGGCGCCCCTGGCTGATCTCCGGCTGGTAAGGCGTGTAGGCGGTGTACCAGGACGGGCTCTCCAGGACATTGCGACGGATGACCGGTGGCGTGATGCAGTCCTGGTAGCCCAGTCCGATCATCGACGTAAGCGGTCGATTGGCTCCGGCCAAGTCCGCCATCTCCGCTGTTAGCGCCCACTCATCGAGAGGTGCGTCGAGTGCGAGCCCCTCCCGCCATCGGATGGACTCGGGCACGACGTCATCGAGGAAGGCATCGAGTGAGGTGTAGCCCAGCGAGTCGAGCATTGACGCGACATCGTGATCGCGGGGCCCGATGTGGCGTCGAGCGAAGGCACCGGTGGAATCGGACATTGCTGCTCCCGACAATTCGTGAGTCAGGCGCACGGCGTACGCCCGACCCCCTCTGGTCTCGCGGATAACCGCGACCTGAGAGATTCGCCGCACCGTGCCATGACCAGCACGCGCAACTTGCACCGTCGGTGGGGTGGCGAACCACCCTCTCTCCAGAGTTGCCTTCCCAATACGGTCCGTTTGCCTGAGAGTTTCCGGGGCGGTTGCTCCTTCGGCGCCCGGGTTGCTCCGGGTCTCTCCCGTGCTGGGTCTAACAGCTCTCGCAGCCTAGCGCACCGTGATCAGCCAGCGGTGAGCCGAGCGGCGCGACGCGCGGACAGTTCGTCGTCGTCGCGCTGTCCCGCGGGAACCCCTCCCTCGGCGGGCTCGCCGGGGAGGGAGGCCAACTGGCCCTCGACCTCCTGCCACACGCGACCCACGGCAATGCCGAAGACTCCCTGACCGCCTCGAACCAGGTCGATGACCTCGTCCTCGCTGCGGCATTCATAGATCGACGCGCCATCGCTCATGAGCGTGATGCGGGCGAGATCGTCGCCGCCACGCTGCTCCAGGTGAGCCACGGCGGCGCGAATGTTAGTCAGCGAGACCCCGGTGTCGATAAGCCTCTTGACGATGCGCAGGACGAGGATGTCACGGAAGGAGTAAAGCCGCTGGGTGCCCGAGCCCGACGCCGGGCGGATACTCGGCTCGACGAGGCCTGTGCGCGCCCAGTAGTCCAATTGGCGGTAGGTGATGCCGGCAGCGGCGCACGCGATGGGGCCGCGATAGCCGAGATGAACTGCAGCGGACTGCAAGGACTCTTCGGGAAAGAGAGCGGGCTGGTCGACCGTGCGAGGCACGTTAACGCTTGGCAGGGACTCCTCGGTCACGCGCATCGTCGCTGCCCACCGCCCTCGAGATATGGCGCCCTCGACGAGAGCGGAATGCCACGTTAGGGCTCACCAGCCCCATGGTCAACGCGACCCGCCGGGGAGCCCGAGCACCGTTCAGGAATCGCCGCCGAAGTCCTCGGGAGTCACCTGGTCGAGGAACTCGCGGAAGCGCTCCACCTCGTCCTCCTCCTCATCGGGGATCACCACGCCGGCCTCGTCGAGCACGGCGTCATCGACGACGATCGGGCTGGAGGTGCGCAGGGCAAGGGCGATCGCGTCTGAGGGGCGAGCGCTCACCACGGCTCCCTTGCCGAGGTCCATCTCCGCGAAGAAGACGCCATCCTCGAGTCGCGTGATGCGAACCTCGACGAGGGAGCTTCCCACGGACTCGATGACGTCCTTGAGCAGATCGTGCGTGAGGGGCCGAGGTGGGACAACGCCTTGCTGCACGTAGGCGATGGCTGTGGCTTCGGCTGCCCCGATCCAGATGGGGAGATACCGGTCGCCCTCCACCTCGCGCAGGAGCACGATCGGCTGATTCGATGGCATTTCGACGCGTACGCCCAGGACGTCGACTCGCTTCATGCTTCGAGGGTAGACGACCGCTGTCGCACCAGGGCTATGTGGAGGTCAAGCAGGAGGGCAAGGAGTCCCGCGGTCAGCTCTCGCTGCTCCAGCGCGGAGGAGCTGCCCCTGCGTGGGGCCAGGGCCTGCTGGACCAAGCCCACCTCACGGTCTGCTGCCACGCGGAAGGAGCGCAGGTGCCTCGGCTCGATGCCGTAGTCACGCAGGCGGACCACCAGGCGGCAGACGTCCACCGCGCCACTGTCCATCTCGGTAACCAGACCGTGGGTCACCAGATCCTTGAGCGTGGACGCGTCGACTCCCCCGCGCTGGGCGACCTCGGCTGCTGTCATTCGGCGCGCTCGAGGAGCACGCAGTCGCACCGCGGCCACGGCCCCTTGGGCGCCCTCCGTGATCCCATCGGGCTGGTCGAGCCGCTCGCCGATGACGGACAGTGGCAGGAACTCATCGCGTTGGAGTCGCAGGATGCGGCGGAGACGTTCGACGTCGACGTCGGCGTACCTCCGGCTGCCACGCGATGTCCGCATCGGCTCGATAAGTCCCTCGGCCTCGAGGTAGCGCACCTTGGAGGCGGTGAGATCAGGGAATTCTTCGCCGAGCTCCGCGACGACCGCGCCGATGGGTCGTAGTGTGCTCACGTGGCCGACCCGGCGTCCCCTCCGACGAGGTAGGCGAAGCGGTACTTGCCGATCTGGACTTCGTCACCGGGCACCAGGGCGACCTCCTCGATGCGTCGTCGGTTGACGTAGGTGCCGTTGAGGCTCCCGACGTCGCGCAGGAGCCAGCCGGATGCCATGCGGCGTAACTCGGCGTGACGTCGGCTGACCGTGACGTCGTCGAGGAAGAGGTCTGAGTCGGGCTCGCGACCGGCGGTGACGAGGTCTCCGATGAGGAGGTAGGAGGCGCCTTCGCCCATGCCACGCTGCACCACGAGGACGGCCTCGCCCGGTCCGAGATCCGGGGCTACCCCGGAGCCCACGGCGGGAAGTGACCCGCTCGAGCCAGGCCCGGTCATGCCCACCGAGGTCACGTCATGCGTCACCGGCGCACCGCAGACCCGGCAGTAGCGATCGCTCGGGTCCACCGGGTGGGTGCACTGCGTCATGGGGACGTCACTCGCCTATGAGGGCCCGATAGGCCGCGGCATCGAGGGTGGCCTCGGGATCGGCCGCAATGCGGACCTCGACCATCCAGCCATCGCCGTAGGGCTGGGAGTTAATCGTCTCGGGGGCGTCGGCCAGAACCGTGTTGACGGCGATGACCTCGCCGGTGACGGGGGCGTAGATCTCGCTCACGCTCTTTGTCGACTCGACCTCGCCGCAGGGCTGACCGGCGGTGATCGCCTGTCCCACCTTGGGCATATCGACGTAGACGATGTCGCCCAGGGAATCCTGCGCGTAGTCGGTAATGCCGAAGCGGACCGTGCCGTCACCGCTCGCGGCGATCCACTCGTGTTCAGCCGTGAATCGCAGGTCATCGGGTACCAGCGTCATGTCATCTCCTCGGCAGTCCGTTCCTCGGCGATCCGTCGTGACAGGACCGGGTGTGCCTGCGGTCCCTTGCCGAACCTAGTCCCCCGGCGCCGGGCCATCAAGCCCGACGCGGCGCCGCGGGTACTGCTCGCAGGACGCGACGAGCCTGGTCTAGATACAGGAGCGCGGCATACCAGTACAGGGCGGTGCCCCAGATCACGAAGGCCCACCCCAGCGCCCCCAGGACCTGCTCCCAGTCCGCCGTGCCCGCGCCCACGAGGACGAAGGGGAAGCCCCAGTAGAGCGCGAAGGTCGCTGCCTTGCCCAGGTAGTGCACGGGGAGGGCGACGAGCCCGCGTCGCCGCAGGGCGGGGACGAGTGCCAGCAGGAGCAGTTCGCGTGCCGCCAGAAGCCCCACGAGCCACCACGGCACGAGGTCACGCAGTGCCAGCCCGATGAGCGTGGCCGCGATCGTGAGCCGGTCGACCAGGGGGTCGAGCAGTCGCCCCAGGCGGGTCGTCTGGCCCGTGCGACGCGCGATCACGCCGTCAGCCCAGTCGGTGATCCCGGAGATTGTGAGGACAGCCACTCCCGCGAGATCGGCCTCCTCGGCGAGGACGAGCCACAGGAACACGGGGATGAGTGCGAGGCGCAGGACGCTCAGCGCATTGGGGATGGTGAGGATGCGATCCTCAGGTGCCGTCACTGAGGCGCCCCTTCCGCCTGCCGACCACCAACGCCCCACCCAGCAGGATGAGCAGGAGGCCCCCGACGCTGCCGCCCACGGCGGCGAGGGCAGCGGACTCCAGAGCGGTGGGAGCACCGGACACGCGGTACTCCAGCCTCAGGCTCGCCTCCGGGCCTGGGGCTGCGTCCGGGCGCATGAGGACCAGGGTGACGCCTTCGAGCGATCCGGCCGGAAGCTCGGGCGCGGGCCCCTCCGCTGCGGCCAGCCACAGCGGTTGTCCCGCGGGAGGCGGAGGC
>Ga0315909_10008975_pt1 | contig 10886 bp, 10 predicted proteins | sample LakEriMetagenome_11_FD_203527 | JGI IMG/M metagenome (GOLD analysis project Ga0315909, IMG submission 203527) | Freshwater fungal communities from buoy surface, Lake Erie, Ohio, United States - Buoy 2 MA125 | ecosystem: Environmental > Aquatic > Freshwater > Lake | place: USA: Lake Erie, Ohio...
ATTTCGGCCGCGATGGCGTGTTGTTTTTGGCCGACTGCGGATTGATTCCCGATCCCGATATCAAAGAGCTGGCATCCATGGCGGTGGAGACAGGGAAACTGGCGCGGCACTACATCGGTGGCAAGCCGATGGTGGCGATGCTGAGTCACTCGACCAAAGGCTCCTCCATGACTCCCGCCGCCCGCAAGGTGGCAGCGGCCACAGCCTTGGCGCAAGTGGCGGTGAAAGAACAATATCTCGAATTGGAGATCGATGGGGAATTGCAGGCCGATGTGGCAATGGATCCTCGGGCCTCTGAAGTGAAACTGCCCGATCGCAAGGTGCGGCACAGCGCCGATGTGCTTGTTTTCCCCAATCTCGATGCCGCGCACATTTCTCTCAATCTCCTGCAACATTGCGCGGGGGCACAGAATTATGGCCAGTTGGTCATGGGCCTTGCCCGCCCGGCGGCGCAAATCCCCCGCACGGTGACCGAAGAGACCCTCTACGGCACGGCGCTCACCGTCGGCTACGAGGCCATCAAGTTCCACCAGCTCTACCCTGAAGGAGAGGTTTGAGGCAATTCTGAAACAAATGCTTTTCCTTGAGCGTAAGACTGTCACCCGCAACCCATGAAAACAAAAATCCTCCTTCCGCTGACCTTGTTGTCGGTGCTCGCCGTTCTTACATCGAACAGCCCCAAGGCTGAGGCGCCGCCCGCCGGTGCTTGGGAAAAAATCACCAACGCGCTGCCTGCGCAGGCCTGGGCCAAGCCGCAGAAAGCACGAAAACTGTTAGTGTTTTCCGCGACCGCCGGCTTCCGCCATGCCTCGATCGCCACGGGCAAAGTGGCACTCACCGAGCTGGGCAAAAAGACCGGTGCGTTTGAAGCGATCGTCTCGGATGACCTCGCCCATTTTGAGCCGGCGGCGATCCAACAATTCGATGCCATCTGCTTTCTCAGCACCACCCAGGATGTGCTTTCTCCTCATCCCTCGGTGCTGAAAAACATGAGCGATGACGAGAAAAAACTCGCCACAGAAAAAACCATGCGCCTGCGCAAAAGCCTCATGGACTTCATCGAATCAGGCAAGGGCTTCGTCGGCATTCACGCCGCCACCGATACCCTCTACAACATGCCGGAATATGGTCGCATGATCGGCGGTTACTTCGATGGCCATCCTTGGAACGCAGGCACACAGGTGCAGATCGATGTGGAAAAGGGTCAGGAAAAACATCCGCTCGCCGTCATGTTCCAGGGCGAAAGCATGAATTTCAAAGAAGAAATCTATCAACACAAGGATCCTTACAATTCGAAAAAACAACAAATTCTGCTGCGCTTGAACGTCGAGAAATCGGGCAAAGTCGGTGGCATGAAGCGCCAGGATGGCGACTACGGCGTGGCGTGGGCGAGACAGCATGGCAAAGGCCGCGTGTTCTATTGCTCGCTCGGGCACAATCATGAGATCTACTGGAACGATAAAATCCTCAGCCACTATCTCGCTGGCATCCAGTGGGCGATCGGCGATCTCAAGGCCAAGGTCGAACACGAGTGATGCGGCATTGAGGAAAATTGCATTTTTTTGAAAATCGTGCTTGTCAAAGTGGATGGGTCGACTATTTTTGCCGCCCCGAACGGGACCAACCACATAGCCTCGTGGTGTAACGGTAGCACAACAGATTTTGATTCTGTTTGTTTAGGTTCGAATCCTAGCGAGGCTACTTATTTTTGTTCTTTTTTTCTGAAGTGACATTCCCGCAATCTAAGATGATTTGATGGGTCACGACAAAGGCCAATAGATAGAACCTTATTGTTTTGGTGCAACTGAGATCACGCGAAAAGTTGAGCTGTGGGATGTCTTTTGCAGAAGTCTGTTTGCTATATGGTATTGGGCAACATTCGACTTTTGATGGTTTTGCGTTAAACCATCGATCACTGTAGAGTTCGTTTTTTGCTTCTTTCAGCTGTGAGAAAAAAATCAATCCAACGGAAATGGATTCGCTTGGAGACGTTGCGCGGCGTCCTCGGGAGTGGGGGCGATGGGGGTGCCGGGATCGCGGGCGGGGCGGAGAATGGAGAGGCAAAAGGCACACAGAAACAAGGCCAGCAACAACACCACCAACCACCAGCGGGTGAGGGGGAAGGTGGTGCGACCGAGATGACGCACACGCCATTCAAGACCGCTGGGCGATGCCATGGCGACCGCCGAGTAGGGCGCGTGGCTGGCGAGATCGCAAAGAATGTGAGCATAGTGATCCTTGCGGAATCCACTGTGGATGACGCGCGCATCGCAGACGATTTCTGACTGCAGATCGAGGCGTCGCGCGAGCCAGTGGACGCAGGGGTTATACCAGTGCAGCGATGAACCCAACAAGGAAACCAGTCGCCACAAGGGATCGCCGCTGACGTGATGACCCACTTCGTGCAAGAGAACCGCGCGCAGGGTGGGCTCGGGCCATTGTTTCCAATCGGCGGGCAGATAGATGACGGGATGGAAAAAACCATACGCCGCCGGGCCGCCGGCGTGGTGCAGGGCACGCACTTGTACCTTGCGGGAAAATTGCTGCTGTTCACAGCACTCGCGCAGGAGCGAGAGCAGCGATGGATCGTCCATCGCGCTGGAGTTCTGTTTCCATCGATGCAAATGCCACGCACTGCGCAGCAATCGAGCGAGGCAGATCAGCGCGCCGGAAATCCACAAGGCGGCGAGCCACATGGGCGTCGATTCATTGGCGGCTTCGGTCCAGGCGTAATACGAGGCGTGACTGGGCAGGACATACCATTTGGGCAAGAGCAGCAGCACCGGAATCAGCAACAACAATACGAGTGCGAAGCGAGTGATGCGGTGCCCGCCCATAATTTGTTTTTTCTCTAACAGAATCACCGTCGCGACCGCGCACAGGGAAAACAAGCAGGCGTAGAGAAACAGCGGATTCATGGTCAGGAGGGCGGGGTGTTTTCATCGATCAATCGACGAATGCGGGCGATTTCCTCCTTCGATAATTTCTGATCGCTGGGATCCAACAATGACGCCACCAATTTTTCCGGCCTACCCTCGAAGAAGGTGTGCAGCAAACTGCTCAAAGCCGAGCGCTTTGCCTTTGTCTCGGCAATGGCGGGGCGATAGATGTAACGCCGCGAATCCTTGCCATGCAGCACGACGTGATTTTTCTGCTCCAGTGTCGCCAGCAGCGCGCGGATCGCCGAGTAGCTGGGCGGGTCCGGCAGCTCATCCATGACCTCTTGCGCCGAGGCCTGACCGAGACGGAAGAGAATGTCCATCACTTGCCGTTCGCGACGGGAAAGTTTTTGTTCCAAAGAAGGTTCCACGCGCCGATAATACGATATGCTGGAAAAACTGCAATTGAAAAAATGCACTTTCCCTTGCGGGATGGGGTGAATTTTGCGAGCGTGAGACATGGATGATGACATGATGATGCACTGCAAGGAGCCGGCGCGGCAAATGGAACGTCTGCGTGCGATCATGCATCGGCTGCGAGCGCCCGGTGGTTGCCCTTGGGATGCCGAACAGACGCATGAATCGCTGATCAGCAATCTGATCGAAGAAGCCTATGAATGCGTGGATGCGATCCGCAGTGGTGATGTAGTGCACATGCGGGAGGAGCTGGGGGATCTGTTATTGCAGGTCGTATTTCATGCAGAACTGGGCAGTGAGCGCGGGGATTTCACCTTTGATGACATCGCCGCCGCGATCGCGGACAAACTGGTGCACCGGCATCCCCATGTCTATGGCAGCTCGGATGTGAACAGTACCGATGCCGTATTGGCGCAATGGGATGCGATCAAGCGCGCGGAGAAAGGCGATCAGCACCAGCAGTATTTGCACGGCGTGGGCAAAGGTCTGCCCGCCTTGCTGCGTGCGGCGAAATTGCAGAAAAAAGCCGCCAAAGTCGGCTTCGACTGGCCGGATCAGGCCGGAGTCATGGCGAAGATCCGGGAGGAAATCGGGGAATTGCAGGTAGAGATTGAGTCGGGCACGGAGGAAACAGTGGCCGAAGAACTCGGCGATGTGTTTTTCAGTTTGGTGAATCTGGCGCGCTTTCGAGGCCTGGATCCGGAGGTGGTGATGGCGCAGGCGAATCGGAAATTTGAGCAACGTTTCAACGCGATGGAAGAATCGTTGCGACAAGACGGCCACACCTTGCCTTCCGCTACGTTGGAGCAAATGGAAAACGCGTGGCAAGAGGCCAAACGGCTGGAGTGAAAATTCTGATTCGCTTCTTTTACGATTTGTGCGACAATTCATCGTCGTTGGAGTTTTACTTAAGTGGATATGCAAACGGATACCCGAAATCTGATGTTGGCAGGTGGGCTTGTCGCTGCGATTGCCGCGGGCTGGTTGCTCGGGCGATCGCCGTGGGATGATGCCGCGCCCATAGCCAAACAGACCGCTGTGGTGAACGAACCATTTGTCGCGCGCGAGTGGGGGCGTACTACTTCGTCAACTCCCCGCAAGGAGGCTTTCCGTCCCGATGAAGAGGCCTTGCAAAACGGCGCTCTGCCCGGACAGCGCACCCTGCGTTTTGCTTCCGCAGAGGATCTGGCAAAATTTCTCGCAAGAGCGGGCGACCGCGTGCGTGTGATGGACCGCATGGACGCGCTGCATGCGCTGCGCATTGGGTTTCTCGATCCCTCCGATCTATCGGACTTGCTCGATGGCAGCGAAGAAATGGGTTTCATTTTTCCTGCCTACACCCCGAATCCCACGGGTGGCATGGTGCAGGATGATGCGGTTCCGCTCGGCAATAAATTGCTGGAGTGGCTGGGCCTGAATGCCGCTGACCTGACTCTCGGCAAGGGTGTGAAGATCGCCATTCTCGACACGGGCGTGGTCCCGCACCCTGCCTATGGCGATGTGAAAAATGTTTTTATCGTGCCGGGCATGGAGAATTATCTCGACTGGAATGGTCACGGTACGGCGGCGGCTTCACTGATCCTCGGAAACAGCGCTACAGTCCCAGGAGCGGCACCGGGGGCGAGCCTTACTTCCTGGCGCGTGGCGGATGACAGCGGCGCGTCCGATAGCTGGAAAATCGCCCAGGCGATCGTCCAGGCCGCCGATGCGGGCAATCAAATCATTTCCATCTCGATGGGCTCGTATGGTGACAGCACGATGCTGCGCGATGCCGTGCTTTATGCACAAAACAAAAACATCGTCGTCATCGCATCGAGCGGCAATGACGGCTATGCGCAATCCGCCTATCCCGCGGGATATCCTAACGTCATCGCAGCCGTGGCGCTGGACGCACAGAACAATCACCTGCTCTTTTCCAATCAAGCGACCAATTCGGCACTGGCTGCGCCCGGGTGGGGCGTGACGGCGGCGTATCCCGGCGACCGAGTCACCTCATTTTCCGGCACCAGCGCCTCCGCGCCGATCCTGGCGGGAACGGTGGCCGCGGTGATGTCGGCAAAAAATCTCAGCGCCCAGCAGGCTCTGGCGGCGATCTATCAATATACCAACGAAGCGGGTGCCGCTGGTCACGATACCTACACCGGAGCGGGAGCGGTCAATCTCGGGCGCATCCTGCAAAGTGAAACATCAAACATCATGGATGCGGCCGCAGCTTCGAATTTCATCTCTCCTCCGGTGCCGGGCTCGGTCGCACAGGTGCAGGTGAATATCCAAAACCAAGGCACGTCCACCCTCAGCAATGTGCCGGTCACCGTGACAACGCCCTCCGGCGTCACGCAGCTCACGGTATCCTCGCTGGCTCCCGGAGCGGTGAAAAGTTACAACATCGGTTTGTCGAACTCGTTGTTTGCCAATGGCAAGTCGGTGAATGTCACCACGCAAATCGGCAATACGGATGCGGTGCCGTTCAACAACTACCGCTCGACCACCTACACGCCGCCACCAGCACCCTGATTACGGCATGGCTTCCACCACGGTGAGATAGGTGTGGATGTGCTCTTTGTGACTCTGGCGAATGGCAAGGCGGATGTTTTGCAGAGCCTCCGGGCGTTTTTGATCGGCCAAGGCGCGGCGGATCTCTTCCGTGCAGGCTTCGAGCGTGCGCGGTTGCACGGCTTTGCGATCGAGCACTTCGGCCAAATGCCAGCCGAGTTTGCTGCGGAAAACCGCGACCTGATTTTTCTGCATGGCAAACAAGGGCTCCGTAAAATCAGCCGGCAAACGGTCCTTGCGAATCCAGCTGAGTTGGCCACCTTGTGCCTTGCTGCGCTCGTCCTCGCTGCTTTCTTTGGCGAGTTGTTCGAAGGTTTTTTCTTTTTTCTGCAGGGCTGCCAGTGCCTGTTCCGCGAGTGATTTCACCGCCTCGCTCTCCTTGCCGAGAGTCGCCCAGAAGACGTGCCGCACCTGAATCATTTCCGGCAGGGCTAGCGCTTCTTGGTGTTTCTCATAGAAATCCTTGATCTCATCTTCGCTGACTTCCAGCAACGGTTGCAGTTGGCGATCGATGTATTTTTCCATCTCGATCATCGCCGCCATGCGCAATCGCAGCTCCGCCTCATTGGCGATGCCCTGGGCTTGCATCGACTGCTCCATATCAGTGCGCGAGACAAATCGTGCGAGCAACTGCTTGATTCGCTCGCTGATTTCCTCCTCGCTGGCCCGTGCTGCATCTTTGTTCGCTGCGATTTTCGAACGAATCAACTGGTGGTCCACCAATTCAGACAGCACCGCTTTGCGCACCAGCGTGCGTTGCTCGGGAGTGGTGTCCTTCCAGGATTTTCCTTCCAACCACAGGCGCTCGCGCGCGGCCCGCTCGACCTGAGCCGTGGTGATGGGACGCCCCAGGACCATCGCGGCGATGCCGTTTTTTTTCGCTTCCTCGATGAACTCGGGGCTATCGGATTTGCGGCGGTTGATCGCTTTGCGCAGCGGGCCGGCGAAGCCATACAAATCAAGCGCCACATAGGCGAGTACGCCGCAGTAAATCAGCAGTCTCGCGGTGAAGGAAATTTTCATGAGTGAGAAATGGGTGAGCGGGTGAGCTGCTCCAATTGGGCGGGATCGGCGACTTTGTGAACGTATTCGGACGCGACGACACTAGCACCCATGGGGATGTCGTGGCGAACAAAAACCATCGCGCTGTCGATGGTGTGTCGCGCGGAAAGGTGCGCTTCTCCCGCACCGATGGTGGTGAGCAGTTCATCGACCCGACCCGCCACCACGCCGCCACCGGGCAAGATGGTGATGCGGCCCGAGGCTTGTGCGACCAAGCGCTTCAACGTGCCGATTCCCTTCCACACATCCGCTTCGCCACCGCTGGTGAGCACGCGGGTGATGCCGAGAGAGATGAGTGTTTCCAGAGAGCTCATGAGATTAGGCGTGACGTCGAAGGCGCGGTGGAAGGTAACGTCCAGCCCCTCCGCGGCTTGGAGCAGGCGTCGGGTGCGTTCCTGATCCACTTCACCGGAGGTGAGCAAACAGCCGAACACCACGCCATCCGCACCGTGCTCGCGGGCGGTGTGAATGTCCGCTTGCATCATGTCGATTTCTTCGTCTGAGTAAAAAAAGTCACCGGATCGTGGGCGTATCATCATCATGATTTTTCCGGGGAAAATCCGTCGCGCGGCCTGCAAAAATCCGATCGATGGCGTGATGCCACCTTCGCTCAATGCCGCGCAAAGTTCGATGCGATCAACGCCATGCGCGGCGCAGACCTGCACCGAGTCCAGGCGATCCACACAGATTTCGATGAGGGGTTTCATGCCGGATCAATGGTCAGGCGGTGAACGACTTTGTCATCCAGCGTGGACATGGTGATGGTGAGATTTTTTTCATTTGCCACAAAGTGCGTCAAGGTCGCGCGTTCCAGTTGCGGACCACCGCCGACCAATTGTGCGATGCGGCGCTCGGGCGTGGCAGGGAGGTGGGCGGGTTCATGGGTGTGACCCGAGACGACGAGCTGCACTCCTGCTTTCACGAGCAGTCCCTGCCAGGCATCACGACAAGGTTTGTGGCAGTTGTAGTATTCGCGGTTCGGATCATCCTTGGTCCACCACAGCGGAATGTGGCAGAAGAGCAACTTGTAGGGAGCGCTGCGGAACCAGGGTTCCTCGATCACGGAGGCAAGCCATTTGGTTTGGCGTGCGCGCATCGCATCGAAGTTCACCATGCCCTGGAACACCGGGTGAGAATCGGGTTTATCTTCGCCGGTATCCATCGTCAGGCAGGCCACAGGACCGGAGCGGAAGGCATGGGTAAAATCATTGCCGGGCGTGTGGGTGAATTTTTCCACCAAGCGGGCGGCTGGCCCCCGCACATCGTGATTTCCGCGCAGGTAGGCGAGGGGATAGTGCGTCGCAATCGACCGGCCATTCGGGCAAATATACTGGTTTGCCATTTTTTCGGCGGCATAGACGTCATTCGTTTGATCGCCATTCCACAGCAGGAAATCCGGCGTCAGTCGCGCGGTCTTTTCCTGCAAGGCATCGAGCGTTTTGGCATTCTCATGCGTGTCATTCCAGACGACAAATTGGGTGGTTTTTTTCGAGGGGTCGAGACAGGTCACGACATACTCGCCCGAGGTCACCAAGGGTCCGCGCTGGATCTTATAGGCGCTCTGATACGTCACGGCAAACACGGTCACCTTGTAGCGTAGCTTGGCACCGGCGGGGAGGGGCGGTAACAGAAACTTCAAGACGTGGGTCTCAAACGCGACCATTCCCTTGTGTTCGGGCAAAATTTTCTGCCATGCGCCGTCATTCACGGAAATTTCCCCATAACCACTGGCAGGCGACAGAACGGCTTGCAGGATGGCAAGGTTGGCGGGATCGGGGCCGGCGATGAGTGGCTCACCGAAGGCCGTGCCGGGAGAAATACTTGCGCTGTCACTTGCGGGAGCTGCCAGGCCGAGCGACTGCGTGGCGAGTCCACCAGCAAGGAGCGAGCGTGTGAGAAAGTTGCGACGTTTCATTGGCTTGGAATGTTTTTCATGACGGTTTGCGCACGAGATCGCGCTCTCCCAGCACACTGATGCCCTTCGGTATGATTTTCTGACGTAGCGCAAACTGCCGCACGGCATGTCTCTGGATGTGCAATGCGGCCTCCTCGACGTCATCAGTGAAAAAAATCAGATCCGGATCTTCCGGGCTGATCATGCCTTCATCGACCATGCGGTAGATCATTTCCATCAGCGGCGCCCAATACTCCTTGCCCATGAGAACGATGGGAAAGTTTCTGACTTTACCCGTCTGGATCAGAGTCATGGTCTCGAACATTTCATCCAGCGTACCCGCACCGCCTGGCATGACCACAAAGGCGTAGGAGTATTTCACTAGCACGGTTTTGCGCGTGAAAAAGTAGCGCATGGTGACCTCGCGATCGACATAGGGATTCCCGTGTTGTTCAAAGGGCAACTGGATATTCACGCCCACGCTGCGGCCACCGGCCTCGAAGGCACCGCGATTTCCCGCTTCCATGATGCCGGGACCGCCACCAGTCATCACGGTGAATCCCATTTTGGCCATTCGGGCACCCATGGCACGAGCCATTTCGTAATAAGTAGTTCCCTCCGGAGTCCTGGCGGAACCAAAAATCGTCACGCAGGGTCCTACGAAATGCAGCACACGGAACGCGCGGATGAAGTCGAGCGAGACCTTGAAAAGGGTTCCTAAATCCGAGAGTCGTGAGCGCGGACCGGAGAGAAAAGAGCGATCGGGTAACTCTAATTCATAGCGCAGTTGCTCTTCAATTGCTTTTTGGTCCACCGCATGTTCGGGTTTCACTTGGGGGCAGTCAGGACATTCTGGTGCAGTCATCGGGAAAAGAGTAGCAGCAATAAGATAAAATACCAAATCGAAATGACGACAAGCGTTTCGCATATCTTCCTTGATCGACCGATCCGCACAGCGGCGTGACTCTTTGCCTGGCGAGCAAATCGGTTTCAAAAAACGGCGAAGTGCAAAAAAGTGGATATAGCGAGCGCCTAGACACGCTATGACTCACAAAAGGAAAAAGCCGCTGATCCTTGAGGATGAACGGCTTTTATTGGTTGCGGGAGTAGGATTTGAACCTACGACCTTCAGGTTATGAGCCTGACGAGCTACCTGGCTGCTCCATCCCGCGATTGTGTGGTGCGCCTCTCGGCGCGGGCGCGGAATCTATACGAATCCTGTCTGTGTTGGCAAGACTTTTTTGCATTTTTTTATAGGGGCGCGTATTTCAGCTCTCAGTCAATTGGCATTCCCTGGAATTTCTGAAGAAGCGGTTGCAGGCCGTTGCCGCCTTTTTGCTTCTTGAGTAAGTTTTCAACTTTGCGAGCCTCGCTCAAATCCATCTCATAACTTGTCCACTGTAATTCCCAAGGACCATGCTTTGCTGTGTATTTTGAAATTCCAGAGTTGTGATCTTGCAGTCGAATGGCAACATCTTCTGAGAGGCCAATGTATCGTTTTCCGCTCGCATTTTGTATCAGATAGCAGCGATAGGCTTTCATCTATTCGAAAAATTGCTCAAGCGTTGAAGGGGGGGGATGCCTATGCAAGAGGGGGGGGCTGGATTTGGACCTCCGATCCCGCTTAGCGGGATTATGAGCCTGACGAGCTACCTGGCTGCTCCATCCCGCGATTGTGTGGTGCGCCTTGAGGCGTGGGGCGAGGTAACTAAACGATTACACGTCGGGTTGGCAAGACTTTTTTGCAATTTTGGTCGAAACTGTTTCTTCGGGCAAAGGGCAGCGCTCAGGTTATTGGTCATCTTTCGCTTGCCAAGCGGTCCTGTTTTCTATGGATCTATTGGCATGCGAAATGGTCTTGCTTTATTCATCCGGACTGCTGGTTTTTGTGATCGTGTGATGAATCGGGTGAGATCATCCGCGCCTCAGAGATGGCTTCGCCATTCGCTGGCGAGCGCGCTTTCTTGTTGTTTTCTCGTCATTTTGCCATCCTGCTCATCCTTTGCGATGCGATCGGGCGA
>Ga0315909_10008978_pt1 | contig 10884 bp, 14 predicted proteins | sample LakEriMetagenome_11_FD_203527 | JGI IMG/M metagenome (GOLD analysis project Ga0315909, IMG submission 203527) | Freshwater fungal communities from buoy surface, Lake Erie, Ohio, United States - Buoy 2 MA125 | ecosystem: Environmental > Aquatic > Freshwater > Lake | place: USA: Lake Erie, Ohio...
ACCCCATTGCGGGTACAACCTAAACGCTAACTTAGGGTGTAAAACGAACCCGCTATATGGCCTTCGGGCCACGAATTTGCTGACGACCTCTCGGACGGGCTGGCTTGACCGCTTGCCCCGACATTTGACAAAGGACGCAAGGAAGGAAGCTGTGACAGGCGACCGGACATCACCAACGGAGGACACAGTGCCTGATATTACCATGTGCATGAATGGCGCTTGCTCGTTACGACACGGTTGCAAGCGATACACAGTAAAGTGGAACGACCCGCAATGGGTTTCCATGTATCAGCCCACAAAGACGGTGATGAAAAACGGTGGCGTAGTAGAAACAATCTACAACTGTGACCATTTCATCGACAACAAGCCTTATATTCACCAAACCAAATAAGTTTGCAACATGGGTAAATCAGTCATTGAACTTCCTTGCGATACGGACGCAGAGTTTCTTCTAATCTCAGATGTCCACTTCGACAACCCCAAGTGCGACCGTGTGCTTTTGAAGAAGCACCTTGACCAAGCGTTGAAGAAAAACGCCAAAGTCCTCATCAACGGGGACTTTTTCTGTATCATGCAGGGTCTTACAGACAAGCGCCACAACAAAGGCGACCTGATGGAGCGACATAGGGGGCATAACTACTTCGACCTCGTGATTGAAGATGCCTGTGAGTTTTTCGAGCCGTACAAGGACATTCTTGCTTTCATCGGGTATGGCAACCACGAGGATTCGGTCATCAAGAAGGGCGAACACGATATTTTGGCGAACTTCGTATATCGCATGAAGTACCAGTACGGGGCGAACATTGAACTCGGCGGATACGGGGGGTGGGTGATATTCAAGCCCACTACGCTTAACTCATCCGCTTCAATCAAGATGAAATACTTTCACGGAAGCGGTGGTGGTGGCCCTGTGACAAAGGGTGTCATTCAGAACAACCGAATGATGAGCATGGTGCAAGGGGCTGATATTATTTGGCAGGGACACGTCCATGAGTTGTACCACCACAGGGACATGATTGAGACGCTTGAAAACAACTCCAAGACGGGGTATGCGGTCAAGCTGAAATCCGTGCATCACATCCGAACCTCCACCTACAAAGAGGAATACGGTGACGGCTCTAAGGGTTGGCACGTCTCCCGTGGCGCACCGCCGAAACCTTTAGGGGGTTACTGGATGAAGTTTGACATCAACCTCAACCATTCCCCTACGAAAAAGGACATCATTTTCACGCAAACCACATGAAATACCTTCTCGCCCTTCTATTGGTCGGGTGCGCTTCCCTGAACGAAGTCACCCTTCCGCCTTTTCCCGAAACGCACACGGAGTACAAGTATAGAATCCTTCTCCCCGAAGGCACGACCGAGACGGCTATCTTTTGGTACTACGGGGCGGAAGTGAGGGAACAGATGATTTACAAATCCGGAGTAGTCCCTATCAAGACGGGGATTGTCGAGACGGAAATGTACTTTGACAGACCCGGAGCGTACATCCTTACCACCTACTCGCAGACCAAGGCAGGCGTCAAGAAACAACGTTTCAAATACTCGGTACGTTCGTTATATTGAGCAATGGCTAAACTCACCCAAGCATCTGTCAAACGCCCATCACGGGCTAAGTTCAAAAAGACCTCAATAGGGCATGGAAGAAACTCCCGACAAGACAAACCCTATAAAGGTCAAGGTTAAACTGATAACCATGTTAGAGGAGATACAGTACGACATACGGTATCAGACTCTTGACAAGTGTTCGATAGAAAGGAAGATTAGAAACGTAATGAAGGAAATATGGAATGATAACAGTTCTCACACCATCAATCGGCACGAAGTACCTCAGTAGAGCCGTAGCTTCCGTCCGTAATCAAACCACCCCCGTCCGCCATGTGATAGTGGCAGACGGTAAACAGCACTTGAAAGCCGTGCTTTCTGAGGCTACTAAGGGATGGGATGGGAAGCACCCCGAACCCGAAGTGTGCTGGATTCCCGATAACACGGGAAGGGACAAATGGAACGGGCATAAGATTTACGCCCACTACTCTCAGCTTTTGGACACGGACTACCTCTGTCTTTTGGACGAGGACAATACCTTCGAGCCTGAGCATTGCGAGTCCCTTTTAGAGAGGGCAAAGAAGTACGGCTTCGCGTGGTCTTATCGGAATGTGTTTTTGGGGGATAACTACATCGGAAAGGACGTAAGAGAGTCCATCGGCAATCAGACCTTCGTGGGGTATAACTTGGTTGACACCTCATGTTGGATGTTCGCCCGACCCAATTTCCATTTGATTCAAGCCATTCTCACTCAATGGAGTGGCGACAGGGACTTGACCAATCGGGTCATCCATGAGTACGAGGGTATCTTCTACCCCGCCTGTACCGGACAACACACGTTGAACTACTACGCACCGCAAGATAAATCTGATTTCTACCGGAGGATTTGTGAAGATTGAAGCCATTTCCGTTTACATGGACAACATCCCCTTTCAAGTGAGGGATGCGCAGAAAGCCGTTTGGGACAAGTTCTATCCCAATCTGATGAACCACCACCACACCTACCTAAGTCACGCAAAGACCTTAGACAAGATTGTGGAACTGACCGATGCAGACATTCTCATCATCGCTGACATTGACGCTATCCCCTTGAATGAGAACATCGTCCACAGAATGGCGGACTTGGCTAATGCGGGGTATCTTGTGGGCAATGCCCAGTCATCCTCCCATCTACCGGACACCGAGCATATCTTCATCGCCCCTTCGTTCATGGCTCTAAACGTGAAGAAGTACCGTGAACTCGGTTCTCCTTCGTTTGAAGTATCAAAGACAGGGGACGTGGCGCAGGATTTGACAAGGGCGTGGCAGAAAGAATACCCTATCATGCCCCTTTTCCCGATTCATTACGAAACCGCACCCGTTCCGGTCACCTTGCCGAGTGGTACGATTTCCGCACCGAGATTTTGGGTGACGGGGAACAGACCATACGGGTTGAATACGACATTCTCCCTTTCCCTTCATCCCGACACCTTCCACGGGTTCCAATCTTCGCACTACCAGCACGAACGGTTCATCCACAAGTGCTTGGAGGTCTTGGACGGGAAGGTGTGGTCTGCGAACAACCACTACAAGACGGTACAGGGGTTCTTCACCTATCCCGAACTGTATCTTGAAGCCGTCTCAAAAGCCGAACGTTCGGACTTGCTCATTGAGGTGGGTTCGTACAAAGGGCAAAGCGCTTGCTTCATGGCGGAGGCAATTCGCAATTCGCAAAAGGACTTATTGTTCGTCTGCGTTGACCACTTTCAAGGCTCGGAGGAACACACCGAAAAGGACTTCTACCATCAGTTCCTATTGAACACCGCCCCCTTGTCAAGATGGATTCACCCCATCAAGGAGGATTCCATCACGGCATCCCAAAGATTCAAGGACAATGACGTGTTCTTCGTGTTCATTGACGCTTCCCATGACTACGACTCCGTGAAAGCCGACATCGAAGCATGGCTACCGAAAGTGAGAAAGGGCGGAATCTTGGCGGGGCATGACTGGCATCATCAACCCGTCAAAGACGCAGTTACGGATGTGTTGGGCGAAGTCGAACCCTACACGGGCGGATGTTGGGTGAAATACCTATGAAGCACTACTTAGACTTCGGGGCGCACTTCGGAGAAGGGTATGAGCGCATCAAGCAAATGGTGGGCATTGACGATTCATGGAACGTCTGTCTGTTTGAACCCAATCCCTTGTGCTACGGGGAACTTGTCACGAAGCACAAGGGGGTAAAGCTGTTCACCTTAGCCATTGCCGACCAACCGAAGATTACCGCCTTTGACTTGCAGTTGTGCAACCAAGACGATGTATTTGCCCTTGACGGCTTCGGAAGCGCTTTGTCGAGTATCGGGTCAACCGAGAAGGGGTTGGGCGGTTCACGGGTCAATGTGATGTGCCTACCGATGAGTAGCGCCATTGATATGTGCTGTCAAGATATATCCGAGTTGCATATCAAGATTGACATTGAGGGGATGGAGTATTCGTTGGACTATGAGAAGCTACCGAAGCATTGCCTTGTGTATCTGTATATCGAATGGCATCCGTGGGGATGCGACAATCCAAAAGAGAGAAAAGCGGAGATACTTGCGAATCTACCCTTGAATGTGGTAGTCACGGATTGGGATTAATAAAGGAAACAATGAAATCAAATAAGCACGAACCCACAAAGGGTATAATTTATAGCAACCAATCAACGATGTTTGGCAAGCGAGAAGTTGTTGGATTCGGTAGCACGGATTGGCACGTCAAGGAAATTGACCGCAACCTTGCCAACAAAGTCATTGTGAAAAACCACTATTCAAAGAAGTTTTACAACGCAAGCTACATCCACTTAGGCGTGTTCATTGGTGGCGAAATGCTTGGTGTGCTTCAATATGGGTACGCAATGAATCCGGCAAGTTGCGGAAGCGTGGTTGATGGTACGCAAATGGATGAATACCTTGAATTGAACCGTATGTGGCTTGATGACAAAGCGCCCCGCAATAGCGAAAGTATGGCGATAGGGTATTCGATGCGGTATATCCGTTCCAAGTTTCCGAAGGTAAAATGGATTCAGTCATTCGCAGACGAACGATGCGGTGGATATGGCATAGTGTATCAAGCGTGTAGCTTTAAGTTTTATGGGGAACACATTGCGACATTCTGGACGCTTGACGGCGAAATCTATCACAATAGCCTTATGACCCGCGACCCAAAACTAAGTAAATCAGCAAAGCACCTTCAACACCACAAGGAACGGGCTACAAGCGAAGAACTGCGCCAATTCCGATACATCAAGTTTGTTGACCCGCGATGGGAGAAGAAATGCCTGCTAAAACAAAAGCCTTATGTTAAGCACTATGGCTCGTTATAACAATGACGCAACCAAGCGCATCACCAGCCACACCAATAAGGGAAATCTGTTTCTATGAAAATGATAAGAGTGATATTAGAAAGCCCATACGCGGGTGATATTCAAAGAAACATAGAATACGCGAGGATGGCTGTGAGGGATAGCCTGTCGAGAGGCGAAGCCCCAATAGCAAGCCACCTGCTCTATACACAAGAGGGGATTCTAAAAGACGAAATACCCGAAGAGAGGCAATGGGGTATTGATGCGGGTCTTGCGTGGAAAGAGGTGGCTGAAAAGCACGTTTTCTACGTTGACTACGGTTATAGCAGGGGAATGGAATATGCCAAGCAATATGCAACAAATAATGACATACCTACCGAAGAGAGGACGATTCTATGACACCATACGAAGCCGAGCAGACAATCATCGCCAATATCTTCGCGCAGCATGATGACGGCGCTACCCGGCGTATTCAAAACCACGTCAATCAGACAAATCTGTTCCTTTAAAGGCGGATTTTACAAATTTTTACAAATAGCGTATATTGCCTCTTGAACCATTCGGAGGATATATGCCCCGTCCCGACCTCGGCGTTGCCGATTCCTATGTTAGCGTAAGCCCATCTGACTCGACCAACCTCGCCACCCCACCCCGTTCGTTGTATGTTGGAACGGGTGGAGACTTGAACCTCGCCCGTCCGTATGACGGTACTTCGGTCATCTTCCGCAACGTCCCCTCCGGTTACAGACTGGATGTCTCTTGCGTGAGAGTGAACAACACCAACACGACCGCTTCCAACATTATCGCCTTAGCGTAATGTTCGTACCAAAGTACACCACCATTGACGAAGTGGGCTATCAGGAAGTGACGGGTTGGAAAGCCCGTCAATTCTTCGCCACGTTTGAGTTCCGCTATTCCAACGGGTCTAACGTCAACATGGAGGCGTACACCAATGCGAGAATGAAGGTGTACCGTTCGCAGTACAACACGAACGCTATCATATCCGTGGATTCGTGGACTGACCAAAACAACACCCACGCCCACCCCCACGGGTACTCGACCTCAAACTTCGCCTTAGTGTTCCATGAGTCGCATATTGACGTGGACATCCCCGATACGAGAATGGACGTTCCCATCGGGTCGTACACGTTCCAACTGGACGCTAAATCGAACGCCAACTACTCCTACTCGACCCTTCTAACGGGGTCGTTCACCGTCCTACCATCCGCCAACGGAGAATGACAGTAGAATACACCCTTGCCGATTTCCAAGACGACTTCGTTCACGGAGACGGGGAGGCTATTGCTATTATCGCAGGCAAGGGGGTCGGAAAAACGTTCTCAGGTGCGTTGTTCGTGCTGAACCAAGTGATTGAACAGCCCGGTTCGCAGGGATTGGTCATGCTGAACACCTTACAGCAGACCCGTGACATTTACGTTCAAGAGATTGAATCGAAGCTGAAAGAGTTGAACTGGCCCTATTCGTTCAACCAACAAACGATGATTCTCAAAATCTTCGATTGCGTGATTCACCTTCGGTCTGCGGAGATTACGGCTATTGAGAAGATTGAATCCGTTGCATACCATTGGGGATGGGCGGATGAGGCTTCGTTCTACGAACCGAAAGCCTTAGAGACGTTCGTTTCCCGTATAAGAAAGGGTAAGGCATTGAAACGCATCACTTCGATGCCGGATGAGCCGGATGCGTTCATGTATGGTTTCTTGGAAGCCTATCCGTTCAAGATGTATGAACTCGGTCTTAAGGACAACCCCGACAGGGAGTTTGCGGATAGATACGAGAAGATGCTTCGGGCGACCTATTCCGGAGCGCAGTTGGAAAGATTCCTTTCGGGCAAACGTGTCTCCCTTTCCGGTTTGGGATTGTTCGCCGTAGAGCCGGAAATGAGAAAGCCGGATTTGAGCATCAACCACGATGACGACCTTCTCCTTTCGTGGGACTTCAACGTGGAATACCGTGCTGTCTCCGCATGGCAGAAAATCGGCTACAAGGAAGATGGCACTCTACGGGTGGCTTGTGTGAACTCTTGGCAGATGAAAGGCTCTACCGTCTATGAGGATGCCGTAGAACTATCTGCGATGCTTAGAAACCACCGTGGGATGATTTATCTGCATGGTGACGCTTCGGGGCAGTCACGGACAGCCGCTACCACGGATTCCATGTGGAAAACCGTTAAAGAAGTGTTCTACAAGACCTTCGGTGAAAGGATGCGATTTGTTGTTCCGGGTTCCAATCCTTCCGTGAAGGACACGATTCAATGTGCGAATTGGGCGTTCAGAAACGGTCTTGTGGACTTCAACGAGTCCGAAAGGAACGTCTATATGTCGCTTCAAGCCGCCCGTTCGGACAAGTATGGCGAAGTGGACAAATCCGGTGATTACAAGCCTACTGGAATCAAGTCGCACGAATGTGACACCGCAAGATATGCTTTGTGGCATTATTACTCCCAACTCTATCCCGGTAATCGGGGAGGCTACTTTATCGTATGAGTTTCCTTGACAACATATTCAAGAAAAAGTCCATCCCATCACGAGTGTGGAACGCTATCGTTTGGGGGCAGGGGTGGGAAGCGTATAACAGGTGGGATAAGAAGAAACTCATCGAGCAGGGGTATGAGCGAAACGCCCCCTTCTACGCCGCCGCTAACATCATCGCACAGACCGTAGCGGATATTCCCGTCTATGTCGATGCGAAGAAGAACGGACAGACGATTCAGACCGACCAACACCCGATTCTCGGTTTGCTTGAACGGGATATGTCCCGTACGGAATTTATCGAACGGATGACCCTGTACCTTGTGGTCACGGGTGAGTCCTACGCTCAGATTGTGTTTTCGGAGAATAGAATCCGTCCGCTTGGGTTAATCTGTCTCCCCTCGCAGAACATCAACCCCATCATGGGAGACGTGTTCAAGCCCGTAAGAGGATTCAGATACACCGACAAGACGGTGATTGACTTCGGGCTTGACGAAATCATCTACATCAACAAACCCTCACTAAGGGACTACTTCAACGGCATGGCTCCGGGCGTTGCTCTTTCGGAGTTGGTGGACTTGAACAACGCCGCTATCACTTGGAACAAGAACGTTGCTTTGGCGGGTGGTGTGCCTCCGATTATCGCCAAAGGGCCGGGCATGACCAAAGAGGAAGCGCAACGGGTTAGGGACGGCTGGGAAGCGCAGAACGGTGCCAACAACTCCCACAGATTGAAGATTGTCTCGGAGAACCTTGAACTGTCCAAATTGAACGACAACGCCCATGACGCTGAATGGTCTAAGGCGGTTGAAATGTCCATGCGGATGATTTTCATGGCGTTTGGAGTTTCCTCTGAACTTATGAACGATGCGGGGAACAAGACGTACTCAAACTATCGCGAGGCACGGAAGGCTTTGTATATGGAAGCGTCCATTCCCCTTGCAAGAAAGATTTACGGTGCGATTACCAAGAAAGTCGCACACTTCTACCGTGACTCGCCCAAAATCTGTTTGGACGTGGACAAGATTGAGTCCATCCAAGAGGATAGGGGCTTTGCCGTAGAAAGACTTACCAAAGCGGTCATGGCGGGTATCCTAACCCCGAACGAAGCCCGTGAGGAATTGAACTACACCGCTAAGGATGGTGGGGATATTCTAAGAAAGCTACCAGACGCAACCGATTCACGCATCACCCGTCCGCCCGATTCGGACACAGCTAAAAGCTAATATGAAACAGTTTGATGAACTCCACCAACTTCTCGCACAAGCGGAAGCCGAACTTGCGAAAAAGAATATGTCCGTAGGGAACATGGTTCACTACGAGATGGAGGATATGGAAGGCATCGGGATGATTGAAGCCACCGATGAGGAAGGCGGGTTCTACACCATCCGGCAATACGCCCAAGCCGAGGATGAGTTTGTGCCTACCGATACCGTGCTGAATATCCCGATTGACGGCGAGGTGCATGACTACGACCAATATCTATTGGGCATCGAGCCTATGGAAGAAGTCGAAGATAACGAACCGGAGATGGAAGAAGCCGAGCCTTCGTCTGAGGAAGTGGAAGATATTGTCGATGAGGAGGAAGAAGATACCAAGTCCGGCAAAATCATGGCGAAGTTCAAGCAGATTGACTTCACCGAGAATGAGAATGTCGGCATCATCGAGGGCTACGCTTCGACCTACGGCAATGTTGACCTCGGTGGCGATGTGGTAGAGAAAGGTGCGTTCACGCAGACTTTGAAGCACAAGAACGGCATCATCCCCCTATTGTTAGACCACAACTATACCACCGGAGCATTAGCCGGAGTAGGTTTCTTGGAAGATTCCGATGAGGGCTTGAAGATTCGTGGCGAAATGCCCCTTGACGTACCCGAAGTCGCATCGGCCTACCGCAAGATTAAGTTCATGCTTGATAGGGGTGCGAAGATTGGTCTTTCCATCGGCTACAACACCATCAAAGCCATGAAGGGCGACAACGGCACGATGCGACTCAAGGAATTGGCTCTGCATGAAGTGTCCATCACTCCTTTCCCGATGAACACGGAAGCACAGATTATGTCTGCGAAAGCGCAGAAACTCCGCAAGCAAGCGGAAAAGATTGTGCCAAAAGCACATACGGATGCGCCGGAAGGCAATCCGGTCGATGAAGGCGCGCAAGCACTTCTTGATGAACTCACAACAACACTCAAAACCATTGAATACCGCTATGGACATCAAAATCATTGATTCCCTGCGTTCCTCGATTGACGGCCTCAAATCGGCTATCGAAACGGGAAATGCAGAAGCCGAAGCGAAATGGCAAGCGAAGTTCGACCAACTGGAGTTTGACGTTAAGAAGGCTCAACCATCCGCCCCCGTGGGTGATGAGCGTGCTGAAACGAAAGACTTTATGAAGGCCGCACGTCTGTTTGCCAAAGGTGGCACTACCGCCGTTCTTCAAGAGATGAAGGACGCAAAAGTGACTTCCTCGCTTTCGGGCAAATCCGACAACTTGGTACGCTTTGACGTGACCGCCGCTGGTGCGTTGCTCATGCCTGCCGAGATGTCCTCCGACATCAACAAGCAAGTCGTGGAGATTTCTCCCGTCCTGCAAGTCGCCAACGTGGTCAACACCGCCGCCCCATCGTTCAAACAAGCGCTTCGCAACGCTTCGCTGACCGCTTCGTGGGTGACGGAAGATTCCGCTACGACTAAGGTCAAAGACACCTTTGGCTATGTTGACATCCCCGCTCACAAACTCGCCGCCCGTGTGGCTTGGACGATTGAGCAGGAAAATGACGCTGCGTACAACCTTGAATCGGAAATCCTGTCCTCCATCCGTGAGCAGTTTGACCGTTCGTTGGGTTCCGCCTTCATTTCCGGTGATGGCATCAACAAGCCGAAAGGCCTTGTGGGCAACGTAAGTTCTTACGCTTCCGCCCCCGCCGCCCTGACCTCGGATGCTTTGGTCATCATGCAAAGTTCCATCAAGAGCGATTACCAACGTAACGCATCTTGGATGATGAACCGCACCACGATGGCTAAGGTTCGCCGTCTGACCATCGCTTCGGGTACTTGGAACTACATTTGGGAGCCGAACTTCCAAGCGGGTAAACCAAGCACCTTGTTGGGAAGTCCTGTGTACGAAGCGCCCGACCTTGCGGGTACTGCGTCCAACTTCTCGACCGGAAACGTGCCGATTCTGTACGGAGATTTCCGTTATGGCTACACCGTAGTCCGTAACACGGATTTCTTCCTGATTCGTGACCCGTACTCCGAAGGCAACGCTTTCATCACGAACATCTACGCCATGACCCGCTTCGGTGGTGCTGTCGTACGTTCGGAAGCGATTGTTCAATACACCTCCGCTTAATCATAAGGAACTCTACCATGTCACTTTTTGATTTCGGACAACAATCCAACGTGCAATGGTCGGCTGTCCTCACGGGCGGTCAAACCAATGCGAACGTCAACGGTTCGGCTATCGACACCTTCGGTTTCTCCGGTGTGTCTGCGGCTCTTATCATTGGCGCAACGGGTACT
>Ga0315909_10008980_pt1 | contig 10881 bp, 8 predicted proteins | sample LakEriMetagenome_11_FD_203527 | JGI IMG/M metagenome (GOLD analysis project Ga0315909, IMG submission 203527) | Freshwater fungal communities from buoy surface, Lake Erie, Ohio, United States - Buoy 2 MA125 | ecosystem: Environmental > Aquatic > Freshwater > Lake | place: USA: Lake Erie, Ohio...
TTATTCGGCTGTGCGACCGCGCCCCCGGAGTCTTCGCGCCCAGGGGCCTCTGCCACTGCGCCTAGTCATGGCGCGATTCCACCAGCGCGGGCGCCGCAGGGACAGCTGGGGCTCTCCGAACTGGCGATTCATGCCATTGGTCTGGTGGGGGTGCCCTATCGGTGGGGAGGCAATACCCCGCACGGGGGCTTTGACTGCAGCGGCCTGGTGGTCTACGTGGCCCGTCGGGCCCATGGGCTTGCGCTGCCGCGCACAGTGGCTGAGATGAGTCGCGTGGGCGAGGAGGTGCTGATTGAAGACCGACTGCCGGGGGATCTTGTTTTCTTTAACACCTCGGGCCATCCGTTTTCGCACGTCGGAATCTATGTGGGTAAGAATCGGTTTGTCCATGCGCCCAATGAGGGCGGTACCGTGCGTATTGATAGCCTCGTCTCTGCCTACTGGGGGCCACGCATTACGGTCTTTCGACGGCTCGCCTCGTGAGTCTCTTCTCGGGTAAGACCTACGACGTCGTCGTGGTGGGGGCCGGTGCCGCCGGGCTCTTCTGTGCAGGGGTGGCGGGGCAGCGGGGGCTGCGGGTGCTGGTGCTCGACCATGCCACGGTTCTCGGAGAAAAGATCCGTATCAGCGGCGGTGGCCGCTGCAACTTCACGAATCTGCACTCGTCGCTTGAGAATTTTCTCTGCCTCGCACCGCGCTTTCCGCAGCAGGTGCTGCGTGGCTACAGCCCCCAAGACTTTATTCGGCTCGTGCGTGCCTATCGCATCGGTTTTCATGAAAAGCACAAGGGGCAACTCTTCTGCGATCGATCATCCTCAGAGATCATCGCGATGCTGCGGGCTGAGGCAGAGAAGGGCGGTGTGCAACTGGCCCATCCGGTGCGTATTCAGGCCATCAGTCAGGTGGGTCGCGACTGGTCGATTTCGACCGACCAGGGAAGCCTTGTGGTGCCGCAGCTGGTCATGGCTACCGGGGGGCTTCCTGTGCCTGCGATTGGGGCCTCGGGTCTGGCCCTGGATGTTGCGCGTAGCCTCGGGCTGGCGGTCACCCCGATTCAGCCTGCCCTTGTGCCTCTGGCACTAACCGCAGAAGAAACGAGCTTTCTCACCCAGCTCGCCGGCGTGAGTCTTCCGGTGCGCATTCGCGCGGGAACCCTGCGGGCGAGCAGCCATGGCGGTCTCAACGCCAGCGATAGCGGGTTACGTGGTGAGGGCGGGTCTGGTGGCGATGGTGGTTCGGCGCCCTGCTATGGCGCTGCGATATTTGATGAAGACCTGCTTATTACCCACAAGGGCGTCTCGGGCCCTGCGGTGCTGCAGGCAAGCAGCTATTGGAATCCCGGCGAAGACCTCACCATTGACTTTCTGTCTGGCGAAGATCCTCTAGCGGTCTTTGATGAACGTCGTTCTGGGAGTAAGACGGTGGCCGCTATGCTGACAGACTACTTACCCGAGCGGCTTGCCCAGGCCTTGGCCTCTCATGCGGGCCTGCCTGCGGGGCGATGGGCCGAGCAGGGCAGGCGACAGCGCCTCACCCTCTTTGGCCTGTTGACATCCTTTCGACTCAAGCCCGCGGGTAGTCTGGGATGGAAGAAGGCCGAGGTGATGCGGGGGGGCGTGGCTACTAGCGCGTTAGATTCGCGCACGCTCGCCGCGAAGGCCCATGCCGGCCTTTACTTTATTGGCGAGTGTGTCGATGTCACAGGCCACCTGGGGGGCCACAATTTTCAGTGGGCCTGGGCCAGTGGCTATGCCTGTGCTCAGGCATTAACGTCGCGGGCGCGTCTTGCCTGAAAGTCCTCGAGGTCCTGCGGGGTGTCAAGGTCCTCAATGAAGTGGCGGTTCGTCGTCTCAAAGGCGAGGCAGGCGCTGGGGTGGGCTGCGCGCCACTGGCGCCCTTCAAGGGGGGGGTCTTGTTGGGCCAGAAACGAGGCCAGTCCCGCTGAGAGCATGACCGGGTTACCGGGGATCCCGTTGACGACTGGGTAGACCATGTCGATGCCCGGTTCGCGTTTTTTAAATCGGCAGATGAGATCGCGAAGATCGTCTTTCGTAAGGGCGGGCTGATCCGCCAAGACCACCATCGCGGCGTCAAGGCCTGGGGCAAGGGCTGCCAGGCCAATCTGCTGGGAAGAGGCCTGCCCGCGCGCGGGGTCTGGGTTGTGTCGGCTCTCAACCCCTGCCGTGGCAATGACGGGCGCGATCTCGTCGGCATAGTGGCCCAGCACCACAGTGATTGGGTCAATGCCTGCCGACCGCAAGACGGCAAGGAGCCGGAGAATAAGCGGCATGCCATCGACCGGAATCAGGCACTTTGGCCGGTTGCCCATACGACTACCCTGGCCTGCCGCAAGCACAACGGCACCAATCGCGATCTTGGGGGACTTGCGCTTAAACCGCAGGAACCGGTAGCGGGCGCCTTGCGCTGAGGCCTGCCAGGGCCCATCGCTCTTTGTCTTAAAGGCTTTTGCGAAGGCGGGTGTTCCCCAGCTTGGAAAGAAGGCGTCCCCATCTGCCTCGATACCGACTTCAGTGATCTCCAAGGCCTGGGCATAGGGCAGGGCCTGCGCATAGACTTCGGCGCCGCCGATCACCCAGAGCGCCGTCAGGCCAGCAGCCTGCGCCCGGTCGATGGCCTCAGGAATGCTCGGGCAGCGCTCCACCTGGCCATGGTGGTCCGGGGCGGGCTGCCAGTCCTCTTGTCGCGTGAGTACCCAGTGCCGACGGTTGGGCAGGGGCTTACCGAGTCGCGCGATGATCGAGTCATAGGTCTTGCGCCCCATGAGCACGGTCTGCCCGCTGGTGAGCGACTTGAATCGCTGCAGATCTTCGGGAATGTGCCAGGGCAGGTCGTTGTCTCTGCCAATGCAGCCGTTCTGGGCCACCGCCGCGATGAGCGTGATGGCCAGAGGCTGCGATGCAGTGTCCTGGTTGGCCATGGGCCGCTGTCTACACGGCCACCGGCGCCTTGATGGCGGGGTGGCTCTGATAGCCTTCGATCAGAATGTCCTCATAGGCATAGTCGAAGATCGATGCAGGGCGCCGCGCAAGACGCAGTTGGGGTAGGGGCAGGGGCGCACGCGAGAGTTGTTCGCGGGCCTGTTCGAAATGGTTTCTGTAGAGGTGGCAGTCGCCCCCGGTCCAGACGAAATCACCCACCGCCAGATTGGTCTGGGCGGCTACCAGGTGGGTGAGTAGGGCATAGCTCGCGATGTTGAAGGGCACGCCCAGAAAGATATCGGCGCTGCGCTGATAGAGCTGGCAGGAGAGTTTCCCGTCGGCCACATAGAACTGAAAAAACGCATGGCAGGGGGCGAGCGCCATATCGGGGATCTGCCCCACATTCCAGGCGCTCACAATAAGGCGACGGGAATCGGGGTTGCGTTGAATCTCTGCAATCACCCAGGCAATCTGGTCAATCGTGCGATGGGGGTCGTCGGGCCGTGGAGCAGGCCAGGCCCGCCATTGTCGGCCGTAGACCGGTCCGAGCTCGCCCGCGGCATCTGCCCATTCGTCCCAGATGCTCACACCGGCCTCTTGCAGTGATCGCACATTCGTCTCGCCACGCAGAAACCAGAGCAACTCGTGCACGATGCTCTTGGTATGCACCTTCTTGGTGGTGACCAAAGGAAAGCCATCGGCGAGCGCAAAGCGCATCTGCCAGCCAAAGACCGAGCGGGTTCCGGTACCCGTGCGGTCTGCTTTTTCTAGGCCATGGGTAAGCACATGGCGCATCAGGTCGAGGTAGGCCTGCATGGGGGCTAGTCGGCATCTAGGCCAGAGGCCACGGTATTAAAGCCGGCATCGACATAGGTGATCTCCCCTGTGATTCCGGCGGCAAGATCCGAGAGAAGAAAGGCGCAGGCGTTGCCCACATCTTGGATGGTGACGTTACGCCGCAAGGGGGCATTTTTCTCGACCACCGAGAGAATCTGACCAAAGCCCTTAATGCCACTTGCGGCTAAGGTCTTGATTGGCCCGGCAGACACGCCGTTCACCCGAATACCCTGCGGCCCAAGGCTAGAGGCCATGTATCGAATAGCTGCCTCAAGGCTTGCCTTTGCCAGCCCCATGGTGTTGTACGCCGGTACCACGCGCATGGCGCCGAGATAGGTGAGAGAGACCAGTGCGGCCTTTCGGCCGTGCATGAGTGGCAGCGCGGCCTTGGCCAGGGCGGGAAAGCTGTAGCTCGAGATCTCATGGGCCGTTCGAAAGCCCTCGCGGCTTAGGCCCTCGAGAAAGTCTCCGGCAATCGCCTCCCGGGGGGCGAAGGCAATCGCATGGACCAGGCCGTCGAGCGCGCCCCATTCCTGTTGCAGGGCCGACATGGTGGCGTCAATTTGCGCGTCTTCGGCTACATCGCAGGGCAGGCAGAGGGTGCTGCCAAATTCGGCAGCCATCTCCCGCACACGGCCTTCGAATCGTTCGTTTTGATAGGTAAACGCCAGCGACGCGCCCTGGGCATGGCAGGCCTGGGCCACGCCATAGGCGATGGACCGATTCGAGAGTAGCCCGGTGATGAGAATTTTCTTTTGCGCGAGAAAGCCCATGGGGGTGGAATCCTTCAGAAGATGACCAGAATTCCCTCATTCTATCTATGGGTCGCGGATTTCCCTTGTGGCGGAGGCGATTCGACGGCCCCCCGGCGCCCGAGAAACGGCGTGTGGTTGGGTACACTACCGGTGCATGAAAATTTCTGCTTCTCGACTTCGCCTCTCTTTATTGCTCACGTCCCTGTGCCTTATGGCCACGGCCGTTGGTGGGGTTCAGGCGCAGACGGGCACTGAGGGGCCGGGTTATGTCTCTGCGATGGCCCTTGGCGCACAGCCAAAGTATGGCCCGGGCTTTACCCACTTTGACTATGTCCGTCGGGATGCGCCGCGAGGCGGAGAACTGCGTCTTGCCGCAATGGGGGGCTTTGACAAGCTCAACCCCTTTACGCTCAAGGGGCTGCCCGCGCGGGGTATTCTGGACCTCGTATTCGAGCCCCTGGCCATTGGCAGCCTCGATGAGCCTATGTCGATGTACGGCCTCTTGGCTGTGCAGATGCGTCTGGCGCCCAATGGATTGTCGATGGTTTTCCGTCTCAATCCGAAGGCCCGCTTCTCAAATGGTGCGCCGGTGCTCGCCGCGGATGTGAAGTTTAGTTTTGACACCTTGCGCAGCCCCCAGGCGAGCCCCATCTGGCGAAATTATTGGGCAGATGTTCGCGAGGCGGTGGTAGTCGATGAGCGGACGATTCGGTTTGACTTTGTGCGGCGTAACCGCGAACTACACATGACGGTGGCGAGCCTGCCAGTGTTTTCGCGCGACTGGGGCGGTGGCCTGGCCTTTGATCAGTGGATTCTGCAGACCCCGATTGGCTCAGGCCCCTATGCAGTCGCACGGGTTGACCTGGGCCGGTCGATCACCTACGAGCGCAGAGTCGACTATTGGGCAAGTAACCATCCCACCCGGACGGGTCAGTTTAATTTCGACCGCATCAGTTTTCGGTACTACAAAGATGTCTTTGCCCGACTTGAGGCCTTGAAGGCCGGTGAGTTCGATTTCATTCATGAAAATGTGGCGAAGAACTGGGCCCGGTCGTATAAGGGGCGGCCCTTTGATCGCGGCGAACTGCAGACCAAAGAGATGCCTAACGCCAACGCGGCAGGTCTGCAGGCCTATTACTTCAACCTCCGTCGACCGATATTCCAGGATGTTCGGGTGCGGGAGGCAATCGGCCTGGCCATGGACTTTGAGTGGATGAATCGCCAGCTTTTCTACAACCAGTACCAGCGGTCTGACTCCTATTTCACGAACACCGACATGGCAGCCCAGGGGGCGCCGAGCGAGGAGGAGAAGGCCTTGATGGCGCGTCTGGCCCAGCGGGTGGGGCAAGAGTTGCCCGAGGCGCTGCTCGGCCCAGTGCCCGGACCAGCAAAGGTGGAGGGCCCCAATGGGCTGCGCGAAAATCTTCGTCGTGCCCGCCAGTTACTCGCCGAGGCGGGCTGGACCATCCAAGACGGCGTATTGCGCAACCAGAAGGGTGAAGCATTTCGGTTCGAGATCCTTATTAACCAGCGGAACTGGGAGCGGGTGATCGCGCCTTTCGCCCGAAACCTCACGAAGCTCGGCATCGTCGCAGAGACCCGCGTAACCGACAATTCTTTGTACAAGAAGCGGCTCGACGACTACGACTACGACATGATGGTGCATTGGTATCTGTCGAGCCAGAACCCCGGGAACGAGTTGCAGTTTCGATTTACCGCACAGTCGGCGCGGGAGCCCGGCGCGGACAACTATATCGGCCTGCAGAGCCCCCTGGTGGATGCTGCGATCTCACACCTTCTGGGGGTGTCAAGCCGGGCTGAGCTCATCACTGCGGCCCGCGTGCTCGACCGGTTTTTGCGCCACGGCCACTACGCCATCGCTCACTGGCACAACCGTGTGCATCGGGTGGCCTATCGGCAAGGCTTAGAGGGCCCCGCCACACTGCCGCTTTATTATCATTCCGAAGACTGGGCCATGGCGGCCTGGTGGTGGAACCGCTAAACATTCATCATGTCTCCAGCCCTTTTTCGGTATATCGCGAAGCGTCTCCTCTTCATGGTGCCCACCCTGTTGGGTATTCTGCTGGTCACCTTCACCCTTATTCAGTTTGTCCCAGGAGGGCCGGTGGAGCAGATGGTGCAGATGCTCAAAGGCGACCACGGTGGGTCGGGTGGCGCCTCGACTGGCCTTGGGGTGCCCGGTGGGTCGGCAGCGGGTGATGTCGGACAGACCGGCGGCGTCTATCGCGGTCGTGTGGGCGTTGATCCCCAGAAAATCGAAGAGATCAAGGCCCTCTATGGCTTTGACAAGCCGGTGCACGAGCGGTTTTTCGAAATGGTCTGGGGCTTTTTGCGGCTCGACTTAGGTACGAGTTTTTTTCATAGCCGCAGTGTCTGGGAGCTGATCGTTGAGAAGCTGCCGGTGTCGGCGAGCTTGGGCCTCTGGAGTTTTCTCATCACCTATCTGGTCTCGATCCCCTTGGGCATCGCGAAGGCGGTGCGGCACGGCTCGCAGTTCGATCTCATGACAAGCCTGGCCATTCTGGTGGGCTATGCCATTCCGGGGTTCGTGCTTGGGGTGATCATGCTGGTCTTTTTTGGTGGGGGAAGTTTTCTGCAGCTCTTCCCGCTGCGCGGCCTGACGAGTGATGACTTCGAACAACTCAGCCTCCTTGGCAAGGTGCTGGATTATTTCTGGCATCTGGTCTTGCCGCTCACCTGTCTGGTGCTTGGAAGCTTCGCGGTGATCACCATGCTGACCAAGAACACCATGCTCGACGAGATACGCAGGCAGTATGTTCTGACCGCGAGGGCCAAGGGCCTGGAAGAGCGGGCAGTGCTCTGGCGTCATGTGCTGAGAAACGCCATGATTCCCATCGTGACCGGATTTCCTGCAGCCTTTGTGGCGGCCTTTTTTACGGGTGCATTGTTGATCGAGACCCTCTTCTCGCTTGATGGCCTGGGTCTCTTGTCTTACGAGGCAGTGATCAAGCGCGACTATCCCGTGGTCATGGGAACCCTGTTTTTCTTCTCGGTGTTGGGGCTGCTGGCAAAGCTCGTAAACGACGTGCTCTATGTCTTTGTCGACCCCCGTGTGCAGTTCGAGGCCTCGCGTGCATAGCGGTGCCCATCCGCTTGAGAGCTTGTCTCCCGGGCAGCGGGCCTGGATGCGGTTTCGTGCTAATCGTCGCGGTCGCATCAGCCTATGGATTTTTCTCTCGCTTTTTGTGCTGAGCCTGTTTGCCGAGATCCTGTCAAACGACCGTCCCCTCATCGTTTACTACGAAAAAGAGTTTTACTTTCCGCTGGTGGCTAACTACCCTGAGGCCACCTTTGGCGGCGACTTTGCTACACCCACTGATTACCTTGACCCCTTTATTGAAAGCCAGCTGCAGGCGGGCGAGAACTGGGCGCTCTACCCCCTGAACCGATACAGCTTCAATACGCTGAATTACTTTTCACAGGCTCCGAATCCCGCAGCCCCATCAATTGAAAACTTGTTTGGCACCGATGACCGCGGGCGCGACGTGGCAGCGCGACTCCTCTATGGCTTTCGTGTCTCGGTCTTGTTTGGCATTGCCTTGACCGCGATTGGTGTGGTGCTGGGGATTTTTTTTGGCGCCCTGCAGGGCTATTTTGCGGGCCGGATCGACCTCTTTTTTCAGCGATTTATAGAGGTCTGGGGATCGGTGCCCGAACTCTATCTTCTGATTATTCTCGCCTCGATCTTCGAGCCCGGCTTGCTCATTCTGCTCGTGATCTTGTCGCTCTTTGGCTGGATGGGCTTGTCCGATTACGTGCGGGCGGAGTTCCTGCGCAACCGTACGCTGGATTATGTGATGGCGGCGCGCGCCCTTGGGCTCTCGAATCTACAGATCATCTGGCGGCATGTCTTGCCCAATAGCCTTACCCCGGTGATTGCCTTTCTCCCGTTTCGCATGACCGCCTCGATCCTCGCGCTGACGAGCCTCGATTTTCTCGGGCTTGGCGTGCCGACATCCACGCCGAGTCTGGGTGAGTTGCTGGCCCAGGGCAAAGACAATCTCGATGCCTGGTGGATTACCGTGACCACCTTCGGCGTTCTGGTGGGTACCTTGTTACTTTTGATTTTCATAGGGGAGGCGCTGCGCGATGCCCTCGATACCCGGCGTGGCTGAGACCCTCACGCCGATACTCGATATTCGGGCGCTCAGCCTGCGGTTTCAGGCCGCGGCTGCCCAAGGCCCCTGGGTGGTCGATGGCCTGCACCTCTCGCTCATGCCCGGAGAGCGCCTCGCCCTAGTGGGAGAGTCTGGCTCTGGCAAGACAGTTTCTGCGCTTTCAATCTTGGGGTTACTGACGGATGTCGAGCGCAAGGGAGAGATTCTCTGGAAAGGTGAGGATCTCGCAAAGGCCTCTGATGCGCGGATGCGGCAGATTCGGGGCCGCGAGATTGCCTTGGTCTTTCAAGAGCCGATGACAGCCCTAAACCCCCTGCTCACAGTGGGTCGTCAGGTGGGCGAGGTGCTTGAGACCCATGAGGGGCTCACGGTGGCCCAGGCCCAGGCGCGCGCCGTAGAGTTGCTCGATCGGGTTGGGCTCGATGATCCCGAACGTCGCGCCCGCGCCTATCCGCATCAACTCTCGGGGGGGCAACGGCAGCGGGTATTGATCGCGATGGCGCTGGCCTGTCGCCCGGCATTGCTGATCGCCGATGAGCCCACGACTGCGCTCGATGTCAGCCTGCGACAGCAGGTGCTCGACCTGCTTGCGGATTTGCAGCGTGAGGAGGGGATGGCAATTCTCCTGATTACCCATGACCTTCCTATGGTGCGCCGATTCGCCCAGCGCGTCTGTGTCATGCAGACCGGGCGAGTGGTGGAACAGGGGGCGGTGGAAGAGGTCTTTCGTAAGCCCACCCATCCGTATACCCAGAGGCTTATCCAGAGCCAGCCCAAGCTCATGGTGGGCCTGCCCGGGAAGCGTGACGTCTTGCTCGACGTACGGCAGCTGCATAGTGAGTTTCTGCTTCCCACCGGGTGGTTTTATCAGCGCTCTTTCACCGCGGTCCACAAAGAGAGTTTTGTGGTCTCACGCGGGGAGACGCTCGGGGTAGTGGGGGAGTCGGGCTCTGGCAAAACCACCTTGGGTATGTCGATTCTTCGTCTCGGCGTTTCCCGGGTTACCGGTCATGTCAAGCTCGGCGAGTCGGAGATTCTTAGCCTGTCGGGCCAGGCCCTGCGGGCGGCGCGCCGTGGATTTCAGCCGGTCTTTCAAGATCCCTACAGCGCCCTGTCACCGCGGCTCACTATTCGACAGATTCTTGAAGAGGGGCTGGTCTTACATCATCCGCAGATGACGCGGCCGGAGCGGCTTGATCGATGTCGACAGATTCTTGATGAGGTAGGGCTCGCGCCAGAGAGCCTGGGGCGTTATCCGCATGAATTTTCGGGTGGCCAGCGACAGCGTATTGCGATTGCCCGGGCGGTTGTGGTGGAGCCTGAACTCATCGTGCTCGATGAGCCCACCAGCGCACTCGATGTCTCCATTCAGCAGCAAATCTTAGAGCTGCTGGTAAGGCTTCAAGAGCGTAAGAAGCTGACCTATGTCTTTATTTCGCACGACCTCGCGGTGATTCGCGCGATTGCCCATCGTTGCCTGGTGATGCAGAAGGGTAGGATCGTAGAGTTTGGGCCGACCCACCATATACTGCGGGCCCCGCGTCATCCGTATACCCAGCAGCTGCTCGATGCGGCATTCCCCGAAGAACGTCAGCAGGTCGCACTGGCTATGGAGCAGGCCGATCGGGTGCCGGGCATGCTACGCGAGGGCCTTCAGCCATCCGGTCAGCCAGGGTAGTAAGGGCGGAAGCAGCACGGCCCCGAGAATGCCGTGGATGCCCATGCCCAGGCTGGAAAATGCTCCAGCCTGGGGGTGTACCGAAAATGCCCGTGAGGTGCCAATACCGTGCGCGGCCACACCGATCGCAAAGCCACGTATGGTCCAGTCGCGAATGCGCAGGCCGTCCAGAATGTAGCGCGCCATAATGGCCCCCAGAATGCCGGTGGTGACTGCGTAGATGGCCGTGAGTGTGGGGGAGATGCCGGTGCTGTCGACAATTCCCATCGCAATGGGTGCCGTGACCGACTTGGCGAACATGGGTAACAGAAGCGCGGAAGGAACATCCAAGAGCAGCCCAATGCCGATGGCGGAAACAATCGATACCGTTCCGCCCAGGGTGAGTGCAAGCAAGAGGGCGGGGACGCGGCCCTGCAGCATCGAGAGCCCCTTGGCAATGGGCACAGCCAGCGAGACGGTGGCAGTGCCCAGCAAGAAATGGATGAACTGCGCCCCTTCAAAATATTTTTCGT
>Ga0315909_10008981_pt1 | contig 10880 bp, 9 predicted proteins | sample LakEriMetagenome_11_FD_203527 | JGI IMG/M metagenome (GOLD analysis project Ga0315909, IMG submission 203527) | Freshwater fungal communities from buoy surface, Lake Erie, Ohio, United States - Buoy 2 MA125 | ecosystem: Environmental > Aquatic > Freshwater > Lake | place: USA: Lake Erie, Ohio...
AACAGCGTCTGCAGCCACGTGGGCGTGCTCCAGTCGTGGTTGCCGGTGATGGTGAATGCCACCTTCCCGGCGCTCCGGATCATCTGGTCGATGTGCATCAGCTGTCCGATCACCTGCGGGCTCGGCCGAGGGCGGTCGAAGATGTCGCCGGTGATGCAGATGATGTCCGCGTGCTTCAGCGCCGTCTCGACTGCATTACGGAAGCCGTCGTAGAAGTCCTGGCCCCGACGGGCAGCCGCGTATTGTGAGTCTCGCAGGTGGGTGTCACCGATAAGTGCGATCAGAAGATCGCTGTTTGGGGTCGCATTTTTTGCCATTTTTCAGTAGGGTAAATTTTGGAAGCCGCTTCAGCCAATTCTTCGCGAGCCCCCTTGAGGAGAGCGCGCGCCGCGCCTGCGAGTGCATCACAAATCGCCTGCCCGTCCACGACATTACGCGGGCGGCACATGGGCGTGATGCAAACGTGCTTGGCCATGAACGACCAACGCATCCACAGATCACGCTCCTTCAGCCGGGACATCAGCGGGTCGCCATCCTCGTTGTAGAGGAACGCGTGGGCGAGACTGCTGCGATCGGTGTACCAGAGAATCGAGACCCGGTCAGGTCCCGTGAATTGGTTCAGGATTCCCTCAGTGCCGATCTTGTAAAGCTCCGCGGAGTCAGTCGTCTGCTCCTGAAGCTCCCGCCCGCGCTCTGTCAGGATGGAGTGCACGCCATCCAGCAGGGCGCTGAACTCCGATCGGCTGACCGTGGACCCATAGGTGCCAGCGACGTAGCAGCCGCGCGACACCGGCGCCCTGATCTCGCCGATCAGATCGATACGCTCCCAGACGGCCGCGTAGCCGCCCCATCCATCGGCGCAGCCGGAGCCGTCGGTGTAGAGGACGCAGTCGTGCTCGTAAGGATCCGGGGCGACCTCTTCGAGCCACTCGAACACGTCGGCGTAGCGCTCCTTGATCAGCTCACCGTCGACGGTCAGGTTATCCCACCAGGACGTCTCTTTTCGCCACTTGTGTTTGTTCCAGGTGTCACGGTTGTGGTGAGTCATCGTCGTCCGCTTCTGGAGTCCTCACGCTTCCGGCCGTCTCCTTTTCGTGCTGCTGCGCCACGTCCAGAACGCTGCCGTTCGCGTCCTCTCCTTGTGGTAATTTCGGCGCGGCGGGTGCGGTGGTCTCGACCGCCGTGATCAGGCGCCGGCTGGCAATTCGCTTCAGAGAGCCGACGTTCTGATGTTCCGCTTCTTCCATGAACGCAGCGATGAGAGGGCCGGCCATCTTGTCCGCCACCTCCTGCTGAATCTGCGCTTGAGCATGCGGTCGCATCTTGTCGCTCAGCATACCGGGCATGGATGATGTGCCAGTGACCTGCGTGAACGGCTGGTCGGCCCCGCGCACAATGCGGATGTCCCAGTAGATGCGGATGTCGCTGTCGTTGACCCCGACGACGCCCGAGTGGAAATCGATCAGCGGACGTTCGCGGTCCAGCAGCCTGGCGTTGAGTTCGTTGGCCTCCTGGATGACCTTGATCGCGCTCTGCAGCGCGGCCAAGGCATCGACGGACGGCGCGTCAGGCGTTGAATTTCGCCCGGATTTCTTCTGCTTCGCTTTCGACTGGTTCGGTGGGTGGTGATTGCTCATTTTGAATATCGCGTAGTTTCTCGCCTTGCTCACGCGTCCAGATCAAATAGAGTGACGTGCGTGCCTTTCCGAACCTGTCCGCACGTTCGTTTTCCAACAACACCGTCGATTTTGATTGAGCCATGTTAGCGCAAGGTGAATTTATTTATGATTTGATGAACGCCTTGAGGAGAGACCCTCAGCGGGCGGCAAAGGTGTCCGCCGCTCTGCAGCGCATGGACACGGTAACGGCGGCCGTGGCGGATGGCAAGGCCACACGCAGCGACATCGCCAAGATCGAGGCTGAGATCGTCCCGCTGTGCGGTTTCAACTTCGGCCTTCTCATTCCTCGATTCTTCCCGCGTTACCCATTCGAGAAGCCGCTCGACCTGAGCGCGCGCCCGTTCATGTATGCCATGACCGCGCTGGCGCCGGGCAGCGTCGTCACCCTAAAGGCTGGACGTCAGGTCGGGAAATGCGCCGACGGCGACACCACGGTCGTCACCGACCGCGGCGTCGCCACGTTGTGCGACATCTTCGCGGAGGGGATTCCAGTTCAGGCCAGCAGCGTGCGGTAGCTGCGAATGGCTTCTGCTCCGTGGATCTCGACGTATGACGGGTCGAACACTTCCGCCTCCGCAGGCGTGTAGATCAGACCGTCCTTCAGCTTGTCGATCAGGTGCTGCGAGAACCGGTAGCGGACGCCGGGCGAAGCGAGCATCCATTTCGACTGCAGCGTGAGGATCATCTCCCCGGACATCCCGGCTGCGAATCCGCAGTCCCGCAGCAGATCGGTGATGTAGTTTTCCCGGATGCGTGCGAAACGATCCGCCAGCGTCTCGAAGTGGTGTCTGGCGCTCAGCGGCCAGCTTTTCTTCAACCACTTGTGGCGCTCGAGGTAGATGTCCTGCATGCTCGACGACAGGGCACTCACGTCGGCGTAGATGCAGGACACTCCGCAGGTCCACATCTTGTGCTCGCCGATGTAGAACTGATCAAGGTCCGCCTTGCCCGATTCCATGATCATGCGGCGGCAGAGCATGCCGAAGTTGGAATGATCCGCGGCGCTGGCTCCGGCGTGATCCTCCGCGCACGCCAGCAGCGACAGCTGCGGTTGACGCAGCGCGGTCCGCATCTGCTGCAGCAGGATGCTACGGTCAATCTGCAGCGCCGTTGCGTCCGGGCCCGTATATGGGTATGCCGGCTTCGGCAACTTCTTGATCAGCTTTCCGGCTGCGTCATACATCTCGACGATCCGCTCGTCGCGACGCAGGAAGAACGCATCGCTCTCGTCTCTCCTCGCAGCCTTGCGCATCCATATTTCGGCGTCTTCGACGTCGATTCGGTAGATGGTGATGTCCGGCCTGCCCGGGTCGTTGCTGGCGGCCTGGACGCTGACGAGTCCTGCGAGGAACGGGGATGGACGCGGAGTCCATTGCTGCTTTTTTGGTAGTTTCTGAGTGGTGTTCAAATGGTTGAGTTGTGGACGACCATACAGCGTGGAGACGGCGGACGACAAGTCCGTGGATGTCTTCGCTGCCCCTTCGTCCGTAATGGGGAATAATGCGCGCGGTCGTTCCGTGCCGACCGTGTTCCTGCGCCTGTTCAGGTGAGCCCCCGCCGCTTGCGCTTGCGGGGATCTTCATCTTGACGCTATTTGCGGTGCGCCTACGATGCCAAACATCGCGTGCTGTTGGAAACCGAAATAGCTGAGGAAAGATCCGTGGAGCATCTCGACTTAAAAGTCGCTGCTCCGGGTGGTGCTTTTGTGCGTGTCACCCACGTCTGCCGAACCGTGCCGATGCCGGTGTGGCGAATCCTGACGCGAGATTTCGCGTTGGAGTGCGCCGGCAAGCATTTGGTAAGGAGACTCAGTGGATATGGGCAGGTGGATCAATGCCTGCCCGGTGACTTCATACTGACTCAAGACGGCTGGCAGCCCGTCACTGCATGTGCGCCGGTGGGTGAGGAACGCGAGATGTTCGACCTCCGTGTGGAGGGCGAGGATCACGCATACTTCACCTCCGGGATTGCCAGCCACAATTCCACGGGCCTCGGGGCCGCTGAGCTGTTCAAGCTCAGCGTGGTTCCAAATTACCGCTCCATCTACCTGACCCCGCTGAGGGAGCAGAGCAAGACGATGGCGGACAAGCTGCTCAACATGCAGCGCGGCTCGATCTGTCCCCCGGCGTATTTCACCTCCCGCGGCTACCGCAACAACATGTATTACAAGGAGTCTCCACAGGGAGGCTCGCTGAAGCTGATGCACATCCTGACGGACCCGACAAAGATCCGCGGCGAAAGCGTGCCCACCATCATCATCGATGAGAGCCAGGATTTCGACGCCGAGCATCTGCCGGAAATCGAGCAGGTTCAAAAAGCCTTTCCCGACGATCGTCTGACCGTGTTCGCCGGCACGTCAAAGACTCTCGATACCTGCCTGGAGGCTCAATACAACCTGGGCAGTCGCGGCGTGTGGCACGTGTATTGTCCGTGTCCGAAGAAGTTCCACTCGCTTGGCGACGCAGAGCTCGTGCCGAAAATGATGGTCTCCGTGGAAGGCCTGCGCTGCCCGGACAACAAGCACATCAAGCTCAACCCCCTGATGGGGGAGTTCGTCCACGAAGACCGGTCTCGGCTGCGCGTCAACATGCCCAGCTTCCATCTGCCGCAGGTGATCGTGCCGGAGTATGCCCTCGGAAAGGGCTTCATGGACATCTGGAAGGACTACAAAAAGTATCCTCTCAAGAAGTTCCTGCAGGAGGTCTGGGGTATCGCAGTCGAGTCCGGGCTGACCGAACTCAACGAGGAAGATTTGAAGCGGTGCTGCACCACCAAGACGTTCGCGCAGACGCAGGAGGACTGCCTCGCCGGACGTTCGCGCTACATGTATCTGTTCTCCGGCGTGGACTGGGGCGGCTCGGACTGGGAGCCGGCGTATCGCAGCAAACTCTCCTACACGGTGCATACGATTTACGGGATGCGCGGCGACGGGAAGATGGACCTGGTCTACGCCTTCCGCTACTCCGGCATGAACTACCGCGAGATCGCACAGAACATCGTCGAGCAGCACAACAAGTACAAGAGCTTCGCGATGGGCACCGACAACGGCGGCGGCGCTTACTACAACGCCTACATGCGGGACTGCGGACGCATCCGGACGGAATCGATCATTCACTTTCAGTATACCGACACCAAGCTGATGCTGGACCGCATCAAGCACCCGGAGGCGCACATCATGTCGCTGCACCGGTCGGACTCCCTCTCGGCTCTGCTTGCCGACATCAAGGACCAGAACATCTCATGGCCACGCTGGGACGAGTCCAGCCCGTTCGTGTTGGACTGCCTGAACATCCGGAGAAACATAGCCGAAGCGCCGTCCGGTCGCACCATCATGCGCTACATCAAGGCCGGCGCGCGGTCGGACGACTTCCTGCAGTCTACCAACTACGCGTGCATGATGAAGCGCATCGTGCGCAACGAATCGCTCATCCCGAACAAGCAGATCATGGACGAGCTGCGGACGCTGTTCGGTCTGTCCATCCCGAACGATCTGGCGTCGCGGATGGGCGACATGTTCGAGGGCGGCTACGTCGGCGGGTAATTTCTGTGCTACGTAAAGAAGACGCCAGCGCGGCCCCCGAAGGAGCCGCGCTGGCGCTGACAGGTGCGAGTGACTATTGTTTCGGGCGGGTATTCGTATGCCGTCACTCACGGCTGCAGTTGCCCTAGCCGTCACCGACCCTTTCAGGTCACGGCGTTTCGAAAGTGCTGCAGCGCATGGTATCCCACCATGTTGACTTCTGTGCAGTCTTGCTACACATGGCCACGTCCTTGTAAATCTTACTTCACCAAGCTGCGTGGCGCTGTGAAGTCCATTCCGCTAATCTTCGTCGGTCCATGGTAGACGTACGGAGATACTGGTTTCGTTCGCGCACGAAGCCAGCAAAGAGCACATACGCAGCCCCCAGACGAATCTGGTAAGTGTGCATATGCAAAGTATTATGACGCAGAACGGTCTGGAATTGCACGGGGTCCGGGGAGGTAAAGGAAGTGCCGCCGCGGCCCCGTGAGGGGGCCGCGGCGGCACGTTGCGTTACATGACTGGATCGGCACCCCTCAGCAGGGTGCCGGTTTTGCTCAGGCGCTCGATGAGCTCCTGCAGGCGGGCGAACACGCCCGCCACGAACGGGATCTCGTAGTCGACGTCCTCCGGCCCGCTGAGGACCGCCGGCAGCCACCCGCCGTCCTCTGGCTCGGTCGGCTTCTTCGGAGTGAACCCCGCGAGGAGTTCCTTCCGATGTTTTTCCAGCGCAGCGATGACGGACCAGCCCTTGCGGGCGGCGTCGTCGCTGGCCATGGTTCCGAGCTGGCGGACCAGCTCACATAGTTCAGCCGCTTTTGGCGGCATGGTGTTGGTGCTCATACAAAGTCTTATGACACCGCGCGGTCTCGAATTGCGGCAGGTAAAGAAGACGAGCCAGCGCGGCCCCTTCACGGGGCCGCGCGCAGAAGAATGGGAACCCGACAGCGCAGGATTTGTCCTGCTTGCAATCATCCGCTGAACGCGCTGATATGCCGTCGTCACAGCCGTCGCGCCCTGGGCGCCGTCGGGTTCCACGTTTGTCTAAAAAATGAACCGGACGAGGACCTCAGCCCCCGCCCGGTGTATCGAGGCGATACGGTATCGCAGCACGACGCTGCGATTGATGAACACCAACCGCTCGAAGAGGCGCAGGACTCGCCTGCGGCTTTTCGAGCGGGGCGCGAAACGAAAAAGAACGGACACCGTATCCGTCAGCCAGCGGCGCATCTGTTGCTGTAGATGATCCCGCGCATGACGCAGGATGAACTTCACAACAGATGCGCGGGCTGACGCGGCGCGAGTGTATCAGACGGCGAACACCACTCAGCAAAGTATTATGACGCAACAGGCTGCGGAATTGCATCAAGCATCCGAGTCGTCTTTGAACTCGGCCGCGACCGCTGCATACTCCTCATCCATCGCGCGCAGCATGTCGGTTGGGACTCCCAGCGCACGCATCTGGTCGAGCACCGTCAGGTATACCCGCTCGACCTCTCTCGCATTCTGATCCTGATCCTCTTGCTCGTATTCGAGCGCATCCTGGATGTATCGCTGCACCGCATTCGAGAATACCGGCGGATCAACGGAGTCGCTCGCCATCCCCATTTCGAGCACCGCCCACATGATCTCCGTGGCGTCCAGGTCATCGAAGATCAGCGTGTCGCCGAGGTCACCGTCGAACAAAGCGGTAGCGACCGCCACGAACACATCCGCGTCATACCAGAATTGTCCGTTCGTCAACCCGGTGATGATCGCGTTGAGTTTGTTCTCTCCCTCCTCGGTCACCCAGGTTCCATACCGGGTAAACAGGTCCGACCACATCTCAGACGGATCCATCTGTTCCACGCCTGCCTCCGCATCCCCCATGACTGCCGGACCGAAGGCGTGGAGCGCAATGACAAACAGGACGATACCAGACGTGTCAGCATCTCCGAGGGCCTTCCTTATCTCGCCCTCGTCCAGGTTGACAGATGCCGTCATCAAGCTGCTCATAGTGCGTCAGATGTCGTCTTCAGGCGGCGGCAGCGACGGTCAAACGTAGTAGAGTTTTTTGGTCGCTCTCCGACCACTGCTCGACAGCGAGACTGAGGTCACGCGCATCCCCGGTGTCCCGCAGACGTCTGAATGTATCCGCGGCAGATTTGCTGAGCCGATACTCTGCGTCCATCGCATCGATTGCGCGGACTTCTTGCAGCGGCAGTAAAACGTCACGAACCAGGACGTGCTCCTTCGCCGCCTTTTCCGCATCCGAGGCGAGCGCGCCGCAGAACACGATGTCGAACGGCGTCGGCACCAGCGATGAGTGACGGTAGCTGTTGGAGACGCCAGCGACAAAATCAATGGCTGCGATTTTTTCCATGGCTGCGTCCGGCTCGTTCTCCAAGTCGACTAGGGCCGCCTGGTAGTCCGCCTCCACCTGCTCCCGGATTGTCGCGTCCTTGCAAAACTGCGACCGTCCCTGAATTCTTCGTGCGGCCTCCTCTGCGTCCGGGAAGCGCTCTACGCCGTGCCGCATGATGAGATCCGGCAGTTCGTGCGACACGTTATGGTCGTGCGCGGCTTTCACGATCTCTCTGGCTGCAGCCACGAACATCGGAAGCATGATGCGATTCTCCGCTGCCATCTTCGACAGCTCGAACGATGAATCGCGAACGTCGACCGCGTCGTTCAGCGGCAGCAGCTTGAAAACTTCGCCGCCGAATTCGTCATCGATGGCGTAGCGGCCCTCCGTCAATTCGTCGAGCGAGGCGCTCTTCTCGAACTCGCTCGCGAACAGTTCAGCGTAGGGTAGGATGTCCTGCTCGATGCCATAGTAGGCGCACGCTGACTTGACGCGTTCCAGCGCGGCGTCGTCGTAATCATCCAGATGCGCGAATACGTTGAGTGCCGAGTGAAAGGCTGCAGACTTTGTGCAGATTGGCAGCAGCCGGCGCTTCGTGTCGGCGAAGGCTGCCGATGCTTTCTGCTCAAATTCCGCTGCCTCCGGCATGGGCTCGCGCGTGACCCAATCGGGAAACGGATGATGCATCTCGGCCCGATACAAAAACTTGGGATTGTTGAGGGTGTTGAAGTCTTGCATGTTCGTGTCGTAGAGGTGGTTGTGGGTATGGAGACAGCATAGCCGAATTTTTGCAACTGTGGAAGTGCAAATCCTGACGTGGACTTCCGGCAGAGGATCGCGATAATGCCAAACACCTGTGCGAATCATTACGGCAATCGACTTTCTGGGCATCCCAGTCACTCCACTGGATACGTGGTCACATCAGCTGGTGTGTCCGTGGTGTCATGAGGATGCCTGGGCCGTCTCGGACTACCTCCAGTGCTACAATCCCACATGCACAACGCAGGCGGCGACAGCGGAGGATCTGCTTGCGCATCAGTTCGGCAGCTACGAGCAGGCCGCTCAAATCATGGCTCAAAAATATAAGCACGAGCCGGACTTTCAGAGGGCGAAAAGCCGCGAGGCGGAGCGCCTGGTGCTGGACACGTGGTTGCGGTTCTGCGTCACGCCGCCGACGAACGAAGCGCTGCAGGCAGCGGGCCGGCTGCAAGCCAGTGGTTACGGCATACGCAGCAGCCGCTTCGGCGCCATCGTGTTGGACTCCAATCAGATCAAGCAGCTCGTCGACGTAGCCATGTCCACCGGGGCGGAAGTTCCCGAGGCGTGGCAAAAAACACCACCATCGGTCGTCCGAGCGTTCTGTGTGCAGACGCGCCCGCACACCGTGGACCGCATCATCATCATGCACCACAGCGGACGCACCGATGAGATTATCTGGTACTCGCACGCCGCGGGGTTCTGTTCGCTGCTGGGGTTGCGCCCGAACCAGCCGCGCCTTCTGGCTGCCGACATCGAGACGGCGCTGAAGCTTCAGCACGATCTGACCGCGGTTGGCAAATCGGAGGAGGTAGCCTGCATCCACCTGGACCTGCACCGCGGAGACCCGTGCCCGCGATGGGAAGTGCAGGAGCATCTGCTGACGGCGGTGCCACGTCACTGCGCGACGAGTTCGAACGCGAAGTTTTTCGGACCCAACGACATCGTGCGGATACAGAACGCGATGGACCACTTCCCGGGCGCGGAGGGTAGCGTGCGAGGTCTGCCGATCGACCATGTCATCAATCTGCGTCCGCGCGAGCAAGCGGTGGCTTGGTCATCGCTGCGCTTCGCCATGATCGCCAGCATGGTGCCGTCGACGGTCGCGCAGATGCCGCCGGCCGCCGCCAGCATCTTCGAGCAGACTGGCACCAAGGCCGAGGACGCAGCGGCACTCATCGACTGTTACGCCAAGCAGGGACGTCAGCGCCTGGTGGAGGACGTGGAGATGCTGGCAATGACGCGCGTGATCCAGCGCGACAGGTCAATGACCGTAAAGGAGACGGCAAACGACTACCGCATCATTCGCGGGGCTGACACAGCCCTGCTGACCAACTTCAGCCTGCGCATCACCTCGAACGTCACGTTCCGCAACCACAAGGCCGACCGTTACTGCCAGGCCACGATGCGCTGCGGCAAGGCCGTCGTGGACGTCATCTTTCCGCAGACGCTGCTCAACGACCGCGTGCAAAGCCTGGAGGGAGAACTGCAGCGTCAGATCACCGTGGCCGACATGGTGACTCAGGCCGGCAGAATGCCGACAGTCATCGAGATCAACAAGTTCAGGCAGTTCGTCGTCCCGCATCTGCGCACACAGGCGGCCAAGGCCAAGCCGATCCGGGGCGTCGACATGCTCGGGTGGAGCGACAACCGCAAGTCGTTCATGTTCCCCGGCTTCGTCGTGACGGCGAACGGGACGGAAGCTGCCAGCCAGATTCTCTGTCCGTCCGTGCCTGTGCTGTCCCGATACAAGGCCATCCCGCTTGCGGGCTGGTCCGAGAGCTGCCCGGCGAATCTGGACTCTGCCTGTCACGACATCATCGCCATGATGGTGGCATCCAGTGTCCGATATTTCCGCCGGTGCATCACGCAGCCGATCATGATCGCGCAGAACTCAGCTGCGATGACCTTGCTGGACCGCCTGAGCACCGCGATGGGGCAGCACGAAATTCATACGCTGAACAGCAACGCCAGAGAGGGCAGCCGCATCGAGGGAATCTACGGTTACCCGCTGCTGGCCGCGGGCGCCCGCAACGCAGGCCTGGCAGATTCGCAGACGCCGTTCCTGCATCTGACCGACAGCGGATACAGCATGTCCACTCCTACCGAGCCGCAGCAGGCGGCCGCCGCGGGCCGCGCGGCGCAGTTCTGTCTGAAGAAGGTGGTGGAGTGGTGCCTGGCGACCGGCGGCGACGCGTTCCAGGAGGTGCCGTCGCTGATCCATTACCGCTCCCTGCTGCGCGAGGGTCACTGGCTGATCGAGAATGTGTGCGGACTCAAGGGCTGGACGGTTTCGCATCGCGAAGCGACTGCGCTGGAAAAGCTGCTTGCGCAGATACCGTATGCCGAGGCCGGACGCCGCATCACACTCATCGACGGACAGGATCTCAGCATCGACATCCGCGGACTCGATCATGACCACGACGGTATTCTTCGGGAGGCGCGCGACATGGGCACCATCATCGCCATCAACGAGGATCAGCTGGCATCGTCCGCGGTCCGGTTACTGCCGGCCATCGCGACCTACTACGGGCAGGAGCCGGATGTTACTGTCGTGGTGTCGTGACCGCGAGGTAGCAGT
>Ga0315909_10008985_pt1 | contig 10877 bp, 7 predicted proteins | sample LakEriMetagenome_11_FD_203527 | JGI IMG/M metagenome (GOLD analysis project Ga0315909, IMG submission 203527) | Freshwater fungal communities from buoy surface, Lake Erie, Ohio, United States - Buoy 2 MA125 | ecosystem: Environmental > Aquatic > Freshwater > Lake | place: USA: Lake Erie, Ohio...
CAGCGATGAATATAAATGGTAACTTATAAGGTATTTCCATTTCTTCACAATAGTTAATTGCTTGTTGGATACAACCATAATTGTCTCTTTCATATGTTGGTCCTATCGGATAAAAATCTTTTTCAAATCTACATTCATTAATTAAGTTAACGCAATTTTGACAATTATGGTCAAACGGGTTACCTTGTAAAAATATGGTGTAGTCCGCCAAATTCTCCCAATTATTTATTATGTGGTAAAGGTGTGTATGAGCATCTTTACCATAATTTGGTAAATTATTTTCAAAAAAATGATTATCGTTTTCGTCTTTATTATAAATTGTGACTTTATATTTCAAGTTTTTTGTCCATGAAATGTCTTCATTATATTTTGCTACTACTATTTCAACATTCATTTTTATTTTATTTTAACCTCAATTTTATCACACCAACCTTTGGATTTTGAATATGGCCACAAAACATAGTAATTAGGTTTTTCTGCAGTTTTAAATGTTCTACATATTTCATAAATTTGTGGTTCTTCAGAAATTACCCTTTTAATTTCATTTTCATCGGCGTCTTTCCTGTAAATAGTTTCACCACCTTCTCTATGAAAAGCAACAACCCAAAATTCATAATCATTTTCTTGGAGTTTTGTTCTATCTACTTTTATACAGTAATCAAAATCTTTAACGAAACTTTCTTTCCAATCTTCTTCATTTTCATACTCATAAGGATTAGGTGGGTAGTTTTTTTGTAGGGTATAATCTTGGACCGATCTTTTTTCAAAAAGTAATCCAGAATATATTTCATAATCTCTCAACGACCTAACATTTCCAAATCCATAAGGACCTTCATGACCATCTTGTTCTAAACCATCCATAGCAAACAGTTTCCTATTAGTAAGGTGTGATGATTCATTTTTTTTATACCATTCCTTGTCATCATCCCATTGTTTTGTTCTTCCATTTCTAGTATATTCATGCCAAACAACAACTCTATGTGGATGGAATAAATCATACCCATGAGTAAAGGCCCTAACACCAATTGATATTTCTTCTCCGTGGAAATAATATTCAGGATTATGTTGTACCTCATTTGAAAATTCACCTAATGTAAAACAAAAATGAGCGGAGTAGAATCTTGACGGTACAGGCATTTCTATTTCCTCCCAATCAGGTATAGTTTCGGGTAAAAAGAAAACCGCACCTTCAGGAATAAACTTATCAAATGCCATTCTCCAAGGAACCCTTACTCTACCATCAGGATCGTTAGATGGGTTATATGATGGTACATAGGATGTTAAAAGTGGTTTGGGTATTCCAATTTCTTGTAGTTGTTTTACCATCCCTATTAAAGTCTCGTCCCAATCTTTTTCAAATCTCATATGTGAATCAATCTGAAGGGTATACTCTTCTCCATCATATTGTTGTTGTGTTAAATTTCTTGCCCAACATACACCTTTTGACTCTTCATGAGGAATGTTGATTACTTTGAATCTTTCATCATTATCGAATTCTGATAAATCATCAAATTTATCATCGGGATGAAATTGCCTTGCAATACTAAATACTAAATTTTCAGGGTATTTACTATTTTCTATACAACTATTTAATGTAGGGATTAATTCCGGGTCTCGGTATGAAGCAATTTGTATAAATATTTTCATTGGTTTTTTTCTTTATAATAAGTTTTAAACAGAAAAAAACAATACTTAATTAACAGGATGGACAATTACCAGGCAATAAAGAAACTGTACCTGAACTTGCGGTAGGTAAAGTAGACGAACATACATCTTTAGTAGAGGTCCCAGCTAACGAGTAAGGTGATGTTTCTGTTTCACCACAACAAGGGGTAAAAGTAAACTGAATAGGAGACCCTCCTCCGTTACCTAACCTATAATAAAAACATGTTGGGCATACTTTATTTTCGGTATATATACATCCATTACTATCTATTAACTTAACACCGATAGAATCATAATTAGGAAAAAAGTAATCAGTATCCACCACAACTGTAGGTGGTATTTGACAACTACCTGATATTAAAAAGCAAGACGTATAACCAGTATCACATAAAAATACATCATATGGACTTGTTCCGCTTGTTACTCCAGTTATTTGTATTATCATCTATTTTTATTATTGTATCTCATAACTACCATTCCAAATAAATCTATCGCTAGTTGTCCAAGTAAACGGTTGGGTTGCATTAACATCACTAGCAGTTCCATTTGTATAATTAACATATTGCATAGGCGCTTTATCGTTAAAACCTGCCCTAGCACCTACCATTGTAGCATTATACCAAGCAGAGCTATTATCTAATAAAGTAGCAGTAAATAGTATTGCATCCGCGTGTTTTGCGATAAACGGCATTGATACGTACCATTCACCTGAACCAAATGTTGTTGTATTACCCATTGCAATATTACCTCTAACAAAACATGTTTTACCGATTATTTTGTAGTATCCTTCTATTGTTCCGTTACCAATTACTGGATTAGTACCACTCGCCGTCCAAACAGGTGTGTAGGATGACCAAGCAGTTTCTATTTGTGAACCCGAAAGATTAAATGTCGTTGCTGATATTGTAGTTGCTGAAATTGTTGGCGCAGTTATTCGTCCTCCAACTTTTGTATTACCAGATATGTGAACCATTTCTGTTGGGTTAGTAATACCAAATCCAACATATCCTCTTGTAGTACCAGTACCTTGGATATGAATATCAGGTATTGTTCCATTAGCGTCTTGACCTGCATAAAATCTAATGTAATCCTCTATTGTAGAACCTGATGTTTGACGATTGATAATATTAAGCCCGTTTGCTTCGTTGGAGGCGTATATGAATGTGTCGCCAACTTTACCATATCCAGGATATGTTACATCGTCCCAAGTTCTAACACCCATAGACAAACTAAATAATGGTTTGGTTACAGATGGAGCGCCAGCAGCATTAAATCTTGGTAAAAAAGTATTTCCTGATATTTGAAATACTCCACCTGCAGTATCTTCATAGGTAATTTTAGATTTCGAACCAAAAGCTTCAATAGTGTGTTGTGGATTAGATGTGTTAATACCTATTCTATTATTAACTTGGTCCAAAGTAATACCTGATGTAATACCAAAATAAGTATTACCTGTTACTGTTCCACCTGATAAAGGTAAGTATAAACCATCAGGACTAATTCCACTTGAACCTGATGAACCACTTGAACCTGATGAACCACTAGAACCGCTAGTTCCTGATGATCCACTTGATCCAGACGTACCCGATGAACCACTTGAACCTGACGTTCCACTAGAACCACTAGTTCCTGATGATCCGCTTAATCCTGATGAACCACTAGAACCGCTAGTTCCTGATGATCCACTTAATCCTGATGAACCTGAAGTTCCTGAAGAACCACTTGAACCGCTAGTTCCACTTGAACCAGATGTTCCTGAAGAACCGGACTTACCTGAAGATCCTGAGCTTCCACTACTTCCTGAAGAACCGGATTTACCTGAAGAACCTGAAGAACCAGAAGTGCCCGTACCACCACTAATACTCGCAGTGATTGAAGAAAAATATATTGCACTTGTTATTCCTGAAGCATTAGTGCTGTAGTCTACAAGCACCATAATAGATTGTGGTTGCCCTGAACTTACAAAAGGTAGTTGTGATATTCTTAAATCCTGTGACATAACTTAAAGTAATATTTTAAATCCGTTTTCTTGTAATATGTAGAATCCGGTCTCTTGTAATAAATACCCAACAGGGCAACTTATTAATTTAAAATATTCAAAATTATTACTATCAACTACTTTTACCATTAATATTTCAGCACTTTGAAATAATGGGCTCAATGTAAATGTTCCGCCTGTCGTCCCTATAAACTGACAATTATTACCATTTTCATCACATATAAAGAATTGATATGGTGGATTTCCGCCAGTTTCACCAGTTATAATTAAAGTATTTGACATTTACTAACATGTATATTTAGATAATACGATACCATTATCGTCTACTTGAATAACGTTTCTTGTTGTAATAGGACAAGAATTAGATAGATATATTCTTGCAAACCCATCAGTTGGACTAAAATTAGTTCCGATATACTCTGTCGTTAAAAGCGGATCGGTATAAACAACATCACCTATTGAAATTGTAGAACCGGTAGTGTAAAGTGTAGAGTTACAATATGTATCTTCACAAACATCCTCGTCGGCGATATTGTAAATTTCTAAATTAGTAAACCACACAATACCCGATGACGTAGGAGTAGGGGTAGGTGTTGAAGTCGGTGTTGGAGTTGGTACAAAAGATGCTGTCGGTGTTGGTGTAGGCGTTGGTGTAGGAGTTGGTGTTACCAAGTTTGCACATTTTATATCATATGTTATTTGTAATTCTAATTTGAAGTAATTACTAGTTATCGAGCTACAATCGCATATTATTTCTAAAGTATTATTCAAAACACTTATTGAGAATGAATTTACTTCGGGTACCGAATCTAAAATAGTTTCGATTGCGTGTTGCCATGAATAGTCATCCGCGTATGTAAATGTTTGACCTGAAGTGGAACCATTAATTGTAACCAAAGCTTCTAACTCCACTTTATTTAAAATACAGTTTGTATAACCTGAAAGATTTATTAAATCAAAAAACCCTTCGTTTATCATTTTTTGTATCGATCTTTTTGTACCTGTAAGGGTATTAAAAGATTTGTCAACTAAATTGTATCTTGTCCTTCCTGTCACAACGTATTGATTACAGATTATATCAAAAGACCAAGATTCGGTACAACCACTACTATCTGATACTATTACAGAATACGACCCACCACTTAAACCTGTGACCGTGCTACCAGTACTACCTGATGGTACATTGTCTGACCAATCATAAGTAAATGGTGGTTGACCCTCAAAGATAACAACACTCGCAGCACCATCGTTTGCATTTGCACAATCGGTTTTGACTAAAGTAGAGACCAAATTACCACTAAGTGCTATTTGTAAGTCTAAACTTACGGTACAATTATCGGCATCAGTAACTTGTAATGTGTAACTACCAGGTGTTAAAAAATTAAAAGTATATGAACTAAAATTAACATTTTGTAATGTGTTGCCATTACTTAAAACATATTCAATAGGTTCTGTATATCCAGTACTTAAAACTACAGATATTGTCCCATTTTGAGACCCACAGTAAGATGGTGTTGTGGTTGCCGTTACTGTAAATTTACTTTCAGACGAAACCTCTAAAGTTTCAGTATAAACACATTCACTTGACGATCCAGATATAGTTAAAAGGTAAGTATCACTCTCTAAATTACTAAAAGTAACATTTTGGTCCTGAGTGAAATTGGTATATACATTATTTGTATTTTGACCTGATAGTGAGTAACGATAAAAACCATACGAACCTTCTATTGTGGTCTGCACTAAACCGTTATCAAAAGAACACGTTGAATTAGTAATTGTGTTTGTAACTCTTCTAAATCCATTTACTGAGTTTAGTTCCGTAATAACGTCTAAAGTACAAAGGTTCCCATCTTTAACTGTAATCTGATAATCACCCGCAGTTAAACCCGTTAGGGTTATTTCGTTTGAAAGTGTAACTCCAATATTTCCAGAAGATGCGGAATAATAATATGGTACACTACCCCCTGTTATGGTTAGTTCTAACGAACCATTATTACTAAAACAAGTAGGATTTGTACCTGTAATTAAAGCAACACCCAAAGTTTCAGAGTTCCCTACAAAAATACTTTTTGTTAGTTCACAACCTTTACTATCTGTAACCGTAACTGAATATTCACCAACAGTAAGTCCTGTTACTGTCTGACCTGTTTGTCCATTTGACCATAAATATGTATAAGGACATTGTCCCGTTTGTCCAGTCACTGAAATCTTACCTTTATCAACTAAACATTCAGACGTATCAACTTTCCAAAGTCCAAAATCAAATTCTGTACTTGCACTTATTACAACATTTTCAGTTTTAGCCGTAACACTACTAGCATCTGAGAACATCGCATAATATATACCATCACTCAAATCAGTGAATATATATGGTAATGATTGAGTAAATTGTATTTGATCTAAAACATCATCCTTATATAAGACTATTCCATATGGTGGAGATGTTGTTGTTGCACTAACAATTATAAAACCATTGTTTAAACCACAGTTTGTACCACCTACCGAAGTTGTGGTTGCACTATAACAATTTCCTATTGAAACGTTTATATAAAGTTCTGAATTTACGTTACCTAAACTATCGTTAAGTCTGAAAACGTATGTCGAAGCTGAAAGTCCTGTATATGATATTGAAGTTGTACCAGTTTTTGCAGACAACGAATGACCTACTGGAAAAATAGGGTCGATAGTGTAAGGTGGGAAACCTCCGTTAGGGTTAAAAGTGACAGAGCCTGTTGCTTGGTCACATGTACCAGTTACCGTAAAACTATATGATAAAAAAGATGTGCCGCTACATGATTGTGTACAGGTACTACCAGTATCATAAATAATATTAATTGACGTTGCAGAGTATGATTGGTCCAAACAAACCGTTTCTCCTGACGAAACACCGTTGCGATAAATTCCACAACAGTCTACAAAACTGTATATACCATTTGTATAACCACTAATACACGCCATATTATTTATTAATTAATACATTCAACAGTTACATCTAAGATGTAGTTAATGGTTAATTGACTATTCATAAAATCATCGTAACACGTTGTATTGTAAATAGTCAAAACTCCCCCTTCGAAACTATAACCTAATCCAAGAGAATCTAAAGTCTGTAGTCCGTTAATTGTTTGGTCCAATAGTATGTCAAAAGTTAATGGTGTCCCATTAGTTTGACCAATTGACTGTGGACCATCACCAATCCAAATTTGCTCTAATAATAAAACTTGTTCATTTCCTGTTATTAGATTTGTTAAAACAACCTCTAAATACCAAGTCGAGACTATTGTATTATTGTTACATTGTAACGGATCTATACCTTGATTAACTATAGTTTCATATGTCTCAGTTGATAATAAATCTATTGGGTCAAACTGTATGACATTCGCACTAAGTGATTGCTCACTACAATCATAAGACTCTGAACCTCCTTGATAAACGGAAAATAATTCAGGGTTAGTTTCAGGAGTAAACGTCCCAATACCAACATAGGTACACCCTCTTTGTCTTTTCCAAGAAACTTTTTGTCTATGGAAAATAGAGTTATCAAACTTTTGCCCTGTATTCCACAAAGTGGTTGCCGGTACAAATTGTTCAACTAATCTAACCCAGTAATCACCCAAGTTAAGTGTATAATCTATCATTTTTTGATATGTAAAATCATTAAATGGGAAATTAGTGTTTTGGGTTGACTCTAAATATTTCCAAAAAATATATTGTAGAGTCGGGTATCCTCCTGTTTTTCCATCATATATCCATTGTCTATTTCTAACATTAATCATGTTATTATAGAATGTCTGTGCGAATTCTAAAAATGTTTTTTGGTTTGGCTTTGGATTTATAACTGTCCAATCTATATTACCTGGAGAAGGATATGGACCCGTCAAACCTGAATTTGGGATAGGGTAACCGTATTTTGAAGACATGTCCCATATGTCATATGTAATACCTTGACCCATATTAAGGTATAACTCCATGTTTTTTGAATTCACCACTAAATCTTCATTTGGTGTTGTATAAAAAGTCTCTGAAAAATTTTGTGTGTTTTTTCTAAGTTCAGGTTGATTTTCTGTCCATGATTTAGTGTTATCTACCGTTCTTGTTAATCTATATCCTAAATCTAAAAATGGGAATTTTTCATATCTATCTAAATAATCTTTACCATACGTAAATGGAGTAAGTACCGATGAAAAAACCGCAATCTGTGGGTTTATCTCAGACGTAGAAAAATTAATTACTTCTGTTGATCTATGGTCAGGTGTCGACTCAAACCACCCCGCACCTTTTTGGAAAAAGTAGTCTTCGGTTTCTGTTGCACTTTCAGGATAACCCGTTTCTAATGATATAGGATAGTCTCCAATATTAGTATTTACTGAAGTGATTATAGAATTTGCGACATAACCCGTAAAATTAAAACTTTGAATTGAGAATTGTATATTAGAATTTAGCGAAGTAACTTTATCTAATTTTGTACCACCCGATATTTGAGCAAATTGAGTTTCGAACTCATCTACCGATATTTTTTGGTCCGCCAAATAAATATATTCATTGAACTCTATTAATTGTTCGGGAGCCCCTATCAGTCTCATAATATACTCGATGGACTTTCTAGTCCCCTTTGTCTTATACAAATAAGCCGAGTTAAGAATTAAATTTTTAAAGTATTGAAAATTTACTTGTTCCGGTGTTTGTTCTTTAGACTGACCAGGATAAATTACACTACTTGAAGTATTGTATATTGTTTGGTTTAAACCAAATGTTGTTATAGGTGAAATATTAGTTTTCCATCCTAAAGTTTCTGCTAAATATGATAACAATTGATCTGGAATATCATTTTTTGTTACATAGTTGACAGAATTCATGTTAGCTAAAGCATCTATTAACTTCTTTGTTTCGTCAAAACTTCTTCCATATATTTGAAGTACTTTTTCTAATTTTTGGTCAGGTGTGTCAAACTCCTTAAGAGAATCTGAAGTTAAAAATCTACTTAGTAAGTTAGTTTTAAACTGGTCTACCAGTTCCGCAATTTCTTGTATTGTTGTTAAGTAGTTATCAAAATTTGTAGTTGTAATATCTAAGTTCCAAGCTCCATCAAGTTTCCACGTAACAGGTTTAGTAAAAATAGTATAATTACCATTACTATCGTAATCAGGATATTGGAATTTAGCAGTGTACTTAGGAAACCCTTTTCTATTTAGAAGGTAGTCTTCAACCTCATCAAAATCGTTTTTAAAAACTTCCTCGGTAACTAAATTATTAGGTTTGATAATTATGGTATCGGTTATTTGGGATCCAGTAAACGGATTACCTTGTACAATTATTTGTATGGTGCCGGCTGTTAACGTTGTTGTAGGTGTTAAATCTAATATTGGGTACTCCTGATTGAATGATGTTGTATAAAGTGAATAACTTTCGTAATATGTTTTTAGGTCCCTATACTTACTAACTTTGTAAGGTAAAACTTGAATATTTTGACCTGCGTTGATTGTGTAATCAATTCCAAATGGGTTCTTAAAAAATTGTACATCTACATCGAAAGTAGTTTCATTACTTACCGAATCATAAAGAATATTAAATGCGGTGTATCCTGTATTTAAGCTATAATTTTTAAAATCTATTTGTATAGCAGCAGGAAAAAAATTAATTATTTTTGTAATTGAAGATGATAACCTTTTTTGTAATGAACCATATAAAGTGTAATTAGTTATTTGGGCTAAATCAAAATTAGGGTAGACCTTAAAGTTTTTTTGTATAATAACTTTAGCTTGTTCAATAGAATCTATTTTTAAATTTTCAAGAGTGTAAGGGTCTGAAAATAAACCGGTGTCAAAATTTCTATCAATTTTTTCATATATCGCAGATGTAAATTGAAAATTACCTTGCGTTAGCCCTCCACCAGTTACTAACTGTACCCCAACTAACTCATTGGAAAAGGTACCTGAACCGTTAGGGGGTGGTGTTGGACATTTATATTTTGTAACCGCCATTAACTAATAATATTTGTAAAGTTTTTACTAAAGTCGATATTAGTACCTCTATCCTGTCTAACCTCATAAAGAAGTTCATTAAAGTTATCTCTAACCTCAAATAGATTGTATTGTTTATAGATGTTACCAGCACTATCATAAAGTGTATAGATACCATCTTCTATTGACTTAGTTTGATTACCATACAACGCAATTGCTAATGTATCAATATCATAATTTGAAATTTGGATATCTAAACTAAGTGGGTTAAAAAAAGTATTAGTAATTATAATATTTTGATTAGGTTGACCAATAAATGGTGTGGCGTTAGGTTTGTTTGTTGGTGACGAGCTAGGTGAAAGTGTGCAAAATAACAGGTCACTTGACCCCTCAACATACCTATATCTAATAGATTTTTGTGTAGTATTAGTTTGGTCTGATACAACTGGCTCACAAAAGAAAGAAGAAGTAACAATTCTATAAAAATTAGGAATTTTAGTTCCGTCATTATTTAAATATTCAACTCTAAATCCAACCAATCCTTGGTTTACAAATTTATTTCTATACTGTTGTGGTACTTGGTTGATGTCAATTATTATACCCTTAACATTTGGTAATGCAGATAATACACCACAATCAGTTATCTTTGTTCTTATTTCAGCAGGTCTAATGTATAATGTGTAAATACCAACAGCATTAAATTCGGTTGCCGGTAATCTCAAATTATAAAGACCCCCTAATATTTCAATATTATTATTTCCACCTGTTTGTGTGTTATGAAAATAAGGTGTTAAAATTGTAGTTGCATCTAACTTTTTTAACACAAAGTTAGACGTAACATCACGAGATGGTGTATAATGTAATAATATCTCAACATCTGATGGTGAAACATCTGCGGGTCTTATCGTACCATATGATCCTAATGCCATTAGTTTTTATTTTATAAATAGTTTATGACGCCTTTTTTAAGCGTTGTTAATTTTATAATATCCATAACCATAACTCACTAAATCACCCAAATTATCAACTTCATTTAATCTTTGTAATGGTTCAAAAGGACTGTACTGACCTCTTTCTACTGCAACATCTGACTGAATTTCAGGGTCCATAACGAAATCTAAAAGATATTCGTTTTTAGTAAGTGCCGACACGACTAAATCATTTGATGTGAAACCTGAAGAATCAAATATAAAATAGGTTAATCCGTTAGATAAATTATAATAATTAATATTATTGATTGTATATGCGGTATA
>Ga0315909_10008986_pt1 | contig 10876 bp, 15 predicted proteins | sample LakEriMetagenome_11_FD_203527 | JGI IMG/M metagenome (GOLD analysis project Ga0315909, IMG submission 203527) | Freshwater fungal communities from buoy surface, Lake Erie, Ohio, United States - Buoy 2 MA125 | ecosystem: Environmental > Aquatic > Freshwater > Lake | place: USA: Lake Erie, Ohio...
CGATAGAGATGTTGTCACTCATCAATTGGGGTGCCCAGACGTAAGGGGGCCCGAGGTATTGCAGTGAATACACAGCCGAGTCGGTAAACATCAACACCTCTTGACGGGTCTGAACTGTGGCCACAATTTCAGAGCCGTGGGACACCCGTACAAAACCTGCTTGGTTAGTCGGGTCAGGCGTCCAGTTGTACGGGTCATCCTGCGCTGACCAGCGAATCAGCATGGGGTCAAGAGTTGCACTGCCGTAGTCGTTGCAACCAAACACAATAATAAAACGAGAAGAGTCCGACACAACTATGCTGTTCTGAACAGTTGGCACGTCAACAATAGTGGACACAGAGCCCGTGCCTGAAGAAGTTGTGTTAACAACCGCACCTGAGCCATCTAGTAACTTAAACGTCAAGCCATTTACTTCAAACACATAGTAAGTAGTGCCCGCAGTAATACCCGTTGGTAACGAGCCGCCAGAGAATTTAAGCGCCGCGCCTTCGGTATAGAGAACTGTTGATGTTACGACAGTAGGAGATGCGTTGGTAAACGAAACTGTGCCACCAAGGGAGTTGAGCAGTACACCGCGAGTTGTCAACCCGCCCGTTGCATCCCAGTAATACAAGCCACCACCACGAGGGCCAAAGACCAAATCTTCACCGTAGTTAATCTGGCTCCAAAGCTGTAAGCCGGTAACAGACGTTGTACCTACACCCCAAGCACCAGCGCCCCAAGCACCAGCGCCCCAACCTACAAGCGGAACAGCATACGCAGGGCCAGCATTAAGTTGGTAAGCTGCAGCAACAGCCGAGCCACCCGTTGCCCCTGCCGCAACCACAGATGATGTTGTAATTGTGTAGGAGTTGGCGTTAACAAGCGTAATCTGGAACTCGGCATTTAGAACAGATGCGTACGTACCCGTAACGCCACTGAAAGTAACAAAAGAGCCGTCAGTTGCACCATGCGCCGTAGCCGTCACCGTGACTGTGGTTGTGCCGTTACCTGTAAAAGGGTCTGTGCCAAGCGTAGTAGTTACGCGGATAGGCGTAATGTCATAGTACGCACCACCGTTTTGAATGTAGAACTTTGTATTAGTTCCAACGCCTACTAGGTTGAGGTTGCCAAGCGTTGTCCAGTTCCAAAGTGAACGGCAAGTGCCGTTAAATGTATTTGAGGAGATGCGTTGCCAGCCACCTAAAATTTCGGGGTTGCCTTGACGGAAGCGAATTTTGTCGCAGTCATACCATCCACCCTCGGTGGTGTAGCGGGTGTTCTCTTTATTGACGCCCGGCTTGAACAGTATTTTTTGTAATGGCATCGGTCAATCCAGTAAGGCGCACTCAGCCGTGCGGCGTTTTAACAAGCCCGGCAAAACCTTGCCGCCACCTTTAGTCCAGAGCATCAGTTGTTCCTTGGCCCCTTCCCAATCATTGGCGTTGATTTTCCTCTTTAACGTGCTTGTTTGCAAGCGCCCAATGCCCAAGTTGTAACAGAAATCTACGATGGCGTTTAGCTTCCTTGGATCACCTTGAGCGGCAATCACCAGCAGGTTTGGACAATGCCTTACTGCACCGGGTGCGTAGGTGTGTAGGAGTTCTGCCATCAACAGCGCTCTGGCTGTTGGCTCATCCATCGGCGGGTCTTCTAATGTTACCTTGCGCCCATCGGCGTAGTAGGTGGAACCATACCCGATTGTGGCTACGTTAGCTGGACACAGGTACGGCTTGGCCCGATAGCCTTCAAACCGGCGGCACAGTTCAGCGGCTAAGTCTAGGTTCATATTCCGCGCTGTTTCAGAGTTCTATCGAGGAACCAATAGTTAATTGTTCCAGACAGCAGGGCTGAAAAGTCAGGCGACATCATGGTTTTAAACACCTCTACTGCTGGCGCACCGGCAAGCCATGCATTCCATGCAAACCAAACGTGCACAAAAGACCAGACAAACAATATCCAATATGTAACGACTGGACGCACGGATGCAGACAGACTAGCCGCCCAGCCACCCGCCGCTTTGACCATCTCAGCTTGCTGATTGATTGCAGCATTAAAGGCATCCATGACACCAACGTCAATTGCAGCTTCTCTTTGAGCGCCAATCTCGGCTAACTTCTGCTGACCACGGATTTGCTCCAACTCGCACTGACGGCTAAACATTGCCATCTCATGCAAGCGCTCGTTCTTCTTGTCAAAAAACTTCAAGACTTCAGGGGCCAGACGGAAGATACCGCCAAAGACCCCGCCCAAAATACCACCGCCTAGAACTTCAAACATTTGATTCCTTAATCGTAAACATTAGATTCTTATGTGACGGGTAGTTCACAATGACTTCACCTTCTGGGCACTTGTATTTAATGTGCGCCATCAAAGTAGCAACGCCGGGCGTCACTTGTGAAGTCGTGTCTAATTTGAACTTATACCCAAACTTATCCACTGTGTCGCTGGCTGGGCCTGAAAACGTAGCAATGCTAGGCTTGGCTGGGTGTACGACCAACTCAGAATCCCGCACTTCTAGTTTAAACGAGATAACTTCGCAATCGTCCCTGATCTTTTGCCGAGCCACTACAGCTTTAAACTCGCCGTTTGCAGGCGCATCAGATATTTGGAAGTGCTCTGGTGCCCACTTGAGAATGTCTTTATGGAACACACCAAACTTGTCGGCAAGCGTATAGCCCCCACCAATCATGGCAGTTGAGGCAGTTACTGCGCCAATAATCTTGGTGTAATACTCAAGTTCCATTTCATCCCCAAATCCACACAAGGGTAAACGTTCCCCACACAACTAAGATGGCGATAAAGGCCGCAACGATAAACGCTTCAGCCCAGTCACGCATGGTTACTCCGGTGCAGGCTCTTTTGGAAGTTGTGCTTCTGCCTGACCCTTGATGTTTATCAAGAGGGGGTATGCGTTGCTCTTAGTTGGCAGGTCGCCAAGCACTTGCAATATGGCAGAGACTTCTTCCAAAGAAAGCTTCAAGTTAATTTCCATCAGGCGCTCCAAGGCAGTGGCGGTGTTTGAACTGTAGGCGCAATTTGTTGTTGAATCTGTTGCTCAACAGCCGCTTCAGTTGCCGCTTTATCAACACCATTGGCATAAATCCAGCCAAAAACTTGGTCTTGAGTCAGATTGGCGTAGGGTGTAAAAGAGCCAGATGGCGCAGGCACTGAGCAGGTCGAGTACACACTGCCGTACGTGTCAGCAAAAACACCAGAGCAAGTCCAGTGCACCGTGAAGACGACATTGTTGTTGCCGCCTTCTTGCGTGTAGCAGTCCATTGCTGTAACTGTCCAAGTAATTGTAGTCATATTTGCTCCTGTTTAAAGCTGTTGTTCAGTAAAAGAGTTTAAATCCATTTGGCTTTCACGGCGCAATCGATCTTCTTCGTTTGCCGCGTATATTGCATCAATTTGGTCTTGCGTATAGTTTTTAATTTCCCAAACCATAGTCCACACACCGTCAATTTGCTGAGGCATCAACTGAATTGCGGCTTGTGTAGCACCATCAAATGTTGGGCACGGAACTTCCGTAACTACAACATAGTCGGCAGGGCATGGAAATGTGTCACCTGTTTGATCTTCTGTAATCTCAGGGTAATCAAGGCGAATGTCACCCTCAAAACGAGGGTATTCCATTGTAGAAATTTTAAGGTACGTGCTCATGCGATTGTGATGGTTGGAGTTATACCGAGAGAAGCCGCGCTTGCTGACGTGCTTGCACTAGACAGCCCATACGAAGTTCCGCCAGTACCAGTAGAAACTATGCCCGTGTTGTAATCTGAAACACCAACACCCGTGGTTGCGGCATAAGTCAATGTTGTCCCGCCAACACTGTACGTTCCTGTCTTCGATCCATCGGTAGGAAATTTCATAAAGTACGACACATTAAAGTCCGTCATGCTCATACTCATGTTACCATTATTGTCTGCGGAACTTCCACCCGTATACCAACTTGCGGTAGTAACATTCGAATAAATCTCACGTCTAAATTGCGTTGTGCCTGCGCTGTTTAATTTAACGACGTACGGCCGAAAGTATGTCTCTGGATATACAGTTCTGGCGTAACCAAAGATGTAAACGTTGTCACTTGAATCAACTGATATTCCAGTGGCTTTATTTTGGTTGTTTGCCGAGTTTAAATACCTACCCCAAACCAAACTGCCATTACTAGCATTTAATTTATAAACGTAGGTTGCTATAGGGCTTCCACCGGGGGTTATACATACGTATACGTACGACCCAACAACAGTTATCCACCTAGACCACCTGTCAACATTAAAACTACCAGACCCACCAAAATACATTGCCCAAGTCTTTGTAAATGTTCCGCCACTATAAGACATCTTGACAATGTAGCATTCTCCGCCCGTTGACCCAACTTGAATGCAGTACACATTATTAGAGCTATCTACCGCAATGCCGGGGATAAATGCCGCTACGCCTATTCCTGAAGGTCTTGTATCACCTTGATATACGCCGCTCGAGTTGTAAGCGGCTAGCACTGAGTAATTCACCCCTCCAACGTTGTAGTAACCGCCTGTAAACATGTTTCCAGAACTGTCTGCGGCTACATTTCCGTACTGTGTAACAGTTGACGTACCGCCTGATTTTGCTGTGGCACCTGTAGCAATCACAGCGCCAGTGGAAGTATTGATTGAAGTAGCACCAACTTGACCCGGTGTGACCGCCGCGTTTCTAAACCCATAGTAAAGTGTCGTCCCGACTGTAAAAGGGCCAGAGCCTCTTTGACCACCACCGTAATAGTTCCACCTAATAAACGATCCAGTTGAACCAATTTGTAGCAAATTGACGTTTGTTCCAGATTGCTCATTTATAGCGCAGTAAGTTCCTGAACTATCGGTGCAAGCGCCCATTGCATCGCCAACGTAGGAACCATAATACGCAACAAAATATGACGCATTGCTTTTGCCGTAGAAGTTGTTAATGCTGATCTGCCCTGACGGTACACCAGCCAAAGTACGAAACGCCGTGCTGTTGATCGATGCTAAAGCCGTAGCTGAAACACCAAGCTCAAGGTTAATCGACTGACCAACCGTTGAACCACCAAAGCTGAGAGGGCCGGAGCTATTCAGTGCCATTATTTAGCCTCCAGTGCCTCAACACGTTTAGTCAACTCGACCAATGCGGCAAATGCCAGTGCGCCAAGTTTCTCGTAGTCAACAGCCAATGAGCCATCTTCACGGGTACGCACAGCGATTGGGAACACCTTCTGTACATCTTGGGCAACCACACCGAAGTCAGCCTTCTGCACGAAGTAGCCATCAGCACCGCCTTTGGACTCAATGTAGTCGTCAGTCCAATCAAACAACTTACCACCAATAGCGTTCACTGTAGCCAAAGCATCAGGAATGTCACGCACGTTCTCTTTGAACTTGATGTCGGAAGAATAGTACGCAGTGATGTTGCCTGTTGCGTAAATTGCACCAGCCCCGGGGTCTGCTGTTGTGCCTACTGAGAAACCGCCTGCGGCTGAAATTCTGGCTCGTTCTGTTGAGCCAGTTGCAAAAGTCAAAACACCGCTTGCATTTGGCACATTAATTTGATGCCCAACACCAGACAAACCAGACACGGTGAAACTGCTGAACTGCAAAGATCGTGCGCTGATAGTGCCTCCACCAGCACGGAAGTATTCACCTTCGCTTGCCCCAATGACTTCAAGACGGGTGGCGGGGCTAGTGACACCCACACCCAAATTCCCAGACGCATCTAGCGTCATTGCTTGGGTAAAGGAGATAGCGTTTCCTGCTGTGCCTGATGCGGCTAATTTCCAACTAAATCCACCAGCCGTGTCAAGGTGAAAGTTAAATTCTCCTGCGTACCCTGTATTTTGATATAAATAATTTGTTCCGTTTGTATAACAGTTATAAGCATTTTCTCCGTACAAAGACGCATAATTTAAAGCAGAAACAGTACCACCAATTGCAATAACTTTTCTATTACCCGTCCAAGCACTCGGTGTAACACCAAGCCCTAGATTGCCTGCGCTGTCGAGGCGCATTCTTTCAGATATTCCTGATGCGTCACGGGTTTGAATAACAAATGAGCCAAGATTTGTGCCGTAAGATTCAGCAACTACACCAATTTGTGCAATTGGGTTTCCATTACCTCCATCAGCAGATGTTTGTAAACGCAAGAATGAACTATTAACACCACTTCCAAGACTCGCTGGTTCATTCTGTACAGATGCAACTACTTGAGCCGTGCTTGTTGTGTAGGTTCCAGTAACTGCGGCTTTTGCATGAAATCTAGCAACAGGACTTGTAATCCCCACACCCAAATTCCCACCGCTTGCCAGCGTAATTCTGTCTGTCCCGTCTTGGTCAATTCGCAAAGAGTTGTCTGCATTTCCCGCTTTGATGGAGTAAGCCGTGTTGCCCGATGAAGAAAGAATTAGACCCGATGTGCCTCCAGATGTTGCAATCACCCTAGCACGAACACCATCTGCCCCACTTACATCCAGTTTTTGTGATGGCGAACTTGTCCCAATACCCAGACCTGTCGAGGTTAGGCGCATACCTTCTGTGCCACTTATTTGATAAATAAAGTTAGAGGCGCTTTGAATTGCGTTTACATAGGCTGAACCAGAGCGGTTGTAATAGATGGAAGTAACTGCGCCAGCGGTATCACCGTTAGCCGCACCCGGGCCAATCTCTAAGCCTTCAGCACCGCTGTTTGAAACAGTCAATCGACGAATTGGGGAGGTTGTACCGATTCCAAGGCTTGCCCCATCAAAAGTAAGCGCAGAGCCACTTGTCAGAACCTTTGAGCCGTTTAGGTAAGTAACTCCGTTTGCTGTGCCTCCACCCAGAGTCAGATTCGTACCGTCAAAAGTCAGGTTGGATGAGCCAGCCAACGAGCCACTGGAGTTGTATTGCACCTGTGTATTAGAGCCGCCAGCCGCGCCAGCCGTAGCCGTACCAACAAGCTTCACATAATCCGTGCCGTTGTAATACACCCAAGCACTCTCACCCACAGCGATAGACACACCGGTCTGACCGGATGCTTTAAACGTCACGATACCGCCAGTGGCGGCGTTGACCACCACATACGTTTTGCTATAGCTTGGAGCCGTTACCACTTTGGCTGTTGTCAGCGTACCCGTAACCCGCACGATGGCGAACTGAGCCGTAACCGTGCCCGCGCCTGTCAAGCTAGATACGATGTTGGAAGCCGAGGCATCGCCAGTTGTATTGGCCAGAGTTACCGCGCCGTCGTTTGTCAGCGTCAGTGTGGCTGCAATAGCGATGTTGGTGTACTGCGTAATACCGTTGTTGACGGTATCGCCCCATGTGCCGGAAAGCTCGCCTTGTACTGGAAGAGCTAAACCTAGTTGTCCCGTTGCGCCTGTAGTCATTTGTTGACTCCTAAGTAGAAATTACCGTCCAGCCCGAAGACTGCGTATTGTTTATATTCTGCCAGTTTGCGTTCTCGCTGTCATCAATTAACGACCAATAAAACACGCCAAAACTGCCAACATTACCCATTGCTTGACTACCTGTGATAGCAATCAACCTTGCGCCAACTGACATTGTGCCAGCAGCACCTGCTGCAGATACACCCGACAACGCGAGCGATCTAACAGGAACATCATCACCTACTAGTCCAGAGCCAGACACGCCAGTCAGCGCAACTGTAACACCCGCACTAGCAGTACCAACCGAGCCGATGGCTTCAACGCCATCAAGCACAAACTTGCGCACCATGGTGTCCACTTCACCAGTGGCTTCAACACCCGTCAGTGCAACCGAGACAGTACCAACTGCAACAGAGCCAACTGCCCCGCTTGCCTCAACCCCTGTGATTGCACTCGAAGTAGCCCCAGCAACAGAGCCAACTTCACCAGAACCCAAAACACCTGATACAGCCGCACTCTGCGTATTTGCAACAGAGCCTTCTAAGCCTTCCGCCTGAACACCACTAACCGCTGTCTGGAATCCGCTTGTCGCTGTGCCCGCGAAGCCAACCGCCTGAACACCCGTGATCGCAACTTCTTTGACCGGGATGTCCGTGCCAACCAGACCCGAGGCGTTGACGCCGCTCAGAGCAACCGTTATCGCCCCAACAGCAACTGACCCAACCGCACCCGCACCCGCTACGCCCGTAATTGCTACTTCATAAACAACTTCCGCCGTTACAGTACCAACAGCGCCAGACGCGGCAACGCCGGAGATTTCTGATTGCAGACCTCCCCAGCTATTGTCGCCCCACGCCCCTGCGCCCCATGCGGTTGTCATGCCCTACCCTCCTGTTTAGGAGGATTAGGTTGTAGCTAAACGCAGCAACGCAGTAGATGTTGTATTGGGAGGCATTGTCAATGTAAACGTACCGGCAGTCACAGTCTGATCGCCAAATGTGTGTACGCTGACAGCCTTGTCAGAAGCTGATGAGTTATAAATCAACACAGCATTAAACGCCGCAGAGTTAATGGTTACGTTTGTGTATGTCAAACTTGCGCCGGGTGTCCAATACGCAACACCCGCCGTAGCAGATGAGTTTGTAGATAACGGGGATGTGCTATTAGTCACCGTCACACCGCCAGCCGTGTAGTTTGTACCGGTCACTTCGCCCGTAGTTGAGTACACAGTTGTTGCCGCATTAATTGTGGCAGAAGAGAAATACAAAGCAGCTTTAAAAGTGTTGCCTGTACCTGTGGTGAAGTTGTGCGTAGCTGTCAGCAGTTCTTGCATGAACGACGTGCACATTGCTTGGGTATTTGCCATGATTTTTCCTTTACTCGAAAGAAGCTGTGGAACCTGAGAGGGCCACGGATTGTTTTAATTGAACGTGCGCGGATCTGTGCACAAGTTCGCCATCCAACCAATACTCCACCCAAGTGGTGTACTCGTTATCATTATCAACGTTGCCTTCACGCTTTTCAAGCAGGGCTTCGTCCATTTCGCCTTTGGTTGTGTTTACAAGTGCCATAGGTTTCCTTAATTAGAAGAACGAATCAATGCTGCCGTGGCTGTGTTAGCAGGCATTGTGATTGTGAATGTACCGACAGACGTTTTGTCCGACCCAAAGTCCAACACCGCTATGGATTTGTTGCCCTGCGTGACGTTGTAAATTAACGCACACCTAGCCGTGATCGCGCCTGTCCATGAGATGTTTGGGAAACCAACATAGGCTGTGTACCCAGAAGTGTTGACTGTGATTGGAGTCAACTGCGCACCACCAGCAGAGTAAGTGCCTGTGTTAGCTACTTCATTGGTTGAACTGTACACAGTCGTGTCTTCGTTTAGATTAGCGTTAGCCGTATACAAAGCAATCTTGATGACGTCAGTCGTCAGGTCATGAATACCTTGGTAAAGCTCTGCCTTAAACGATGTGGTCTGGGTTTGGACAATAGCCATCAGGTCACCGCCTGTCTATACTGACCAGAGCGGTAAGCGTCTTGACGCTCCATACCATCGCCCAAACGTTTAGCCAATGCAAGTGCTTCTTGGTACTTGGTGTTATACAGCAGCATCATGTCCTGCTCACCCTTCATGTAGGTGTAAGCTTCAACCAAAGAGCCATACAAAAGCACTGAGTCAAAGTTGTCACCAAGCCATGTGCGACCATCCGCCGCAACCGTAATGGACTCTGGGTAGTAGTAATAGTGCAACTCAACTGTGTAGTTTGCATCGGGCTTGGGGCCAACAATAAACGTCAATTCATCCGTAATGGTGCTGCCGCTAACTGTTGGGCCGAACAAAGCATAGTACCGGGGCAAACCTGTCTCAGTTGGGCTGGGATAAGCTTGGCGAATAAAGTTTACATCTTTGTTCAGTAAGTACTCGTAGTTGCCGTCGGCATCAATAACAGCCAGTGAATACACAGCTAAAAAGTCATCTGGTGCGGACAAATACGTGCTTGTAGTGGATACCACGCCCGTTACGTTCTTACGAATAGACGGGAACTGAACAGTGTTGTAAATACGCTGCTCAGCCTGCGTAACGAACACGGGAATATTAGCCACGAAATCTGCTTCCGTGTTCTCCGTATACGCCTGAATAGCAGCGCTGAGTGCGGCGTAATTCATGCCATCGGGCCCCGAGACATCAGACCTTTGGTAGCGCAACCTGTACCGCGCATTTTGATGCCGGAAGTTTTGGTTTCATTCTGGCCGTTGTTGTAGTTACCAACACTCATCTTCATGGTGCTAAGGCTACTGATGCTGGAATCCTTGCCGGGATTAGTCGACATCACCAAAGGCTTGCCATTCATTTTGTGCGGTGCAGCATAGGTAGCAGCGTCGCCAACTTCTTTGCCCATAACTTTTTTACTGAATTTAGCCATGATTAACCTTTCTTTTGGTTCATTGCACGGGCCATGTTGCGACCGACTTTCATCATCGCTTCGCTGGTCACGCCAGAAGACTTTTTACCGCCTCTGGGGTTTGGTGCTGTGGGGCCGCTGTTAGGGAAGATTTGAACATCTGTCTTACCTTTTTTAGCGACGCCGTCTGCTGCTTTTTTGAATCCCATTTTAATCTCCTAAGTAACTGTTACCGTAACTGTACCAACATAAGTCGTTGCCACCAAGTAGTTTGGTGTTAAAGACGCATCAAAATTACTTGATCCACCAACCGGAGCCCAGCCCCATTGAATTTCCCTAGAACCACCTGTTACAAAACCAGCCGCATTTTGGTCGGTACTGGTTGAGTTTACTATCTGCAATCCATTTGTACCCGCCGTGTAGTAAGTCGTATCTCTACGTGGGTTACGCACAGCTTGTGGGTCGTCAACTGGATACATGCCTAGTAACAACTGCGGCTGATCCGGATCCCAGCACTCAGGGCAGACAAGCAGATTGTAAATCTTAGTCTTCTGAATTTCTTTACGGAGCGCCGTTAGTTTGTACTGAAAGCCACAGCGATCGCACATGGCGA
>Ga0315909_10008988_pt1 | contig 10875 bp, 7 predicted proteins | sample LakEriMetagenome_11_FD_203527 | JGI IMG/M metagenome (GOLD analysis project Ga0315909, IMG submission 203527) | Freshwater fungal communities from buoy surface, Lake Erie, Ohio, United States - Buoy 2 MA125 | ecosystem: Environmental > Aquatic > Freshwater > Lake | place: USA: Lake Erie, Ohio...
CAAGACCGACATACTTAAACCAGAAGTCGGTGACACCCGCCTCCACCGCTACACGCGGCAAGCCCTTGGGCAGAACGCTCGCCTTGTAGGCTGCATCCTGACGGTCAAACACATCGGTGCTGGGCATCGAAACCACCCGCACCGGAATTCCTTCATTGTTCAATGCCTCAGCTGATTTCATGGCTAATTCAACTTCGGAGCCCGTAGCAATTAACACGGCTTTCGGATTGGCTACCTCTTTTAATACATAACCACCACGTTGAACTGCTGCGATTTGGTTTACTGTGCGCTCCATGAATGGCAGGTTTTGACGTGAAAAAATTAGTGTCGTAGGTCCATGCTGACGCTTAATCGCTTGCGCCCATGCCACAGCCGATTCCACGGTATCGCAAGGACGCCAATTATCGAGATGTGGAATCAATCGCAGGCTGGATATTTGTTCAACGGACTGATGCGTAGGCCCATCTTCACCCAAACCTATCGAGTCATGAGTAAACACAAATATCGACCGCAGCTTCATCAGCGCTGCCATACGTATCGCATTGCGGCTGTAATCTGAAAAAGTCAGAAAGGTAGCGCCAAACGGGATATAACCACCATGAAGTGCCACACCATTCATGATGGCACTCATGCCAAATTCTCGTACACCGTAATTGATATGATTCCCAGGTTGCCCGGCCCGAACAGCAACACACTCTTTCCAATTAGTGAGGTTCGATCCCGTAAGATCGGCTGATCCTCCCAATAATTCAGGTAAAGAAGGTGCAAGCGCCTGAATAGCATTTTGGCTTGCCTTACGTGTGGCTATCGTCTCTTTTTTATCGATGCATGAAGTAATCATGCGTTCTACAAGCTGCTCATAATCTGCTGGCAATTCACCCTTCATGCGACGCTCAAGCGCAGCCGCTTCAGTAGGAAATTTTTGACGGTATGCATCAAACTGAGTTGTCCACTCGGACTGCAGTAATGCCCCCTTTTGCTTAGCATCCCATGCAGCGTAGACGTCGGCAGGAATTTCAAAAGGTGGATGTGACCATCCTATCGCAGCACGCGTGGCAGCGATTTCTGCATCACCCAACGCAGCGCCATGAACCTTGTCAGTGCCTTGCATGGAAGGCGAACCTTTACCAATAACTGTCTTGCAGCAAATCAGCGTGGGTCTATCGGATTTTTTAGCCGCAGCGATCGCAGCATCAATCGCTTCGACATCATGACCATCAATATTAGCTAGAACATTCCACCCATACGATTCGAAACGCTTGGGAGTATCGTCTCGGAACCATCCATCGACTTTGCCGTCGATAGAAATACCGTTATCGTCGTACAGTGCAATGAGCTTTGAAAGACGCAGCGTACCGGCAAGTGAGCACGCTTCGTGGCTAATACCCTCCATCAAGCAGCCATCACCCAGAAATGCGTAGGTATGGTGATTGATGAGATCAAAACCCGGCTTGTTAAATTGTGCAGCGAGCAGCTCTTCTGCCAGCGCCATGCCAACCGCATTGGTAATGCCTTGACCCAAGGGACCGGTGGTGGTTTCCACGCCCGGTGTCACATCAACTTCGGGATGTCCTGGCGTTTTTGAATGGAGTTGGCGAAATGCTCGGATTTCATCCATGGGCAAGTCGTAACCTGAAAGATGCAAAAGTGCATACAAAAGCATGGAACCGTGGCCGTTAGAAACCACAAACCGATCCCTGTCCATCCATTTTGGGTCGGCTGGGTTGTGCCTAAGGTGCCTGCCCCAAAGTGCTACTGCAATCTCTGCCATGCCCATAGGCATGCCGGGATGTCCCGAGTTGGCTTTTTGTACTGCATCCATAGCCAACGCACGAATTGCATTGGCCATATTGGTATTAACCGAAGAAGATGTCATGTTGCGAAAGAAGCAGTAGAAATTACAGAAAATTAGGCAACGTGGCTAAATGCTGAGCCACTACTCACAAAGCCTTAAATGTTACCAGAGTATCGAGGCCCGCTTACAATGGATCTACTCCTGAAATACTTGACAGCCCATTACTAATTCCATGCCACGCTTTTACTGCCAACAGCCGTTAGAAATAAATTTGCTGCTGAGTCTGCCTGAGCATATTGCTCACCACATTCAGGTTTTGCGCTTGGAGATAGGTGACGTCATCACGCTGTTTAATGGCGATGGTGGAGAATACGCTGCCAGCATAGAGCACATAGAAAAAAAACGGGTCGCTGCGCGCTTGAAGACCTTCTCTCCTCGTGAAGCCGAACCTGCCCATGGCCTGACTCTGGCCCAGGTTCTGCCCGAGGGAAGCAAAATGGACTGGATCGTTGAAAAAGCTGTCGAATTAGGTGTCACGTCTATCCAACCGCTGGTTTCAAACCGGTCTGTCATACGGCTTAGCGCTGAACGAGCCACTAAGAAAATGGCTCATTGGAAGGGTATTTTGGCCGCTGCATCCGAGCAGTGTGGCCGTAACCGTCTGCCTCATCTCGCAGACCCACTTCCTTATCAACGCTGGATAGACCAGCAGGATCTCCATCCGCGACTGCTACTGTCACCTCGCGGCAGCCAGTCTTTATCGGCTTGGGCTAAACACCACCCGGCGCAGGCAGTGACATTGATTATTGGCCCCGAAGGTGGGCTGGCGCCAGCAGAGGAGCAGTCGGCAATCACTCATGGCGCTCTGTGCCTGACGTTGGGTAAGCGCATATTACGGACTGAAACTGCAGGTCTGGCTGCAATAGCAGCCCTGCAATCGATCTGGGATGGGCTTTAAATGAAACCCAGCATTCTGATGGTCAGTAGCTAAGGACTAATCTAAGGTTTTGACCCTCCCCACCGAGCACTCTGCCGCTCTGGCAAATGAAGAGTTCTCTCAGCCGCAAGTAAGGGCCTGTCGCGGCTGTGAAAACCACTATAATCGACGGCTTTCTTACTGTGTCTATCCACAGCGCCCGCCATGAAAGTTTTCCGCGGACTTCCGAATGCCGATGCAAGACGACCTTGCGCTCTAACCATTGGTAATTTTGATGGTGTGCATCTAGGCCATCAGGCATTGCTCTCTCAAGTGGGAGCTGCTGCTCGCCGCCTCGGTATTGAGTCGGCTGTCATGACGTTTGAGCCTCACCCGCGTGAATTTTTCGCTCATCTCGCTGGCGACACCAGCCAGGCACCGCCGCGCGTGGTTAATCTGCGCGACAAACTACAGGCCTTGCAGGCAGCAGGCATCAACCGCGTGATTGTTGAGCATTTCAATACGCGTTTTGCTGCTATGAGCGCTGAAGACTTTATACAAAAACTGCTGGTCGACGGTTTGCATGTGAAGTATTTAATTGTTGGCGATGATTTCCGTTTTGGTGCAAAACGCAGCGGTGATTATCGTATGCTGGTTGATGCCGGTAATCAGTTAGGCTTTGAGGTGAACTCAATAGCCACAGTCATGCACCACAGCACACGCATTTCCTCATCAGCCGTTAGGGCCGCTTTGAAAGAGGGTGATTTCATACAAGCGAGGAACTTGTTGGGCTATGCCTATTCAATTTCAGGTCATGTACAACACGGCCGCAAGCTTGGAAGAACACTAGGTTTTCCAACTCTTAATTTACGCATAGGGCACAGACATCCGGTATTGAATGGCATCTTTGTGGTTCAGGTTCATGGACTCGATGCCAAACCTCTTCCTGCGGTTGCAAGTCTGGGAGTACGCCCCACTGTTGAAGATGATGGCCGCATGCTCCTGGAAGTACATATTTTTGATTACAACGCGAATTGCTACGGCAAGCTGGTTCGTATCGAGTTTTTACAAAAACTACGTGATGAAGAAAAATATACTGATTTAAAAACACTAACCGATGCCATAGCCGCGGACGCTCGTGCAGCCCGCGATTTTTTTGAGATACCTTCCATCACCTGAATCCATGTCCGAAAATAGTAAAAAATCAGAAAACAAATACTTGGTCAATATGACCGAAACCAGCTTTCCTATGCGTGGCGATCTGGCTAAACGTGAACCTTTATGGGTCGCTGAGTGGCAGAAAAAAAATATCTATAAACGCATACGTAAAGCATCTGCTGGTCGGACTAAATTTATTTTGCATGACGGCCCACCGTATGCCAATGGCGACATACACATCGGTCATGCTGTCAACAAAGTACTCAAGGACATGATAGTTAAAACGCGGCAGCTGGAAGGCTTTGACGCACAATACGTACCGGGGTGGGACTGCCACGGCATGCCGATCGAAATTCAGATAGAAAAACAGTACGGTAAAAATTTACCCACAGCTGAGGTATTAAGTAAGTCGCGTGCATATGCGTCAGAGCAGATAGAGCGACAGAAAAAAGATTTTATACGTCTGGGTGTGTTAGGTGATTGGGATAATCCATACACAACCATGAATTTTCGTAATGAGGCCGATGAAATACGCGCGCTTGGCAACATACTCGAAAAGGGTTTTGTCTATCGCGGATTAAAACCTGTGAACTGGTGCTTTGATTGTGGATCTGCACTAGCTGAAGCCGAAGTTGAATATCAGGATAAACGCGATCCTGCCATTGATGTCGCATTTCCTTTTGCAGAGCCTGAGCGTGTGGCTAGCGCGTTTGGATTAACTTCACTGCCTTCGAAAAAAGGCTACGTGGTTATCTGGACGACGACACCCTGGACTATTCCTTCAAATCAAGCGCTGAATGTTCATCCAGAATTTACCTATGCGCTGGTGCTGGCTGATCGACAAGATGAAAAAATTCTGTTGATACTGGCACAGGATTTAGTCGAGAGCTGTCTCTCGCGCTACGGCTTGCAAGGGGAAGTGATTGCTACCTGCACCGGTGAGGCATTAGCCCAGATTAATTTTCATCATCCTCTGCATACCTCTGACAAAGACTATGATCGTTTGTCGCCGGTTTATCTGGGTGATTACGTCACAACAGATGCAGGTACCGGTATCGTTCATTCGGCACCTGCTTACGGCATTGAAGATTACGCTTCATGCAAAGCTCATGGCATGAAGGATGACCAAATACTAAGTCCTGTTATGGGTGATGGTCATTACGCTGCCTCACTAGCTCTGTTTGGCGGTATGACTATATGGGAAGCATCGAAACCTATTTGTAGCGCTCTGGAAGCCGCGGGGAATCTGCTCAAGCTAGTGATGTTTGATCACAGCTATATGCACTGCTGGCGCCACAAGACTCCTATCGTCTACCGCGCTACCTCGCAATGGTTTGCGAGTATGGATAACAAGCCCAAACATGGAAATGCATCGCTGCGCGAAACGGCGCTTGCCGCTATCGAAGCAACACAATTTTTTCCTTCATGGGGTAAAGCGCGCTTGCATGGAATGATAGTCAATCGTCCCGACTGGACGCTATCGCGTCAACGCCAGTGGGGCGTACCTATGGCTTTTTTTGTTCACAAAGAAACTGGTGATCTGCATCCCGATACACCTGCATTATTAGAAAAAATTGCTAAGCTGGTAGAGCAACATGGCATAGAAGCGTGGCACACGCTAGATCTACAAAATTTTCTGGGTAGTGACGCTGCGCATTATGAAAAAAATCGTGACACTCTGGATGTATGGTTTGACTCTGGCACCACACACCAAACAGTATTGCGTGGCTCGCATGCAAAAGAATCTCAATTTCCCGCTGATCTGTATTTAGAAGGCTCCGATCAGCATCGTGGCTGGTTTCATTCATCACTACTGACGTCATCGATGTTGAATGGCTGCGCTCCCTATAAGGCTTTGCTAACGCATGGCTTCGTGGTTGATGGTGAGGGCAAAAAAATGTCCAAATCCAAGGGTAATGTGGTTGCTCCGCAAAAAGTATCGGACACACTCGGTGCGGAAATTCTGCGTCTGTGGGTGGCCGCAACAGATTATTCAGGTGAGCTATCGATATCGGATGAAATTCTTAAACGCGTAGTCGAGAGTTATCGCCGCATACGTAATACGCTGCGTTTTCTGCTGGCCAATACATCAGATTTCAATCCAGCTACGGATGCAATCGCTATTGATCAACTGGTAGAGATTGATCGATATGCTCTGGCCCGAGCACATCAACTCCAGGAAGAAATTCGCAAGCACTACGATGACTATGAATTTCATCCTGTAATTGCAAAACTACAAATGTACTGCTCGGAAGATCTGGGTGGCTTTTATCTGGACATACTAAAAGATCGTTTGTATACGGGCGGCACAACATCAGTCGCGCGTCGCTCAGCACAAACTACTATCTGGCATATTACTCAAACCTTGTTGCGCCTGATGGCACCAGTTCTCTCATTCACAGCAGAAGAAGCCTGGTCAGTATTTGCAAGCAACGATGCGTATCAGGAAAGTGATGAAACAATTTTCACTCAAACTTTTTATGTATTACCTCAAATCAGTGAATCAGTAGCACTGTTGGAGAAATACCGGTCCATACAAATGATTCGCGCTGAAGTACTTAAGCAGCTTGAAGAAGTACGAGTGTCCGGTGCAATCGGTTCATCGTTGCAGGCCGAAGTTGAGATTCATACCAGTGGTGACAAGCTTGCCCTGCTACAGGAACTGGGTGACGACCTAAAATTCGTTTTGATTACATCATCAGCAACTGTGGCACCTGCTACCTCAGCCGCGGATGAAAAAATCATCGTTAAAGCATCAACATACAAAAAATGTGAGCGCTGCTGGCACTATCGATCAGATGTAGGTCTGCTAGCTGATCATCCAGGTTTGTGTGGCCGCTGTAACGCTAATCTGTTTGGTAGCGGTGAACAGCGCCGTATTGCCTGACCATAAACGAGTAACAGCGGATTTCTCCATGTCGAAAAAATCAGTTGGTCTGACACTATGGCTAGGTATCGCAGTGATCATCGTGTTGATTGATCAGCTAACCAAAATCACACTCAGCCGCATGATGGTGTATGGTCAGTCAGATACCATTACATCTTTTTTCAATCTGGTGATGGTCTATAACCGAGGTGCAGCATTTAGTTTTCTGGCAGATCAACCGGGTTGGCAGCGTTATTTCTTTGCAGGCGTATCTCTACTTGCCTCCCTGTTGATAATCTGGATGCTCAAGCGACATCCTACCCAGCGTCTGTTTTGCTGGGCCTTGACATTGATTTTAGGCGGCGCGCTAGGTAATTTAATAGATCGTATAGCCTATGGTCATGTCATCGATTTCCTGGATTTCCACATAGGCAGCCTGCACTGGCCAGCATTTAATGTAGCTGACAGTGCCATCACTATAGGCGCAGTATTATTCATACTCGACGAGTTTCGTCGGGTTCAACGTTAGCGAAAGCCCATGCACTCATGAGCCTCTCGGGAAAAAATATCGTGCTGGGTCTGACTGGCGGCATTGCTTGTTACAAGGCCGCTGAGTTAGCTCGCGGCTTGGTAAAAGCGGGAGCCACTTGCCAAGTCGTGATGACTGAGGCTGCTCGTCATTTCATTACACCTGTAACGTTGCAAGCACTCTCTGGCAAACCCGTGTTTACTGATCAGTGGGACAGCCGTATATCCAACAATATGGCTCACATTGATTTGTCACGCCAAGCAGATGCCATACTGATTGCGCCCTGCTCAGCTGACTTCATGCGCAAATTAGTGCATGGAGCCGCTGATGACTTACTCTCAACGCTGTGTTTAGCGCGTCCGGCTAACGTACCCTTATTAGTTGCACCAGCGATGAATGTAGAAATGTGGGACAACCCTGCTACTCAACGAAACGCGACGCAACTAAGAATAGACGGCATAACTCTGTTAGGCCCGGCAGCTGGCGACCAAGCCTGCGGCGAAACTGGGCTCGGTCGTATGCTCGAACCTGAACAATTACTTGAATCTTTATCTGCGTTTTTTCAGCCTAAGCTTTTAGCTGGGAAAAAAGTACTGATTACTGCTGGCCCTACCTTTGAGCCGATTGATCCTGTGCGTGGCATTACAAATCTGTCTTCAGGAAAAATGGGCTATGCGATTGCGCGCGCTGCCAATGCAGCCGGAGCTCAGGTCACCCTAGTCTCAGGGCCTACATCATTGACAGCTCCGCACGGAGTAATGTTGTTACCAGTTACGACCGCTCTGGAAATGCGCGATGCTGTAATGACGTACATTTCAGATCAACAAATATTTATTGCAGTGGCTGCGGTAGCTGACTGGCGCGTTAGCGACATCAGCTCGCAAAAAATAAAAAAACAAGACGGTCAGATGCCTGCTTTGGCGTTCGAGCATAACCCAGACATCCTTGCAGAGGTTGCTGCCCTACCTAAGCCACCCTTTTGTGTAGGCTTTGCTGCGGAATCAGAAAATCTTCTGGTACACGGCGCTGCCAAACGAGAAAAAAAAGGTATCCCTCTGCTAGTTGGCAATATCGGGCACCAGACCTTTGGTAAAGACGATAATGAATTGGTTTTATTTGATGCTACAGGTCACCAGAGTCTGCCTCGCGCAAGTAAAGAAACTCTCGCTATCAAACTCATTTCAGAAATTGCACGCCGTCTCTAGGCCGCTATCACATGAAAAATATAGAACTTAAAATTCTCGATGAGCGCATGCGCGATCAATTACCTAACTACGCTACAACTGGTAGTGCTGGCCTAGATCTACGCGCGTGTATCGATGTCCCACTCACCATAGAACCTGGCAGCACACACCTTATTCCAACAGGGATAGCTGTACATATCGCTGATCCAGCCTATGCTGCCATGATACTTCCACGTAGCGGGCTTGGTCATAAACACGGTATCGTATTAGGCAACTTGGTGGGATTGATTGACTCTGATTATCAAGGTGAGCTCATGGTCTCTACCTGGAATCGGGGCGCAACACCCTTTGTTCTCAATCCCATGGATCGCTTAGCTCAGCTAATCATCGTACCTGTGCTGCAAGTTGGGTTTACAGTCGTTGAATCATTTGATAGCAGTGATCGTGGCGCAGATGGTTTCGGTAGCACTGGGAAAAAATAAACGGAGGTTGTCGTGCCGCTGTTAAGGTTAGTCATTGCTTGCTTGCAGCAGCTTTCCCTCCGCAAAAAATTTCTATTGCCCGTTACTCTGTCTGCACTATTCGCTAGCTGCACACACGTTCCGCTATCCACGGTTACATCACCGTCGCCACCGTCGACCCCATCCGCCACCACCAAACAAACAGCACCAGAAAAAACACCTGCTTCGCCGCCGGTAGTTACCCGCGATCCTATACTCGACGGCATTGTACTGAGACAGGAACGTATCTACCGTATCGCTGCCCCGCTGATTATTAAAAACGCTGTGCTTTGCCGGACCCAAGCACGACCGCTGCTTGGGTTTACCGCTAAAAATCAATACTCTTATCCACCCGAGCTAGCCGTTGCGGCACAACAGAGTTTAGGGTTAGACGAGCGACTGCAAGTCATGCAAATATTGGATGGCAGCGGAGCCATGCAAGCAGGACTAAAGCGCGGCGACATCCTGCAATCCATACAAGATCAACGACTACCTACGGGCACGCAGGCTGAACCTGAAACGGCTCGTCTGCTTTCGCCCATACTAAAAAATGTAACTGAGATAAAAATTACAGTCGTTCGCCAGTCGCAGCAAATAACCATTAATGTTCCTCTGACGCTTGCCTGCGCGTTTGCCATTGATGTGGGTAATTCTCAGCATATTAATGCGTATGCAGACGGTCGCAGAATTCTGTTAACTCGAGGCTTACTTGATTGGCTCAATACCGATGAAGATGTTGCTGTAGTTATTGCACGTGAAATTTCTCATAATGTTTTGCAACACGCAAAACAACTGCAGCAAACAGCCACGCTATCGGCCATGATCGATGGCTTGCTCGTATTTAAACCTGATCCCAGCACGGTAAACGCTAGCAATGGCATCAAAGTCGTTCCCGAAAAAATGGATCAGGAAGCAGATCGTTTGGCTTTGTACATGCTCGCCCGCGCCAACTACGATCCAACTAACTTTTCGCGCGTATTAAAACGGCTATCACAAGCACCGTATGCTTCACAGGCAAATTCTTATCAGACCCTGCACCCATGGACAGAGGAAAGGCAAAATCTCATCGTGTCGACGCTAAAAGAAATTCGACAAAAGCAGTCGACAAAAAAAGTACTAGTTCCTTAAGTCTTCCGTCTAAATTCAATTTCTAACGTAAAAGTGCATGCAGCAGACATAAAAAAACCCTGAGCAAGCTCAGGGTTTTTAACAACGATACATCCGTTGAATTTAGCTAATTCATCATTCGACTTCGACAGTTTCTTGTGGCGCTGCTGGCGGAGGCGTGTCGCTCTCGGAAAAATCTAATTTAACGTTGTCTTTATCATCCAGATCAACCGTTACTCGACCGCCCGAGACTAACTTACCAAACAACAGTTCATCAGCAAGCGCTTTGCGTATCATGTCTTGAATCAGACGCGACATGGGGCGAGCACCCATCAATGGGTCAAAGCCTTTTTTACCCAAGAAATTGCGTAAACTTTCGCTGAAGACGGCCTCAACTTTCTTCTCATGCAGCTGCTCTTCCAATTGCATGAGGAACTTGTCTACGACACGAAGAATAATATCTTCATCCAGGGCTTTAAAGCTGATGATTGCATCCAGGCGATTACGGAATTCAGGCGTAAACATACGCTTGATATCTATCATCTCATCGCCAGCCTGTTTAGACTCAGTAAAGCCCATGGTGCGCTTCTGCAGACTTTCCGCTCCGGCGTTAGTGGTCATGATAATGATCACGTTACGGAAATCAGCCTTGCGGCCGTTGTTATCCGTTAGCGTTCCATGATCCATGACTTGCAAAAGTATATTGAAGACATCTGGATGCGCCTTCTCTATCTCATCAAGCAACAGCACACAGTGCGGCTTTTTGGTTACTGCCTCAGTTAACAAACCACCCTGGTCAAATCCTACATAACCTGGAGGC
>Ga0315909_10008989_pt1 | contig 10875 bp, 12 predicted proteins | sample LakEriMetagenome_11_FD_203527 | JGI IMG/M metagenome (GOLD analysis project Ga0315909, IMG submission 203527) | Freshwater fungal communities from buoy surface, Lake Erie, Ohio, United States - Buoy 2 MA125 | ecosystem: Environmental > Aquatic > Freshwater > Lake | place: USA: Lake Erie, Ohio...
GCCCTGCTGACCGGGACCGTGGCCGAGATGCCCACCGAGGTCGCGTTGTGTAACCGCTGTTCCTCGGCGCATCGCGACGGGGCCTGCGGCCAGTGCGGTTCGCCCGAGTACCGTCTGGATCGCGAGATGCCCCGGCACCTGGCGACGTATGTCGACTACCTGCTCTCGCTCCGCCTGGAGCACGAGGTGATCGACGAGGGCGTGGAAGCCCGCCTCCAGTCCGACCGCTGGCCCGAGCACGGCGGCACCTGCGACTGGTGGGCGGTCTACCGCGAGGGCAAGCGGACCGTGCTGCATGTCGTCGACCTGAAGTACGGCCAGGGCACGCCCGTGGCCGCGGAGGGCAACACGCAGTTGCAGTGCTACATCCTGCTGCTGCGGGAGCGGTTCCCGTTCGCCGACCTGCATTTCCGCGGCACCATCGTCCAGCCGCGGGTCGGCGAGGGCCTGCCCAGTACGGTTGACTTTAGCCGCGACGAGCTTGATACGCTCGAACTGCGAATCGCCGACGCGTACCTGTCGCGGGACCTGGTGCCTGGCGATCACTGCCGTTGGTGCCCGGCCGCAGCGACCTGCCCGGCGTTGTCGCAGGGCGTGGAAGCCGCGCTTCAGGATTTCGGCGGCGATCTGCCCGCCGATCTGGCGGCACGGTCTGCGGCCGTGCAGCGGTGGCTGGAGCTCCTGCCTGCCATGCGTCACATGGTGGCGGAGGTGCCCAAATTGGCCCTGACCGTGCTGCGGGAGGGCGGCAGCCTCGACGGTTGGAAGGCCGTGCAGAGTTACGGCAACCGCGCGTGGAGCGGCGAGCCGGAGGCAATTGCGGCCGCGCTGGAGGGCCGCGGTGTCGACCCGTCGCTCCTCTGGGAGTCGAGCCTGCGGAGCCCCACGCAGATTGAAAAACTCACGAGCAAAGCGGCGGTCGAGGGCCTGACCCAGCGACCGGCGCGCGGATATGCGGTCGTCGTGACGACCGACAAGCGGCCGTCAGTGGATCTGTCGGCCGACGATTTCACCACCCTGAATGAGGTATCGCACGATGAGTAGTGTACTGGTATCGCCGATCGGCCGCGTCTGCTATCCGAGCCTGTTCGCCCCGAATCGCTTTTCGGAGGAGGACAAACCCGAGTACGACGTGACGCTGATCTTCGACGACGCGGCGCAGATCGCCGAGATGCGGAAACGCATCTTGGAAGCGGTGAAAGCGAAGTGGGGACCTGAGGGCGCGAAGGCGGTCAAAAGTCCGCTGCGACGGGTCGAGGAGAAGCCCGAGTATGAGGCATTGGGCTACGAGCCGACCGATGTCTTCGTCCGCTTCAAGACGCGGCAGAAACCTGCCTGCGTCGGCCCGGACAAGCGGGCCCTCAGCGAAGCGGACGAGGTGATCTATCCCGGGTGCTACGGCCGCGTCTCCTACGAGATCGGTTGCTGGCAACACCCCTCCGGCGGCAAGGGCGTCAGTCTCTATCTGCGGCACTTCCAGTTTGCGCGCGATGGCGAGCGGATCGCCAGCGGCCGCGGCGGTGCCGAGGACGAGTTCGACGCGCTGCCCGTCGACTCCGGTGCGGTCGAGGTGTTCGACGACGATCTGAATTTCTAGGCGCGCGGGGTGGTGGTGGCCTGAGCAGGGAGGGTCGGTGCATGGACGTGTATCTGGATTTTGAGACTCGCAGCCAATGCGATATCAAGCGCGGAGTCGACTGCTACGCGGCGCACGAGAGCACCAGCGTGCTCTGCCTCGCGCATGCGGTCGGCGATGAGCCCGTGCAGGTCTGGATACCCGGTGAGGCCGATCCTCCCTGGCTCGGGTCGGTGGCCGATGGATCGGCCCGCCTGCATGCCCACAACGCTCGCTTCGAGCGATTGATCTGGCACTACCACCTGCGGGCGTGGCCGCGACCCAGACTCTCGCAGTGGTGGTGTACGGCCGCGCAAGCGGCAGCCGCAGGGCTGCCGCGTGCGCTCGGCCGGGCGGCCATCGCCTGCGGGCTGTCGGTGCAGAAGGATAGCGACGGCAAACGGCTGGTCAAAAAGCTCTGCTGCCCGCGCAGGCCGTCGCCGGGTCAGATCGGCATCTGGTGCAACGACCCGTATGAACTGGATCGACTCTACGAATACTGTGCCCGCGATGTGGAGGTGGAACGCGCGCTGGCGGCGAAGTTGCCGCCGCTGGCCGATCGCGAGCGGACGACCTGGCTCCTTGACCAGGTGATCAACGACCGCGGCGTGGCCGTCGATCTGCCGCTGATCGCGGCGGTGCTTCAGGTGGGCGAGTCGCATCAGCGACTACTGGTCGAACGCCTGCGGACGCTGACGGGCGGGGCCGTCACCGGCGGTCAGCAGGTGGCGCGGTTGCTCGCCTGGCTGGCCGAGCACGGCGTTTATGTTTTGAACCTGACCAGCGAGACGGTCGACGGCTTGTTGCGGGACGACGCGCTGGAGCCGGAGGTCCGCGAGGTGCTGGAGATTCGGCGGCAGTTGGGCCGCGCCAGCATCGCGAAATACCTGGCCTTCCGCGAACGCACGAGCACCGACGGCCGACTCCGCGGCTCGCATCTGTATTTCGGCGCGAAGACCGGCCGCTGGGCGGGGTCGGGCGTGCAGCTACAAAACATTCCTCGGGGGACGCTGAAGGCGGAGCAGATCGAGCCTGCGGTGACGGCCGTGCGGGCCGGATACGCGACGCTGCGACGCGAGTTCAGCGACGTCAGCGGGACGCTCTCCTCGCTGATTCGGCCGATGCTCGTGGCCCGCTCCGGGCATCGGCTCATCGTCGTCGACTTCGCGGGCGTGGAGGCCCGCGTCCTGCCCTGGCTGGCCGGGCAGCGCGATCTGGTCCAGCAGTTCGTCGACGGGGCCGACACTTACAAGACGCTGGCGGCGACGATCTACGGCTGCGACGTGGCCCAGGTGACGAAGCAGCAGCGGCAGGTGGGCAAGATGGCCCGGCTTGGGCTCGGCTACTCGATGGGCGCGGAGAAGTTCGCCGCGTCCTGTGCGAAGGCGGGCGTGACGCTCGATGCCGAATTCTGCCAGCGGGTCGTGACCACCTACCGGGAGGCGAGTCCGCAGATCGTCGGTTGGTGGCGGGATCTGGAACGGGCGGCGATCGCCTGCGCGAAGACCGGGCTGAAGCAGAAGGTTTCCGGTTGCGTCTGGTATCGGCACGGGGACTGGTTGATGGCCCGTTTGGCGAGCGGGCGACCGATCCCCTACTACATGCCGTCGCTACAAAAACAGCAGACGAAATTCGGGCTGCGGGAAGCTCTGGCGTATCTAGCCGAATCCAGCGTCACGCGCAAATTCCAGGTCGAGCGGACGTATGGCGGGAAGCTCGCCGAAAACGTCGTGCAGGCGACGTGCCGCGATCTGCTCTGCGATGCGTTGCTGCGGCTGGAGACGCACGGCTATCGGGTGGTGATGCACATCCACGACGAGGTTGTCGTCGAGCACCCGGAGGGCCAGGGCTCGCTGGCCGAGGTGGAGTCGATCGTCGCCGAGGTGCCGACGTGGGCCCGGGGATGTCCGATCGGCGTCGAGGGATTTGAGGCACGGAGGTATCGGAAATGAGCGAGGCGAATCTGTACCACTACCGCGCGGTGGTGGTGGCGGTCACCGATGGCGACACCGTCGTCGTCGACATCGATCTGGGCCTGCGGATCTGGTCGCGAAAACAGGTGCTGCGGCTGGAAGGCGTGGCCGCTCCCGAGACGCGGACGCCGGAAGGCCGCCAGGCGAAAGCCTGGCTGGCCGCGGAACTGCCCGTGGGCACGCCGGTGATTGTGCGAACGAAAAAAGACCGACGCGAGAAATACGGTCGCTGGCTGGCGTCGATCGACGTCGGCAGCGTCGACCTGATGGGGTTGCTGCAACAGAAATGGCCCGTCGTTAACGGGGGGCGATGACATGGCAAATCCGTCCGTTTCCGCGATGCGATATGCAAGCGTTTGCGATGGCATCGGTGCCGTGCATGTCGCGTGGCAACCGCTGGGCTGGCGGTGCTCATGGACTAGCGAGATCGAACCGTTCCCGGCGGCAGTGGTCGAACACCGCTACGGATTTTGCAACCTCGGAGACATGACCCAGATCACAACGGAGATGCTCCATGAGCGAGGAACAGTTGACCTTCTGGTGGGAGGAACTCCCTGCCAATCATTCTCGGTCGCAGGATTGCGACGAGGACTGGCTGACCCGCGTGGTAACCTGGCCCTGCGATTCGTCCAGCTTGCTGCGGTCATGCAGCCCCAGTGGATCGTTTGGGAAAACGTGCCGGGCGTCCTCAGTGCTCATCAAGGACGGGATTTTGGAACCTTCCTCGGGGCGTTGGTCGAACTCGGGTATGGGTTCGCCTATCGAGTTCTGGACGCTCAGTGGTTTGGAGTCGCCCAGCGTCGTCGACGTGTGTTCGTTGTCTGCCACCTTGGAGACTGGCGACGTGCCGCCGCGGTACTTTTTGAGCGCGAAAGCGTGTTCGGGAATCCTCCGACGCGCGGAAAGGCGTGGGAAGGAGTTGCCCGTCCCGTTACGACATGCCTTACAAGCAGTAGCAGGGGGGGCGCGCATGGGAAATCCAGAGGGCAGGACGACGTTGTAGTGTGCGGGGCAGTGCCGTTCGCAAAAACCAGACGAGCCCATAACCCCTCTGATCACGAGACACGGACACCCGCAGACGTTTCGCCAACGATGAACTGTTTTGATCTAGGCGATACGCGGGCGTCTACGGTCGTGGCCTTGCAGCCTGCGAACGACACCACAGGAAGCACGGGCGATGGGCTTGCCCGTTGCATCACTACTGGGGAAGGTCACCGGCAAGACTGGGAAACATGCAATTTGATTGCAGCTGCTGCCTCGCAGGATGTATGTGGTGGCTCACTTGTTACCAGCTTTCACCCGACGCAAGACCCGATCAGCAGCGTGGATGGTTCGACGCATGCCATGGGCTGCGGCTCGCGGAGTGGATGCGTCACGCATGCCGTGGCGTTCACGGCCAAGGATTGCGGCGGCGATGCCTCGCATGAGGTTTCCCCCACAATGCGAGCGATGGGCCATAGCGGAAGCCATGCCAACGGAGGCGGGCAACTGGCAGTGGCATTCGCCATTGACGGCGGCAACCAGGCTGCGAGCGTTGAAGTGCATCACACTCTGCGCACAGGAAGAGACGCGGTGGCCTTCAAGCCATCGCACTACACGCGCGGCAAGGATGGTGCGCCCTCGGAGGTAACCGCACCGCTGACCGCAGACGCCGACAAAGGCGATCAAGATACGGTGATCCAGCAGGCTTTGGCCGTCCGCCGCCTCACGCCCCGCGAGTGTGAGCGGTTGCAAGGATTTCCCGACGATTACACCCTGGTCGAATACCGCAAGAAACCCGCAGCGGACGGGCCTCGGTATCGGGCGTTGGGCAACAGCATGGCGGTGCCCGTGATGCGGTGGATTGGCGAGCGAATTGCAATGGTAGATCAGATTTCATAGCACGGAGGTGACGCATGTTTGGCTGGAAACGATTTCGACTGAACGAGCTCGGGGAGATGCCGGAATACATCGTGCAGATGTACGTCGACGCGTTCATGGAGGAGATTGCGCACCGCATCGCCTGCTACTTCGACTACGACATCGATGAGCTCAACGCCCCGCAACTCTCCCTGCTGCTGCGTCTGCTGGCGCAGCTGGATGGCCGCGACGGCTTCACGCTGGAGCGGGCCTGTCGCGAGGCGTTCGCGCGGGTGGTCATGGAGCACGGTGGGCCCGACGAGTTCGACCTGGATCACGGGCTGTTCTGGTGCGCCTGGCAGTTTTTGCCGATCGACCAGTGAGCGAGGCCACGCTGGAACGAGCGTTCGTCCGCTGGTGCGAACGGCAAGGGGTTATGGCAATAAAGCTATCCGCACCGTTTCGCGGCTGGCCCGACCGCACGGTGATCGGCCGCGGCCGCGTGGTCTTTGTCGAACTGAAACGGCCCGGCGGGCGACGTTCGCCGCAGCAACAGTGGTGGATCGAACGGCTGAGCTCGTGGGGTTTTATCGCGGGGTTCGCGGACAGTCTGGAAGAAGCCACGGCACTTGTGACGGAAGGATTGGCGATGAGCTCGGAGAAACTGAGACTGGATTTGGCCCATGCGGAGGACGCCGTCCTCCAGGCGTCGAAACACGACATGCGGCCGGAGCAGCGGGAGAAGCTGCTGCACGCCTATCTGGCGGTGGTCACCGTGGCTCGCGAGATTGCGGGGGAAGCCGAATGACCTTCGCGCCGCACGCCTACCAGCAGGCCGCGATCGATTTCGCCGTCGAGCGGATCGGCGGCGGGGCCGAGGGCGCAGCCCTCTGGCTGGATCCCGGCCTCGGCAAGACCGCCATCACGCTGCGGGTGATCGAGTTGCTGCGGCAACGCGGACTGGCGAAACGCGTGCTGGTCGTCGCGCCGCTCCGCGTCATCTACTCCGTCTGGCCCGGTGAAATTCGCAAGTGGGGTTTCCCCTTTTCCACGAGCATCCTTCATGGTTCGGCGAATCAACGCCGCAAGGCATGGGAGACGCCCGCGGATATCCACCTGATCAATCCCGAGGGCATCCCGTGGCTGATGGAAGAGTTTCGCGCGAACGTCCGCCGGGCGGGCTGGGATTTCACGGTGCTCGACGAGAGCACCAAGTTCAAGTCTTGGTCGGCGGCGCGGACGAAGGCCCTGCGGGTGCTGCTGCCGAAACTGGGTGCGCGACTGGAGCTCACCGGCACGCCCGCGCCGAATCACTACGGCGACCTGTTCGCGCAACTCTACCTGCTCGACCGGGGCGAGGCCCTCGGCAAGACGCTGACGAAATTCCGCGACCAGTTCTGCTACCTGGAGCGGGGCGGTCAATTCAACCGCTGGGCCGTGCGCGCGGGCAGCGAGAGCGAGATCGAAGCCCGCGTCGCGCCGCTGGTGCTGCGGATGAGTGCTCTTGACCACCTCGACATGCCGCCGCTGGTCACCAATCCGATCTGGGTGGACCTGCCCGCCGGGATCCAGCGCGAGTACCGGCGGCTCGAACGCGAGATGTTCGCGACCTTTGAAAGCATGTTGACGCTGATGGCCGCGACCGGCGGCGGCAAGTACGCGCTGTGCCGCTCGGTCGCCAACGGCGGAGCCTACTTCCTCGACGAGATGACGCAGGAACGTCGGGCCGGATATGTCCACGGGGCCAAGGTGGAAGCCGTGCAGGATCTGCTGGAGGACCTCGGGGGTAAGCCGCTGCTGTGCGCGTACCAGTATCACCATGACCGCGACCGACTGCTGAAGGCGTTCCCGGGAGCCCCGGTCATCAGCGGCGGCACGAGTCCCCAGGAGTCCACGCGGATCATCGATGCCTGGAACCGACGCGAGATTCCCATCCTGCTGGTGCAACCGCAGGCCATGAGCCACGGCGCGAACATGCAGGCGGGCGGCAACGACATCTGCTGGTTCGGGCTCACCGATCAACCCGAGATCCATACGCAGTTCAACGCGCGGATCTGGCGACAGGGCGTCGCAGGCCAGGTGCGGATCCACTCCATCCTCGCGCGTAATACGGTGGACGAAGCCGTCTACGCGCGATTGCAGGACAAGGACCGATCGCAGGCCGCACTGCTGCGGGCGGTGGAAGAATACCGACGTCGCGTGGAGGGAGCCTGATGGACATCGCCGACATGCTGGAAGTGTTGCACGGCGGGAACCTGCTGGAGGTGCGTGCCTTGGGCGTGCCGACGAGCGGCGGCGGCAAACGCTCGGTCTGGAGCGGCTATTTCGACGACTACGCCAAGGCCGCCGAAGCGGTGGCCGCGTGCGAGAAGGCACGAGCCGCAGGCGTCTACGTCACGCTGAACGCGATCCACCCGGGACTGATCGCGCGGGCCCCCAACGTGCTGGAGCGGAGCCCGACCCACTCGACCACCAATGCCGAAGTCATCGCGCGACGGTGGATGCTCGTCGACGTCGACCCGCGCCGCCCGGCCGGAATCAGCAGCACCGAGCAGGAACTGCGCTGGGCCCAGGGAGTGCGCGACGAAATCGCCGCCTGGCTTATGGAGCAGTTTCCCACGCAACGCATCGTGCTCGCCTGCTCCGGCAACGGCTATCACGCGTTGCTGCGGACCGACGCCGACGAGGCCGAGCAGGAGGGCATTCTGGCGACGCTGGAGGCATGGTTCGGCCGCGAGGAAGTCGTGATTGATCGGTCGGTGACGAAGCTTGCGCAGCTGACCAAATGCTACGGCACCTGGGCACGCAAGGGTTTTTCTTACGGAGATCGGGTCCACCGACGCAGCTACATCGAATCAGTGAGGTAGAGACATGGACGTTAAAACGCTGGCCCGCGGCAAACTGGACGTCGCGAAGTGGCTCGCCGACAACGGCATCGAGGTGTATCGCGTCAAGCGACTGCCCGACGGCCGCACCGCCTGGACCCTCAAAGAATGCCCCTTCAACGACGCGCATCGGGACGGCGATGCGGCGGTGATGCAGGCCGCCGACGGGACGCTCAGTGCGCGGTGTTTCCACGCGGGGTGCGCGGGACAGGGCTGGGCGGCATTCCGCCAGCGAATCGGGCCGATTCGCCCCGGGGCGCATGTGCGTCAGCCGGGCCCGGGAGCGTCGCCTGTGGCCGCGGCCGACGACGGCTACGATCTGGAGTGGGTCAGCAACGCGGATCTATTTGCCGATCAGACCGAGGTGCGTTTTCTCGTCGACAACGTCCTTGCCGCGGAACAGCCGTGCATCCTCGGCGGCGCGGGCAAGACCTTGAAGACGAGTCTCGCGGTGGATCTGGCGATCTCGCTGGCGAGTGGCGACCCGTGGCTCGGGCGGTTCGCCGTGCCGCAGCCGGGGCCGGTGCTGTTTATCTCGGCCGAGTCGGGAAAACCCGTGCTGCGAGATGTGATGCGGGCGGTCTGCTGGGCGAAGCATGTCGATGCCCGCGACCTGCCCATCCAGTGGTCCTTCCGACGACCGCTGCTGACGCAGGCGTCGCACCTGGCGTCGCTGCTGGACGCCATCGAGGAGCATCGGCCGAAGCTGGTGATTCTCGACCCGACGTATCTGCTGCTGATGGGCGGCGGCGATTCCGAGCGAACGAAAAACCTGTTTGCCATGGGGTCGGTGCTCGGGACCCTCTCCGACGCCGTCAGCCAGTCCGGTGCCACGATGCTGCTGCTGCATCACGTCACGAAGTCGATTGGCCGCAGCAAACGGGAGCCGATTGCGCTGGGCGATCTGGCCTACGCGGGTTTTTCGGAATGGGCCCGCCAGTGGATCCTCGTCAGCCGCTGGGAAGACTACACGCCGGGCACCGGCGAACACGCGCTCCACGTTTCGGTCGGCGGATCCGCAGGCCACTCGGGTGCGTGGGTGGCCCGCGTCAACGAAGGGCGACCGACCGACCCGCTGATTGGGCGGCTCTGGCAAGTTGACCTAGAGGCCCCCGGACAACCGACCGGCCGCAAGGTCGAGCAGGGCAACGACGCTCGCGTGGCTCTCGCCATCCTGCGCAGCGAACCCAACGGCATGACCGTTACCGAACTTCGGGAGGCGGGGGGCTGGAGCGGCACCACTGCCAAAAAACTGATCGAAGAGTTAACCGCGGCGTTCCACCTCCGCACCGAAACGGTGGGTTCCAAGACGGTCTATTTCGCGATGGGGGATGAGCTATGAGTACGGTAATGGAATGGGCCCTGATCGGGCTCGGGGCGGTAGTGGTGGGCACGTTCCTCGGCAGCATGCTGGTGCTGGGGATGGTGATGGCGCATATGCAGCTAGATCGGGAGAACGACCCGTATGCGAATCAACGAGAGCGAGAGCGACGACGCCGCGCTGATGATAGCGTGTGCGGAGTGCGGGGACCTCATGCGGACGCGGAGAACCCATACCCCTGGAACTGAGTCGCGGATTCTCACGCACCTATGTCGCCGCTGCGCGGACGACTATGAGCCCGAGCCGCTCACGTTACGGAGAAGTAAGCATGAAAATCCTCAGTAAAGACCTGGTCGAAGCGTTCCACGCCAGTGGCATGACGATGCGCGAATTGGCGACGCTCGCGCAACTAAGCGAGCGGAACGTGAAACAACAGATCAACGGCTGGAAGTACGGGCACCCTAAGGTCATTCGCATCCTGGAAGTGCTGCGAACGCAGGTGCCCGGGATGCAGGGAGCACCGACGCAACCGCCGCCCCCGCACTGCGTGCCGAAATCCTATCCCGAGGCGGACGTTGTGCCGCCGCCGCCGCCTGCGACCATTAGCGAAGCTCTCCCGGGCTCGCTGGAAAAAATCGAGATCCTGCGGCAGCGCGTGCAGCGGCAAGAGCACCTGTGGCATGCGGGAGATCACGGGTACGACGGTGAGCCGCTGGGCCGCATCTAGACCGTGGCGGGCAATGCGCAGGGCACGGTGACCGTCTCGGTGTAGACCGTGTAGCGGTCGCCGTCCGCCTCGACGACGCGAATGCGTAGTTGGTATTTGCCCTCGGGCAGCGTGGCCGTGGCCGAAGGCAGCAGCGTCAGTTGCACGTCGCCCGCCGACGCCGCTCCGACCGTCACCGCACTGGCGACGTAGCTGATTGTCCGCAGCGTACTTTGCTCGCAGGTGCCGATTACAATCTCCAGGGACTGCGCCTGCGTCAGGTTGTAGTTCTGACTGCTGACGCGGGGATCGCTGATGTGCAAAGAAATGTGTCGCGTATCGCCCGGATACAGTGTCCTTATCGCCATAACTTCTGCCCCCTGATGGTTTCGACTGCGATTTTACCGGCGACCGGCGGTACATCTACTTTGCCTGCCACGGCCACGACGCCGATGGACCCGGAGAGCGTCAGATCGGTCACCGGCACCAGGCCGGAACTGGTGACCGTGGCTGCGCCTGTCGTGACCGCGACGGTG
>Ga0315909_10008991_pt1 | contig 10874 bp, 14 predicted proteins | sample LakEriMetagenome_11_FD_203527 | JGI IMG/M metagenome (GOLD analysis project Ga0315909, IMG submission 203527) | Freshwater fungal communities from buoy surface, Lake Erie, Ohio, United States - Buoy 2 MA125 | ecosystem: Environmental > Aquatic > Freshwater > Lake | place: USA: Lake Erie, Ohio...
CCTGGCCACCGTCGCCTGGAATCGCATCGAGACCATCGCCGACCGGACCAGCCAGGTCGAGAAGCGCCAGGACCTGATCGAGCAGCGCCTCGGCTCGATCGACGAGAACGTCAAACGCATCGACGACAACGTCCGCCGCATCTTCGACACCCTCATCCGGAGGCCCTGATGATCGCCTGGATCGACCGCCACTGGATCCCCGTCTGCCTGACCTGCCTGGCCCTGCTCACGCTGCTGGTTCTGGCCGGTTGTGGTGAGACCCGCGCCCAGAAGCAGCAACTCAGCCAGGCCAAGGCCGACCTGATCGCGGCCCAGACCAATGGCATCAGTCCCGATCACATGGGCACCCTGATCGGTGCCGCCATCGACCGCATCGACGCCTTCGTCCTGGGAACCGGCATGGAACTGCCGCCGCCCATCACTCCTGCAGAAGCCCTCATCCAACCCACCGCCGCCCAGCAAGAGCGCCAGGCCGCAGCGCAATCAAAGGCAGACCCGCCCAAAGGCGGCTGGTCCGCCATCTGGCTCTGGCTCACCGGGGCCGCCGCGGTCGGCTTCGCCGTCGCCCGTCAGATCGCCCCGCGCCTGCCCTTCCTGGCCGGTGGCTGGGCCAAGGCCGTGGATGGCCTCTGGAGCCTCCTGAGCCATCGCCAGCAGCGCGACGCCGACACCCTGGCCGCCAGGGCATTGGCCGCTGCCCCGGTGCTGATCGTCTGGGCGCAGGCCGTCTGCCAGTCCGACGACCTCCTGGCCATGATTCCGGAAGAACACCACCAGACCATCCTGGATCTGGCCCTGTGGGATCTGACCAAGGATCCCTACCCGGGCCTGGACACCTGACATGGCGCGCCTGCTGGATCAATTCACCAGCGACCTGTCGGCGATCATCGCCGACACCGAAGGCGTGGCCGAGTCCATCACCATCGTGGACGGCACCACCACCGCCGTCCGCGGCTTCTGGCGCGAACAGGACCCCACCGAGGCCGAAGACCGAAGCCGCAACCGCATCCGCCGCGCCGAGGCCTGGATTGCCGTGGCCAACTACGCCACGCCCACCCGCACCGCCACCTTCGCCCTGACCCGCGACACCGCGACCACCTGGGTGGTCGATGAGATCCAGCGAGACACTGCCGGCGGACTCTGGCATCTGATCCTGCACCGGTCCGAGCGCATCGAGACCGCCCCCCGCACCTACCGGCGAGGCGAATGACATGCCCGCCGCCACCGCCATCACTCTCACCGGACCCACCACCGCCTTCGAGGATGCGCCGTCCAGTGCCTTCACGGTCGCTGCCGATGGCACCCTGGCAGCCGAGGTCGTGGTCATCCCCTCGGATGGTGGTGCCGGTGGTGACTTCGACCCGCCCCTGGTGGCGATCAACAGCACCCACCCAACCGCGACGTTCACCTATACCCCATCCACCGCAGGCGCCCGAACCATCAGCGTGACCAATACCGGTGGCTTGGCCAACCCGACGTCCATCACCTGCACCGCGACTGCAGTCACCACCGCCACCGGCATGCTGTCCCTGCCGCTCGATCGCCTGGCCGACCTGGTCAAGGCCTGCGACGCCTGGACCACCCTGGGCGGTGACGCGGCCGACGTCTACATCATGGCCGCCCCCGAAGACGCCGCCCGCCCCCTGGCCGTGATCGCCGACTCCGAGCAATGGCTGGTCAGATCCGACAGCGCGGTCGGCAGTGGCACCAGCGTCACCGATCAAGGCAGCCTGCTCCTGATCATCGAGCGCGACGTCACCGCCGGGCAGGGCCACAACGACGCCGCCATCGAGTTCCGCAACCTCCTGGGAACCCTGATCGAAGAGATGCTCACCAAGAGCGGCACCGGATCCGCCGGATCGGAACTGCTCTGGATCAGCGGCATGCGCATGTTGGAGCCACCCATGCGCGCCCATCCGCGCATCCGCGAAGAGGAAGGCGACTTCTACCAGGTCATCCTTGAAATCACCTACGGCATCACGCAATGAGTGGCATCAAAGTCCGCGTCAAAGGCAACCTGGCGACCATGGCCCGCTTCCACGGCGAGGCCACCCAGGAGACCCTGGCCGATGTCGGCCGCCTTTGGCATCACGAGATGCTGCCGCCGCACTTCACCACCGAAGGCGGCCGGCGATACAACTACGCCAAGCGCAGCGAAAAGTACATGATCCGCAAGGCCAAGCAGCACGGTCATCAGCGACCGCTGGTTTTCAGCGGCTACACCGAAAAGAGCGCCAAGGCCATCCGCGACATCCGCGCCACTCGCCAACGGGTCAAGGTCACCCTGCACACCAGGGCCCTCAACTTCCTGGCCAAGCGTGGAATGGGTCGGGATGAGGTCATCGCCGTGGACCCGCGCGACGCCACCACCCTGCAACGCGCCTACGATCGCGACTACACCCGGCGCATGCGCCAGGCCGCCTCTGGCCGGCCGACCATGAGGGGAAACTGATGGCCCAGCCAGGCACCACAACCCACCGCGTGATCCGCGTCCAGAGCGCTGCCGGTGCCGCCGTCACCGGCCTGGTCACTGCCAACTTTACCTTTACCGGCTACCAGCGCGCCTTCACGGCCAGCGTCTGGAGCACCTACACCACCAGCGCCGCCATCACCGAAATCGGCAGCGGACTCTACGCCCTGGCCTTCGTCCTGCCAGCCGCGGCCGGCTGGTTCGACTTCTATATCACCCCTGATGATGCCACCCGGGTCGTCTTCAGCGACCACTTCGAGGGCGAGGTCGAAAGCCAGGACCTGGACAGCATCTACGCCAACGTCGTCCGCACTGCCGCGATCCCCAGCGGCAACAACCTCATCGGCACCGAAGTCGCCGGCGAACTGGTGGCCTACCGATACAACCAGTGGTCCATCGCCATCGTCGATCAGAGTGGTGCCGCGGTCGATCTATCCACCTACACCAGCCTGGCCTTGTCGGTCCGCACCACCAACCAGACCACCAAGAAGCTCGACGCCACCGATGGCAGCCCCACCGGCTTCGGCCTGTCGGGCAGCGCCCTGGGCATCCTCACCATCACCTGGCCGGAATCGACCGGCACCCTGGCCAGCGCCGCCGACATCTACGACGAGCCAGGCCGCGACCTCTTCTACGAGGTCGTCGGAAACCTGGGTGGCGATGCCGCCAAGACCGTTCCGATCATCCGCTCCAGCCCCCTGACCATCCTGCGCCGGGAGGTCGGATCATGAACGACGGCCACCCCACGAATAGTCCCTTGACCCCGAAGGCCATCGCTGCCCGCCTGGGGATCCAACTGCTGGACGAACTGGCGGCCGGGGATCTGGTCACGGGCGACTGGCTGATCGTGCATAACACCAGCGCGGGGACGCGTAAGAAGTACAACCCCGTCGGCCTGTCCACAGCGTTCAATCTGGTGACCGCCGCCAACGCTTTTGCCAACGACAACCGCCTCCTGCGCAGCGACAGCACCGGCCGCGGTGCGCAGGCATCCGGAATCACGGTGGATGATTCCGACAACGTCACCATCCCCGGCAACCTCACGGTGCAGGGAACCACGGTCACCTTCGACACCGAGACCATCACCGTCGAGGATCCGCTCATCAGTCTGGCCAAGGCGAACGCTGGCGACCTGGTCGACATTGGTGTCTTCGGGCTCTATAACGATGGGACAGCCCGCTACACCGGCCTGTTCCGCGATGCGACCGATGGGGCGTTCCGGTTGTTCAAGAACCTGACCGTGGCCCCGACGACCACCATCGCGACCGGGGATGCCAGTTTTCAACTGGCGGATCTGATTGTGGGAAAAACCACTTTCAGCGGATCCGACCCCGGAAGTGTCGCCACTGGACAGGCGGTCATCGCCGGTGGCGTCATTCGCTGCGCATCGCTCGTTGCTTTCGGTGCAGACCGGGCCGCTGGCGGCGACGTATCGCTAGACATTGGCAAACCCACGAGCACTACCGCACAGGACTGCGGATGGAGAGCGCACGCCTATAGCGATGATAACCTTTACATAGACCATAAGGTTGGGGCCGGCGGAACTATGAAATACCGCTGCGGCGCAGGATCGGAAGGCGGATTCACAAGGACATGGCTGACGGTCACCGGATCAAGCGGAGCGTGCTTGTGGGGCGCCGCCCAGACGATTGGAGGTTCCGATCCCGGCAGCGTCAGCGCTGGCCAGGTGACTTTAGGTGGTGGGGTTCTGAGGATCGCTGGAAAAGGTTACGTCGGCACAGAGCTTTACGCCGGCACGGTAGTCGCTGCATACACCGGGTCCTCGACCGGCAGTGATACCTTCGCTTCGGCCCCGTACCTTGGAGCCGGATGCGACAATGGAGGCTTTTACTTTCAACTGGGCGCCGGGCTACACGCAGATTTATGGTTATTCAACAGCGGATGGAATAAATCTATAAGGTTCAACAAAGATGTAGGGTTAGATGCCACCGACAAAGATACCGCAGCTATCGTCACCGAAGGCGGACTTTCTGTAGAAAAGTCAATTTTTGCTGGTGGCGACCTGAAATGCAGTGGCGTAGTAAAAATCGACGGCACCCAGGTCATCAAAGAGCAACAGGCCGCGATTACCGACGTTTCAGCTGTCAGTGGTACGGCAACCAGTGGCGGATACGGGTTTGTCGATGCGACAGAGTTCAACAACTTCGTCTCTGGCGTGAATAGTCTGAAAACCAGCCACAACAATGCCCTGGCCATGCTTCGCACCCACGGCCTGATCGCCACCTGAGAGGATGCCCATGCCCCAAGAAGACATCAACGGCGAAGACGTCCAGATCCCGGCAAAAACCATCAAGCGTCACGGCTCGGAACAGGTCATCCGTGGCGACACCATCCGGGTGACCTGGTACGACGGCGAGAACGGCCCCCAGCAGGTCCGCACCATCACCATCGCCGAAGACGACCTCCGCACCTTCCCTCTCGCCAATGGCGATACCATGAAACTTCGTCTTTTCCTCCTGCGCTCCCGCCAACTCAAACGCGCCCTGATCGAAGGAACCATCACATGAGCAAGAAGACCCCACCACCGCCACCAGTCCAGGCCACCCCCGTGGAACCACCGGCACCGGTCGCCGCTCCCGCATCTCCACCCATCAACATCTCCGACCCCGACCTGGTCGCGGTGGTCAAGGCTGCGCTGCTCTCCCTCAACCTGGTGGCCGAACCGCACCGCGAAGGCGCAGCCGCCGCCCTGGAGAAACGCATCCTCGCCGTACACGCCAAACTGGTCGCGGCCAAACCGTCGAAGTGACCTCCGTCGTCCAAAGGACATCCCATGGCCATCAGCTCCCTGCTCACCGCGAACGCCGTCTCGATCGACGGCACCACCATCGACCAGATCACCGACAGCCAATTCGACCCCCGGCTGCAAGAGCTGATCGAGGCCAGCAGCGGGTCGGCCTATCCGACCGTCGCCGCCGTGATGGCCGGGTCCCCGCTCTTGCAGGCCACGACCCGCAAGGTCAACACCGCCTGCCCGCTCATCACCGCGGTCGGCAAGAATATCACCAGCGCAGTCTACCTCTATAGCCAACTGTATGCTTCCGGTGGCCTGCGTGCCGCCACCGCCGCGCACCGCGTCGGAATGACCAAGGGAATCGTGGTTCCGCGATCGCTGCAATGCTCCCACCTGGGCCTTGCTCAACTCAGCTTCGACGTCTTCGGCACCAGCACCGATGGCTCGACCGCTCCCTATGCCCTGGATACGGCCGCGCCGCTGACCACCGCCGACGACGAACTCTATACCCTGGGAAAATGCACTCTGGACGGTGGTGTCGCCCAACTCATGGACCTGTCGATCGACTTCGGCCTGAGCGAGCGCATCGAGGCCAGCGACAGCGACGTCTGGCCCAGCCTGGCCTGCATCGAGTCCGTCCGCCCGGTCATCACCATCCGCACCAGCAACCCCGCCGAGTTCGACGACTACGACCCGGCCGGACTGGCCATCAGCAGCGAGATCAACCTCTACCTGCGCAAGGTCGCCCAGGGCGGCACGCGCACGTCTGACGCCAGCGCTGCCCATCTCAAGGTCAGCATCTACGAAGGCATCTGCATACCCCGCGCCAACCGCTTTGCCCATGGCGAGGCCGCCTCGATCGAGCTGGCCATCTACCCGACCTATAACGGCACCAACGTCCCGATCGTCTTCACCGCCTCCCAGGCCATCCCCTGATCATGGGCCATATCACATACTTCCTGCCTGGGGCCCACGAGCAGATGCCTGCGACCGGCATCATGTCGTCGGGCCTGTCGCATGCGATCGACCCCGATCGAGACTCCCGCCGGCCCACGCACCGCGGCCCCAACGGTGGTCCCGGCCTGCTGCTGGCCCATGGCGGCATCCCCGACTGCTCGCCGTCCATGGTCTGGCACGCCCCTGCCGATGGAGATCCCACCTGGTGGATCGGCTGGGATCCGGCCAAGGCCCCAACGGCCAAGGATATGGCCCGACCTGAGCAGTTCACTGGACATCCCGTCATGCTGGCCGGCGAGGCCTGGATGGTGCCGGTGGCGAGGTTCGCCAGCGGTGGCACCCAGTTCCCCCGCCGTCTGGTGCGCCAGGCCGGGGTCTTCGCGGCCGGAGATGTCGAGGCCGAATACCGCGCCCTGTGGGACGCCGCCTGCCGGATCTGGGACGCCCTGACCGGCGAAGCCGACGCGATCGAACTGCCCGACGCAGCCGCCATCGCCTGCCAAGCCCTGGCCTGCAACTACCGCGTCAGCGAGGTCGAGGTCGATCTCCTGGGCCTGTTGAACACGGCCCGCACCCTGGAGGTCTGCAAGGCCCTGGCCGACTGGCCGGCGGTCCTGGAGATCGCCGAAAAAAAAGCGCCAGAGCCCTCCAGTCCGCCGCCTGGAGGGCCGGCCTGATGCCTGCCTACATGCCGACCCTGGCCGACCTCCACCTGGCAGCGACCGATGAAACACCGGCCCCGATAGCGGTGCCCATCATTCTGCGGAGGTGATCCGTGGGCAACGTCGTCCTCACCATCACCGCCGAAGACGCCAAGGCCTTCCAGGTCTGGCAGCGGCAGCAAGCCGAGCAGCGCAAACTGGCCGAAGAAGCCGCCAAGGTCGGCCTGGCCGGGGAAACCGCCGGACGGAAGACCGCCGCAGGTCAACGTGAAGCGGCCAAGGCTGCCCAGGAGCACAAGAAGCAGGTCACCGAACTGCGCGAGGCCCTGGGCAAGGTCGGCGGCACAGGGGGAGCCCTGGCCGGCCAGATGGGCAAGCAGTTCGCAGCGGTGGGCGTGTCGGCCCTGGTCATCGGCAAGGCCGTGTCCTCGATCGTGGACACCCTCACCCAATGGGCAGAAACCCAGCAACGCATCGTCGCCCAGACCATCACCATCAAGAGCGAGATCGAGAAGACTCGCATCGAGGCAGGCAAGGCCGCCGGGCAGCGAGCTGCCGGAAACCTTCCCAGGGTCGGCGAGACCTTACCCCTGATTGCCGCTGGTGGCCGCGACCTGGTGCCCCTGCTGCGTCAGGTCACCGGTGGCCAGCCCGGCCGTCTGGCCGCGCCCGCGGCCCGTGTCGCCCAAATGTACGGCAAGGACACCGCCGCCGAACTGCTGCGTAGCGGATTCCTGATGGAGCAGATGGGGCTAGGATCGATCGAGGACGCCCTGGACCAAGGCCGTACCGCTGACATCACCGCCAGAACCGGCAAGGACGGACAGGTCAACCGCGCCGGCTTGATCGCCGCCCTGGCCCGCCGCAGTGGCCGCCGCGCCACGGACTCCGGCGTGGCCGAGATGCTGGCGAACCTCAAGGCGAGCCAGGAGGCGGCTGCCATGGCCGACTTCCTGGAAACGGCAGGCAGGAAGGACGCCCTGGCTACCGCAGAGGCCATCACCCGTGGCCCAAACGCTGCCAGAAAAGCCCTGGTCGATCAAGATATAGACCAGGCCAGTCCTGGATACATGCAAGAAGTGGAGCGGGTCCGAGAACTGCAACGACAGGCGAAAATCAAACGAGACATCGCGGAGCGAATTCGCGACGAAAGCCCAAACCAGCTCAAGTATTTTTTTTCAGGCATTGTTCGCGGGCAGTATCTGCGCAGCGCCATTCTGGAAGCCCAGGAAGCTGAAGCCGCCGTGGACACGGCAGGGACCTCCTTACGAGATCGATCCCTGCAACTGGGCCCCCTGATCGAGGCTCTGCGATCGAACACCGCTGCCACCCAGCAAAATACCAAGCCGTCCTACATCCCGCCAGGAGGCTGACCAATGGCCACAACCTCCAAAAAGATAGGATCCTTCCAGGCGCAGATCTGGCGCGGCAGTATCACCCCGGCGATCCAGGAAGTCAGACTCATCGACCGGACCGGGGTGGACGGAACCGGGGCGCTCTATGGGGCCTTCCGCGCCCCGCCTGCCACCATCCGCACCAGAAACCGCATCACATCCGTCATCCGCATCGCTACTCGCGACGATGTCCGCCGCATGGTAGGCTCTTCCGTGAATGTATATGATGAACATGGTCTGATGTGGCCGTCTGTGACTGTCATCCAGGCCGTGGTCGGACCCTTCGTCGCCATCGCCGGATCAACCGACGTGATGCTCGATGTCGAGTGGACTCTCCTGCCGCAATCTGTGGCCCCATGACAACCGTCTGGAAACACCGCGTCAGCACCGCCGATAGCTGGGGACAGTGGTCTGTCCAGACCGGGGTGCAGGCTCTGATGGTCAGCGAAGGCTGCGGACAGATATTCGGCGAAGCACAACTGACTCTGGACGCAGGCCTTGGATACGAACCGAACGGAGTCATCATCAGTTTCATCCAGCCCGAAGGAATGGTCACCGGGCGATGGGTCAGGATCGAGATCCAGGACCCGGAGGACGGATCCTGGAGTGACCTGTGGTACGGAGTACTGGCGACCTCAAATATCCAGCCCGATGGCGGGCCCCGTTTGTCTGGGCGATTCTCATGGATCGCCTACGGACTCTCCTATGCGCTCGACCAGGTCGCGATCACCCGCGGCTGGGAGCTGGCCTACGACACAACCGTGATCGACCCCGGATATTTCCCCATCATCAACGAGCGTCGCTATGGAGACCGCTGCGCTTCACCTGTGACGGTCAACGGACGCAGTGTGTATGTCCACGATCGTTCCAGCGTGGGCGATTCCTGGACCGCCCAGGACCTTCTGGAGCTGATCCTGGCCGGCTGCGCCCAACCGCAGATCGCAGGATCAGGGTCCCCAAGCGGGGCTTTGGAATGGGTCCTGGGACCAGCCCTGGACGACCGCCTGGCCTGGCGTGTCCCCCGCCTTGACCTGCACGGGATGACCGTTTTCGAGGCCATGAACGCCATCTGCAACCCGGCCCGTGGCCTCACCTGGTCGGTCGTGGTGACCGGCGGACAGGCCGTGGTCGGCGTGCAATCCGTCAGCCCTGAGGCCATCACCGTCAGCCAGGCAGGAGGTGGCACCATTACGCTGCCAGCCGCCACTGGCATGTCTGTGGTGAACACAGACGGAGACCCATTCATCGGCGAAGTGGGTATCAAAGAGGACTCCGATCAGTATGACCTGATCCAGGTCGAAGGCGCCAGGCCCTGGTATGCGATGACCCTCTGGATGACCGTTGGCGACGTGACTTCGGCACTGATCCCGGACGGATGGGAGGTTGATGATGCCCCGGGACCAGACGAATCAACCTGGATATGGAGGGCCTTCAAACTGAACCCAGAATGGACCGGGCAGCAATGGAATCAGCCCGGCGAAGGACTGCGCCCGACCCTCGTCTGGGATGCCGCAGGTGCCGGCGGACAGCGTGAGTTTGGAGGGACCCATCCACCGGTTGAGGCCCTGGAAGTGACCAGGGAACTGCCATACGGGCAGGGATTCACCACTATTGCAGAAACTGGACGTGAAAGCGCCAGGGTCATCGTCGGCACCGGCATTGATGACTGGTATGACTGGTCAGACGAATGGGAGGTCTCCACCGATTCCCGCGGCCGGATCGTCCTGGGCCGCGACTGGCGCACGGCCGAGGCCCTCAAGGCCGAGATGGACGAAGGCAAGACGCTCCTGGTAACCATTGGCGTCCGCGACTGGAAACCGCTGATGCTGGCCTGGAATCGTCAGGGAGGACCACGAGACACGCCGCGGGTCATGCTGCGGCGGGATCCCAACCTGGAACTCTGGCAATGTCTGGTTGGCACCGTCCTTGGTGCGCCATACGGAACGCTGACTCTGGAGACCGAGACCAGGACCATCGACCTGCACCAAACCACCAGTATCGCTTCTGTTCTGGCCACCCTGCGCGCCCGCTACGGAGGCACTGGCGGGACCGCTTCATGGACCGACCGTGGCCGACTCGATTTCAGCGGAGACCTAGCACCAGGCACCATGATCAGGTCTATCGTCTCCGGCGGAAAGACATGGACCATCAACGCGACCATCACCCGACGGACATGGGATCTGACCATGCAGGGATATGGCACCACCTATGTCAGTGAACGACTGATCGCTGGCCTGGGAGGATCTCCATGAGCCTGAACAACCGCCATCAACAGCGAGAGGCAGACATCCTGGAACGCCTAATCCGGCTGGAAGATGCCGTCAGACGAATACCTGCTCGTCCCTGCAACCAAATGCAGGAGGTGACAACGCTTCTCGATTACGACAATCGTCTTGGGCAGACCATTACCTCCCCAGGCCAATATAGTATCGCATCATTTTCACAGATATATAGAGCGCAAGACTGTGGCGCATGGGAGGAACATCCTTCTGGATTATACATTAGAATGTACGGCCTAACATGGCCAGCCGGAGGATTTGTAGTGAATGTCGGCAGCAGCACGAGACCGATATGGGGTCTCAGTGTGAACGGGGGCCTGCTTTTTGAAGACGAGCCCATTGGTCCATACGCTGATA
>Ga0315909_10008992_pt1 | contig 10874 bp, 7 predicted proteins | sample LakEriMetagenome_11_FD_203527 | JGI IMG/M metagenome (GOLD analysis project Ga0315909, IMG submission 203527) | Freshwater fungal communities from buoy surface, Lake Erie, Ohio, United States - Buoy 2 MA125 | ecosystem: Environmental > Aquatic > Freshwater > Lake | place: USA: Lake Erie, Ohio...
GCAAGCGGTTCAAGGGTTGGGGAGAGTTCCCATTGAGAACCGGTTCCTTGGGGCGCCCAGCGATCGGCGTTGGTTCCGTTGGGAAAGAAAATCCATGCAAGCCGAACAGGTCGCTCGACGGGTTGTGCGGCACTTGCCGGACGCATCGCATCGAGCATAGGCAAAGCCATTGACGCGGCGATGCCGTTGATGCCGATTTTTCGAAGCACCGTACGACGGTTGAGTCGCATCGAGCTGTTGTAGGAACCTGTTGGTAGGGATGGATCGGCGCTCATCGTTTTAGTTCCGATTGGCTTGTGTTTGGGGCAGGTCAGGGGAGCGTTGGAGGAAGGAATCGCTTTGGACAATCTCCAAAATGATTGATTTGATTGTATATCGATTTTGCTGGGCGTGTGTGAGTATTTTATCGACATCGCAACCGTCGGCCCGCTGTAAACCTCGGCCTAGGGCGTAAGTTAACAGGCGTTGGGTGAAGTTTTTGGCGACATCCGGGGTTCTATCGGAGAGAATTTTGATGAGTTCTGTCGGGCCTGTGAAGGTTTTTCCGTCGACCAAGGAGCCTTGGGCCAGAATATCCCTACCGTCCTCTTTGTCGCGCCAACGTCCGGTCGCATCGAAATTCTCCAATCCCAAGCCGATCGGATCGATCAATTTGTGACAACCCGCACAACTAGGATTGGATCGATGGATTTCAAGCCGCTCTCGCAAGGACGCCTTATCGTCGGCTTTGGCTTGTTCGAGCGAAGGGACGTTTGGGGGAGCCGAGGGGGGCGGATCACCCAGTACTGTCTCCAAAACCCACTTGCCCCGCTTGACTGCAGAGCTTCGTGTCGGATTCGAGGTCAGGGCCAAAGCTGCTGCTTGGGTCAATACCCCTTTGCGATTCTCTGGAAGAGTCACTCGGATCCAACGATCCTCTTGCTCGTAGAGGCCTTGGCGACGTGGATCGCCATCGTTTCTTCCGGGTCGGCGTTTGTACATTTCGGATGGTTGTTGGCCGTCGAACTCGACACCGTAGAACTCTGCGAGTCTCGGATTGACAAAGGTGTAGTCTGCAGTGAGGAAATCTTCGATCGAACCTTCCTGCAAAAGATGCTTACAAAACATCTCCGTCTCTTTGATCATCGATGCTCGCAATCGATCCGACCACATCGGAAACTTATCTCGGTCGATGTCGATCTTTTGGATATTCCTGAGTCCGAGCCATTGAGAAAAAAATCCTGTGATGAGCGAATCGCTACGGTGGTCTTGGAGCATCCGCAACACTTCGCCGCGCAGTACCTCGGGTTCGTGAAGCCGGTTATCTGCGGCTAGCTTAAGCAGCGTTTCGTCAGGAGTGGATGCCCATAGGAAGTACGATAATCGGGTCGCGATTCCGAAATCATCAAGTCTGCGAACTCCATCGCTTTGGACCAAGTTCTCGGAGCGAAAAAGGAATTGCGGAGCGACCAGTGCACCTTGGAGTCCGTACCGCAGCGACTCTTCGTAACTGCACCCAGCATCCGAAGCTTTTTGGCAAATCATCATCACCGCATGAACCTCGTCCTGGCTGACTGTACGGCGATAGAGTTTGGGAAGCAATCGACTGAAGACTCTGCGGGTGGCTTCTGTAAAACCGATCGGCATCGCATCAGGCTGATCCTTGTCCTGAGGCGTTGCAATCACGATTTGCTGATGGATTTTCGGAAAAGCAGGATCACCCTGTTCGGGCCCAACGAGTCGTACTGAATGAACGATCAAGCGTCTGTTGCCTGCCCCTCGATTCTCTGGATTTGAATCGTCGGCATATTCCACGCGTAGCACGTGATCTCCATCTGTGGCTTCAAAATCGTATTTGGCAGTCTCGTCCTTAGGCGCAACTTCCCACTCCGAGATCAGGGTTTCATCGAGCCACAACTTGGCCTTGCAGTTGTCCTTTTGGTCATCCCCAAAACGGGTGCGTATGCTCACGGTGTACTTGCCGGAAGCAATGTAAAGCGGAATGCTCAGCGACTGGCCGTAAGGGATATACTCCCCTTCGAAACTCTGCTTGCGAAACGACTCGCGATCCAAAGAGATCACTTTTTTGGAGATCAACGCAGCCGATTGAAGATACTTCTCCAATGCGATCGGTGCGAGAGTGAGAACTTCACCTTGGTTGTCGAATCCATTGCCCACATCATCGGACACAAAACCGATCTCTTTGGAAGGCTTGAAATCCACCCCCAAGATATCCCTGATTGTGTTGTCGTACTCGAATTGATTTAACCGCCGCACCGTCACGGCAGGGGTCGCCGGTCGGTGATTGCAGTCAACTTCATGGAGTGACCGCTCGATCCATCGAGATACCAAAGCACGTTCCTCAGAGGTCATCTTCGAGGACTCTGGAGGAGGCATCGCCTCGGCTCGAATGACCCCTCGGATTTGCTCCCAGGTGCTCTCGTGGGAGCGAATCTTTTCGAGGGTCGAGTAGTCTCCCAAATTTACCCCCGCTTCGTTGGCACCGTCCATGTGGCACTCACCGCAGTGAGTTTTCATCACGGGGAGAATTTTCTCGGCCCAAAGACTCGATAACTCTGCGTCCAAGGGGTCTTGGCTCAAAGCCATCGTGCCAGGGAGCAAAAGCCCTAGCCCTAGAGAGAGACGAACGACAAATCGGGTCATGTCAGGTGGGAAATAGGAGGGGGGGATCGGCTCTGTACACACGAAGTGTAGCATTGTCCAAAGAGTTTTACGACAGGAACTCAGCATCAGTCTGTCTTCTATGACTCCATGTGGGGATTGCTAGCTGAGAGATTGGTTCGAATTGGTCTTTCGATTGTTGATTTGGTTTTGCTATGAACCTGGGGTTGGTTGGATCAGGAAAAGGAATTTCGGATCGAGTATTAGATCAGGGGTCATTGGTAGATGTCGCGATATGCATTCATAGCTGCAGCGACCACGTTTACGGGGTTGCTGGTTGTTTTGACAATGGCCATCGCCCAGCGCGATGCTCGTGTCACGAGCACCCTGCCAGATATAGAAAAAGCGCCTTATTCGGCCATCTTGGCTAAGCCCATTGTTGTTGATTCCGATGCGATCGCTTCGGATGGTGGGGCTTTACCGAGTTTGCCTCCGGTTCCAGAACCTGCGAGTATTGGCGATTGGGCCAACGAACTACCGCCTCAAGATATCCCAGAAATTGCATTGGTCTCTGGACAGGCTGCAGTTCCTGTTGTGGGCGAACCGCCGAAATTTGATGCATCGCGGATTGTTGCCCCACGACCCAAGGTCGAAGCGCCACCGAGTTTATTGCCACCGGGGGGGGCCCCAGTGAGTGCTCCACCTGCGGTGTCCCTGCCGTCGCTCCCGGAAGTTGCCCCATTGGCAGCGCCGCCTAGCCAACCACCTGTCCTGTCGGTACCCGTCAATCCATTGCCTTCTGCGATACCTTCGGCTGTATTGCCCCCGTCGATTCCTGCAGCGTCTGATAACCCCAAATCAGATCCTGTGCTTGCCCCAGCATTTCCAACTGTATCGCCACCAACGCCAGCGGCTTTGCCATCGCCACCTCCGCCGGCATTTCCTCCGGCAATACCCACAGCATCACCACCACCATCACCGAGTGGGCGAAGTATCGCTAGTGATTCCAACGACCCACCGTCTTTGACCTCGCAGGATGCAACAGGCTGGTCCAAGGCAACCTCGACACCCGGTTCGCGTCAATTTGAAGGTTCGCAGAACCCAAGTTTGGAAATTCACAAGCGAGCACCTCAGGAAGTCCAAGTCGGAGTTGCTGCAACGTTCACGGCGGTTGTTCGAAATGTTGGCAATGCGACAGCCTTTGATGTTCAAGTCACCGATGCGATCCCTAAGGGGTCGCGTTTCGTTCGGGCTTTTCCTGAAGCTCAACGCGTTGGAAACGATGGACTTGCATGGAATCTTGGGGAACTTGCTGCCGGCCAGGAAGCCACCATCAGCATGGAAATTGTGCCCGAGACCGAGGGGGAGATCGGATCGGTCGCGAGTGTTAAATTCGCGGCGCAAGCATCGGTACGAACCATCAGCACTCAGCCACGGCTCTCGATCAAGCAAACGGCTGTGGCCGAGATGCTCGGTGGGGACTCTGCGACGATCATCATCGATGTGACCAACAGTGGAACCGGTGTGGCTCGGGATGTAAGGCTCGAAGAGGATGTGCCCAAGGTCTTTCGGCACGTCACTGGTGCCGTTGCATTGCAACAGGATGTCGGAGATCTTGCACCTGGAGAGTCGATGCGTTTTGAAATCGAACTCATGGCATTGACCGCTGGCAAAGTATCGAATGTCGTTCGTGCCACCTCGGCCAATTGCGCTACGGCCGAATCGGCTTATCCGATCGAGGTCAAAGCACCAAAGTTGCAGTTGCAAATCGTTGGTCCCAAATTGCGACACCTTGAACGACCTGCTCCCTACGAAGCGGTCATTGAGAACATCGGAACGGCGACGGCCAAAGACCTTTACATCACCGCTCGATTGCCGCGAGGCATGAACTTTATCAGCGCCTCGAACGAAGGCACTTACTTACCCGATCAGCACTCCGTGGCCTGGAATCTGTTGGAACTCGCTGCGGGCGCGAAGGCAAAAACCGAAATGGTACTCCTGCCGGTGGAAGAAGGGCGATTTTCAATTGCCATGACCAGCGATGGCGAAGGAGTTCGGGCCGAACCTACGGAACGAGAGGTAATCGTCGAAGGGCAAAGCGAACTGACCTTCGAGATCGATGACGACAACGACCCGATCGAAGTCGCTGGCATGACCACCTACTCGATCCGTATCAACAACATCGGGACACGCCCCGATGCCCAAGTACGCCTGGTGGTTGAAGCCCCCGAGGGAGCATCCATCGAACAAGTCAACTCCCCGATGAAGTATGATGTCAACGGAAGGCAGGTGATCTTTGCTCCAATCCCAAGTCTGGCCTCGAAACAACAGGTCGTCGTCAAGGTTGGAGTCAAGCACACTCGTGAAGGAACGCAGGTTCTGCGAGCTTCGTTGCAGAGTCAGCTTCGAGCAGTCCCTGTCATCAAGGACGAAAGCACGCAAGTCTACCGCGACCAGTAGGAAGAGCTTGGGATGTGGTTTCGAACGCCTAGGCGCAAAACCACTGCAAAAACGCTTGAAAATTCATCGTTGGCTCATCAATCGTTAACAAAACGAGTTCTTCTTCATCATTTCTTAACACAAACCTAACCCTTGCTTCACTCTTTTGCTAGCTCTGGCGCATAAAGTGATCGCATCTCATTGAGAGGGGACTTCCAGGTTACCGAATGCAGGCCGCAGTGGACTTGCAAATCTGGAAAAAGTGAGGCTCCGGATGGAGACTCGGACGGTTCGCCTCAAGCATTCATGAGGAAGCGTAAAGAAATGAAGCGAAACAAATTGGTGCGTCGTTCAGGGTTTACATTGGTTGAACTGCTCGTGGTCATCGCGATCATCGGCATTTTGGTGGGATTGCTTTTGCCAGCCGTACAAGCAGCCCGCGAGGCAGCCCGCCGTATGAGTTGCTCGAACAACGCAAGGCAACTCGGGCTGGCTTTGATGAACTACGAGAGTGCTTACAAGCGACTCCCACCAAGCAGAATCAGCTTGACAGCACCTGCTGTGTTTCAAGTATCTTGGCCTGCGATGATCCTTCCAATGATCGAACAAGGCCCGAGCTTCAGCCGATACAACTTCAACATTCCTTGGTATGCTGCGGCCAACGATGTGGTAACCACAACGCAAATTCCAATCATGATTTGCCCATCGGCTCCAACTCCTCGAGATGTCCCACCTCAAAACCTCTACGCAGCGATCTCGAATAATTTGCGTACCGACACTCCGATTTGGGGTTACTCCGACTACGGTTCGATCAATGCCGTTCGAAATGCAGCATTCGTCGCTGCGGGACTGCCGAGCATCGGTACCCGTGAAGTCATGGGTGCGATGGGCCGCGGTCCAGATGGAGTCAAGTTGGCGACCATTGTCGACGGGCTCTCCAACACCCTGGTCATCGGAGAAGGTGCCGGTCGTCCTTCGATGTGGGTAAGTGGTCGAAAGGTTCCTAACCCTCGTTCTGGCATTGCTTCAGGAACCAACGTCGTGGTCGACGGATGGGGATGGGCTGATATCAACGGAGGATTTAGCGTTGATGGATCGCGTGCCGATGGTCAGCAAAACAGCACCAACAGCTCGGGCGCTACGACCATTGTCGGTAACTGCTTCATGAATTGCACGAACGATTCGGAGTTCTACGCCTTCCACGGTTCGGGTGCCCACTTCGTCGTCGGTGACGGTTCCGTGCAATTCATCTCAGCAAACATTGCAGGTCCTTCGTTCGTCGCACTTTGCACCAGGGATCGCGGTGACATCGGCAAGTTTGAAGACTAAGCCATGTGGAATCATCGATAGTCGGTCTGCAAAAAAATCGACTTTCTCAATACTTTCAAGAGCTTACACAATCGCTTGTGTAAGCTCTTTTTGATGGTGAATTCAGGAACTGTTGTGGGTGTACCCACTCGCATACGCTAGAAAGTTGTCCTCTTATGAGTTTTGCAAGGATGGATCGATCCCTTTTCGCGATTACGGTTGGATGGTTTTGCCTGTTGGGGATACTGCCGGTTTTTGGCCAAGTTGAGTTTCTAGGTTCGACGAGGCTTTCGGGAGAGTTGACCGATAACAGCGGCCTCAGTGGGATGCTTGAGACCAACACGCCGATCAATGCTTTCGGCGGACTTTCAGCCATCGATTACACGGGCAAGGACAACCGTTATGTGGTTCTTTCCGATCGCGGTGCCGGTGATGGCGCGGCATCGTTTCCATGCCGTTTTCATTTCGTCCAGCTCAAACTCGATCCAGAAAAACGCTCGATCGATTTCCAGCTCGAACGCACCGCGATGCTCAAAGATGCATCCGGAGAATCAATGACCGGTAGTTTGTCGGTTTTGAAAGCTTGGGATAAGCCCCAAAGATGTCCAAGTTATGATCCCGAGGGAATCCGAGTCCTAGGCGACACCGGGGTCTTGATCAGCGATGAATACGGTCCGTATATCGACCTGTTTACCAACGACGGCAAACATATCAAGAACTTTGCACTACCAAAAGCGTTTCAACTTAGCGAAAAGCTCAATCCTGCGTTTACCCAAGGTGCCTTTAGCAATCGAGGACTCGAAGGCATTGCTCTGAGCCCCGATGGCAAGACGATCGTCGGTGTGATGCAAGGCCCTTTGGTGCAAGATGGACGGATCGAAAAAAACAAATGCCTTGGTGTCTGGACTCGGTGGATCGTGATCGATTCAGATTCCGGAAAAAGCAAACAGTGGGCCTACAAACTCGATGACGAATCGACCGGAATCAGCGAGGTTCTTTGGGTCGACGCAGCCCGCTTTTTAGTACTCGAAAGGGATAGCAATGCGGGAGATAAAGCGAAGATAAAACGGATCTACTTGGCCGATGCCTCTGGAGCGACCGACATCACCCAAGCAAGTTCGATGCGTCAAGGGCCACCCGAAGGAACCATAGTGATCCGAAAAACCCTACTGATCGATCTGCTCAATCCCGCCTACGGTTTTGCCGGTAGTAATGCGCCTGAAAAACCCGAAGGGATCACTTGGGGGCCCAAACTCCCCGACGGTAGACGGCTTTTGATGCTTTGCTTCGACAATGACTTCGAACCGGCCAATCCCACGATTTTCGCCGCGTATGCCGTAGGTCTCTAGGTTCATGGGTCAAAGCCCTGCGTGACGGGAAGTTGCCAAAAGAACCATGCAAGATAAAATTCCATCAACGTGTGCGATGATGCAACTTCTCTTCTACTGCCTAAGGTTCCCGAGCCAACCATGCAAGAGTACCTCCTGGAGTCGCCTTGGATCATCGGTTTACTAGGCTCGTTTCTATCGGGCGTACTGGTCTATGCTTGGCTTGAGTCTGGAAGGGGCGCATTTTGGAAGTGGAGTCTGGGCATTGCCCTGGCTACATTGCTGAGCTTGATAGTCAACATCGGCATTCAAACCGATCGAGAGATTTTGAGCCAGTTCATGACCAAAATCGCTGCAGACCTCGAAGCAAACCGCTTCCAAGACGTCACTGCTTGCGTCCATCCAGATGCCAGCGAGAGCCTCAGGAGCCTCAAAACCCAACTCGAGACCGTGCAATTTGAATCCGTGAGGATCAAAAAAATCCATGGAATCGACCTCGGCAGAATGAAAAACCCAAGAACCGCAGCCATCCGCATGAATGTTTTTGTCCGTGCATCGCGAGATGGAAACTCCGGTTCGGTCCCCAGATGGGTCAAAATCCATCTCGAACAAGAGAAAGGCAAATGGATGGTAGTCGACTACGAGCACCGGGATCCTCAGTACGAAATGCTCAATCGCGACGCTCAGGATCGCATGGATTCTAATTATCGAAGATAATTTTCTAATTCTCGGTTGACATTGGGGCACCTGGACCGAATCATGGAACAAATCCGGGAATGACATTCTCTGATTCTCGTCCCTTTTCCAATCCCCTCCAAATCCACCTAATTTGCGGTCGGTTGCGATGTCCCATCCTCGGTCATCAAATCGAAAATCAGCGACCCCCTCTACGTGGGGGATGCCTAGCGTTTTGGGTTCTTGGTCTCAATGCTCCCTCGCAAAGCTCACTCATCTTGTGTTGATGATCAGCATTTGCCTTGGGATGTCGACCGATGCGTTTGCCAAGTGTGGTTCCTCGACGCGTCAAATGGTATGGCGAAATGCGACCAACGCCGAGCTGATCAAGCTCGAACGCTCCTTCTTTTCTCCTGAAGTTGGATCAAAGACTGGAGCTGAGACTCCTTTGGTTCCCCAGATGACTCACGAGACGGACCGGCCCTGTTCTTCCTGCCATTGCAAGGATGACAAGCAACCAAGTATCCCACTGCAATCGCCCGTCATCAAGACAAACTCAAACCCTATATGCCGCTTTTGCGAAATGCCAGAGGCTGTTCTTTTGCCACTTCTGGACAGTTCGATTGCAAACCTCTGTGAACCGTTTCTAAGCCCAACGCTCGGGCTCTTGGAAAGACCACCTCGGACGATGTGCCTCTAATGCACCGCCTTGGATCCAACCTATTTGATCTGTCTTGAACCTCTTCGGTGAAAGGCTTGTAGGTTGGAAGGATCTCGCACGTGCTTTCATGCTCAATGCGTGAAAGCACTCGAAGACACGCCTTGATCGATTGTTTTTCCAAACCTCTTTTTCTACAAGAAACGAAATTATTATCATGCATAAGCATATTTCTATGTCTTCTAGCGGTCGTCGTTCGTCAGGGTTTACTTTGGTAGAACTTCTGGTTGTCATCGCCATTATCGGTATCCTCGTTGGATTGCTTTTGCCAGCTGTTCAGGCGGCGCGAGAAGCTGCCCGCCGCATGTCATGCAGCAACAACATGCGTCAGATTTCTTTGGCTGCCTTGAACTATGAGTCGGCTTACAAGCGTCTCCCGGCATCGAGAATCTCTCGAACGGCCGATCGTTTGGGACCTGCCAGCGGCATTTCTGTCCATGCTCGGCTGCTACCTTTTATGGAAGCAACTTCGACCTATGCACTGATTAACTTTGGGGTCGATTGGAACGATCCGCTCAATGATGTTGCACGACTCACGAGCGTCGCCACGTTCCGTTGCCCATCGGATCCTGCCACGGGTATCCCAGGCACCGCCGGCGGTGCAAATAACTACTATGTCAATTCTGGCACCATACCTCTTTGGAACCGAACGATCGCTGCCCCCCTGCCCCAGGTTCCCGATTGCAACGGGGTCTTCTTTCGCGACTCGCTTCTGAAGCTTGCCTCGATCACTGACGGATTGAGCACCACGGCAGCCATCAGCGAACGTTTGACTGGGGATTTTGCGCAAAACAGATCCACACCTAAGACCGATACGTTCCAACCTGGCACCAACGCGATGACGGCAGACGAAGCTCTCCGCGATTGCCTAGCAGTCAACGTCGATGACTTGAGCAAACAAGGTTTTTCGGACATTGGAGCACCATGGATCCGAGGTTACCATTCGACGACCGAGTACTACCACATCAATAACCCGAACGGTCGTTCATGCATGTTTCCTCCTGGACGCATCATGACGACTGCCAACTCACAGCATGCGAACTTGGTGAATATGGCTCTGTGCGATGGTTCGACTCAGAATGTCTCTGCCAATATTGATCTGGTGATCTATCGAGCTTTGGGTACCCGAAACGGTGGCGAAGTTGTAAATCTCTCCGAAGTTGCCCCCTAACCCATTGCTGAGGACTCATCATGAAAAGAACTTTTCAAAGCATCGTTTTGATCTTTGTGCTTGGGGTATCGACTGTCTATGCCGAGGACGGTGCAAACATGCAGTCTAAAGCGATCCCCAAGACCCGTTCGGAGACAAAGAAAGTGCTCGGGGCGCTCAAAGAGCGAACCCCAAGACTCCCAGTTCCCGAGACGGTTCCAGGTGGCACGAACCCCGCAAGCTCGAATGTCATCAATGGAAGGGCAAGGCGTTACTACTTGCCCGAATCTTGGTTGCAAGCCGAACGATGGGGCAACGAAGCGCAATCAAAAGTATCCTACGAACTTAAGACTCAGTGTTTTTGGGTCGTATCTCGTGGAAACAATTGCCACTACTGTCTCGGCCATCAGGAGCATAAACTCAAGGTGGCAGGACTGACTGATGATCAGATCGGGGCCTTAGACCGCAACTGGGATATACTCGATCTGCGGACTCGCAGAGGGGTCGAGTTGGCTCGCAAGATGACAGTCTTGCCCTTTGCGATCAGTGATCGAGACATTGCGGCCATGAAGTCCGAGTATTCGGATGCGGAGATTGTCGAGTTGGTTTACAGCATCGCACGATTCAATTCGATGAATCGCTGGACCGACTCGAT
>Ga0315909_10008993_pt1 | contig 10871 bp, 10 predicted proteins | sample LakEriMetagenome_11_FD_203527 | JGI IMG/M metagenome (GOLD analysis project Ga0315909, IMG submission 203527) | Freshwater fungal communities from buoy surface, Lake Erie, Ohio, United States - Buoy 2 MA125 | ecosystem: Environmental > Aquatic > Freshwater > Lake | place: USA: Lake Erie, Ohio...
GGAACATCTGGTTCAAGTGGAACAAGTGGTTCAAGTGGAACAAGTGGCTCAAGTGGTTCATCAGGAACTAGCGGAAGTTCAGGTTCATCAGGAACTTCAGGTTCTTCAGGAACTAGCGGTTCTTCAGGTACTTCAGGAAGTTCAGGAACATCAGGTTCTAGTGGTTCATCAGGAACTAGTGGAAGTTCAGGTTCAAGTGGAACAAGTGGTTCTTCGGGTACTTCAGGTTCAAGTGGAACATCAGGAAGTTCAGGAACTAGCGGAAGTTCAGGTTCTTCAGGAACATCAGGAGCGGCAACTATCAACAATAACGCTGACAACAGACTTATTACAGGTAGTAACACTGCGGGTGAACTAAATGCTGAAACTAACCTAACTTACGATGGTACAACCTTTGATACAAATGGTGGAGCTATTGAAACTAATGGTGGTGGAATCAACGTCGCAGGTGGTAATATAACCCTTGTTGGTGGAGATATTGATATGAGTGCTGCGGTTGGTAACATCCAAGGTGGTGGTGTGGCAAACATCAATGCTTTCAATAACATCAGTGCAATTAGTAAGTCATTTGATATTCCTCACCCAACAAAAGAAGGATGGAGATTGAGATACGGTAACTTGGAAGGTCCTGAACACGGAGTTTACTTCAGAGGACACGCAACAAGTAAAGTGATTGAACTCCCTGACTATTGGGTAGGACTTGTTCACGACACAGATTGGACAGTTCAACTTACACCAATCTCAGGACCTTGTGTTCACTGGGTTGAGAAGATTGAAAACAATAAGGTTTACATTGACTGTCAAGATGGAACACCAAATTGTTACTTCACAGTCTTCGCAGAACGTAAGGATGTATCTAAAGTTCTGTTGGAATACAAACCGATAAAAGAATAAAGATTATAAAAGAAAAGGGGGTTGAAAAACCCCCTTTTTTGTTTAACGATTGTCAATATAAACTATGACCTCACTGTAGTACTCTATAAAATGTTCATTCCATAAATCCCATTTTATATCAAAACCATCTATCGAGTTGATTTCATACTTTTCAAACTTAGTGAGATAATTATCTCTGAAATTTCTGAACTTGTTTTTGTTCTCAGGGGTATTTAAATGCCATTCCCCCGATATTTTTTTCACATTAGACAGAATAAAATCTATATTTTCTTCATTGAAGATATCATATTCACCACCCTCACAATCGGTTTTAAGAAAATCAATTTTTTCAATTGAGTATAAATCGATGAACGTTGAGAACTTTATAGACTCCATTTCATTCTCACCACCAAAAAGTTGTGAGTTCTCGATAATATTATTTTCGGGTCCAATACCTTTGAATATCTGAGTTACAGGATTACCGATAGTATTTTTAACTAAAGTTTTGAATTCTTTTTTACTTGGTTCAAAACAAAAAACGTGTTTCGGTTTCTTATGTAAAATAGAATATGTGAAAGGACCAAGACTTGCACCAATGTCTAAAACGATGTCATTTGGTTCCACCTCAAAATATTTTTCATAAATCTTGTCTTCAAAAATTTCAGATATCAAAGAGTTCTTATGGAATTCACTCATATGAATTACAGAATTATCTTGATTTATTCGCCAAAGATATTGTATCTCACCATTAACATTGTACGTAACTGGTTCATTCATCCAACCCCAATCAAAATTTGAAATATCTATCATATTGGTAAACTATTAAATACTGTTAATGGTGAAATTGATTTCTCACAGATATGTTGTTTTTCAGTACCTTTCCAAACAGGACACCAATCCCAATCTCCCGCATCAAATTTGAAATTAATGTTAGACCAACAAGAGTTACAAGAATGTTCATTCAGAATCCTTGTTATATTAGTTTGGAATTCGTGGTGTTTGGGGGTAAATCCACTAATCATTACAGTGTGTTTACCAATACCCCAATTCATCCAAGCCATACCTGAACTTGGGGAAACTAAGAACTCAGAATAGAATAATATGTTTAATGCGTCATTTAGTGATTTTCCGTGAATACACTTTGCTCCTCGAATCAAATAAGGTTTAGTTGTTAATACAACGACCTCATAACCTTTTTTAACAAGTTGGTCTGTAATGTAACCCCATCCTTCGTAAGTCCATTCTTTACAACCTGCGGTAGATTCAGGAGCTAAAACCACGTATTTGTTTTTAATTACTCTTTCTTTCATACCAAAGAAAATACCGTAGTTTTTTTCTTCATAGTCCAATCCCAAAATATCTGTCGCAGTTTGTTGAAGTGGTAGTGTTTGGATAGGTTGAGGATATGAATCATATTTGTTCCATCTACCCTCCACTGATTTAAACCAACCTACTCTGTATAGTGCGTGACAGTTTGTAACCCCACCTGGTTCTAGAAAGTCTATACCATCGTAGTTTGGATTATTCCTGAACCAGTTATTGTGAAAAGTACTAAGGATTACTTTACACTTATGTTTCTTTTGAAACTCAATAGCATAAGGCGCCCAAGCAATAGTGTCACCAATAGACTTTGATTCCAAAGAAATTAAAACTCTCTTACCCGTCAAATCAAGTTCCTCAACAATTTTACCGTTAACTCTAATCTTCCATTTTGTGTAATATTTTCTACCACATTGAGTCCAATGGTTATTCTTCATAATGTGAGAGTGAATGATGTTGTCATTTTCATCCAAAAATTCCACCAAATAAGTTCTATCTTGGTCACCTGATATTTCTACTTTAGGTCCATCAATGTAGTGGACTGAAATTTTATTAGTGTCGACACTTTTTTCACTTTGATTATTCATAAAATCTAAAATCGTTTGATAACCAATTACACCAATTCTTTCCCAAGAAAAATTTTTATGAATCTCAATTGCGTCATTGATTGCATTTAACTTACACTGTTTGTAATTTTTGTAGGCAAATCTCATTTTTTCTGACAAGTCATTGAAATCAGGTTCGTAGTAGTTACCTGGTAGTTCACTCATAGTGTATCTACCATAGTCATTAGCATTTGCAGGTCTTTCACCAATAATCTTTACAGGAATACCCTTACCTTCAGCGAACTCCATTTGAGCACAACACTCAGAATAAATCGAAGGGGTACCACAAGCCATTGCTTCGATAAGTGGTAAGTTCCATCCTTCAGACCTCGCACAAGAAACAAACACGTGACCTGTTTTAAGGTATTTGATATAATCTTCTCTTGTTGGGAAGTGAATCATTTTGATTCTTGGGTCAGTCAAACCGTAAGCCTCCAATCGTTCTTCAGTAGTTTTATACCCATCCATTTCCTCACCCCACATATTATCAATCGACACAACCAAATCCACAGGTTCCTCGGGTGAGAATGTCTTTAAGAAAGTTTGAATAATCTCCTTGGTGGATTTTCTATAATCCCAACGACCAAACAATAGAAACTTGAACCGACCATCATTGTATTGTTCCAACTTATCAACTTCTTCAGGGAAGAACGTATGAATATCAACACCTTCAGGTACAACCTTAACTTTGTTTGGGTCAGCACCTTGATTGATGGTACATTCTCTTTGCCATTTACTTGGAACCCAAATCTCGTCGTATTTCAAAAGTTCATTGAAGAATTCCTCAGGTTGTAAAGTGGATTCCCAAACATTGTATGCAATTTTTGGTCCTATGTATTTGTCATAGAATATGTGATGGTTTGTTTCACTTAGAACAATATTCACATCAGGAAAAAAATCTTTTGACTTATCAGGATAAATTGTAAAGTCTTCTAACTTCCCTTCGTTGTTATACAAAATTTGTTTGTATAAAAGAGATTTATCCACTTCGTTAATGTAAGGTTCGTCATCGTGAGGTGTGTCGTTTAGTCCTTTCCAAGTTTGACCCACAGTAAAATTTCTTACCTTAACATCTGTGTGGTTTTTTAGTTCTCTTAGAAAATCTCTCGTGTGGTTATTATAACCTGTAGTCCCAATATAGGAACCGTGCAAATAAACTTTAGGTTTATCCATAAATTGATATCTTAGTTATTGAAAAGATACTGATTTATATTATTTTTTCAATATATGGCTAACGGTATCTATAAAATTACAGAAGATTTTGAAAAGGCGTTAGGTGACTACACAGGGGCACCTTATGTCGTTACAGTTGATAATATGAGTAATGCATTATTCTTGGCGTTATACTACGAGAAAAATGTAAAAAAGAGTATCGAAAGTGATACAATAACAATTCCTTGTAGGACTTACCCTTCAGTACCCTGTGAAATTATTCACGCAGGTTTGAAAGTTGGTTTTGAGACTGTCGAAGGTAAAACAATCAAAGGTATGTATCAATTGAAGGGAAGTAATGTTTGGGATTCAGCACTATGTTTTACCGCTGATATGTATAAGCCTGAACAACACATTTGTGTATCCTTCACAGGTCCATATAAACACTTCAAACTAAGTAAAGGTGGTGCAATTCTTACTGACAGTCTTGAGGCATATCATTGGTTTAAAAGGGCACGTTATAGTGGTAGACGTGAGTGTTCTTATCACGATGATTACTTAGATATGATTGGTTGGAATTTCTATATGATGCCCGAACTCGCGGCAAGAGGTCTTCTTCTTATGAACCAATTCTATAATCTTGATGGTTCTAAAAAACATAATGTGGATTTAGAATTACCATACCCTGACTTATCACAATTTAAAGTTTACACACGATGAAACAATTTAACTATACTGAAGATTGGTTTACTAGTGATGGACTTTCTATGATTAATAAACTCGATGGAAATGATGAGCTTCATTTTTTGGAAATTGGCTCATTCGAAGGAAAATCAACTATTTGGTTTTTGGATAACTTTCTAAAAAATCCAAAATCTACAATAACTTGTGTTGACCCTTGGTTAAACTACGGACAGGGAAAAAATAGTTTGAATTCTTATGGTGTAAGTGGGATGCCTTGGAATTTTGGTGAGACAAAAGTTAAAGAAAGATTCCTCAAAAATATTGTTGAAAGTGGATATAGTGATAAAGTAAAGATTATTCAGGAATTATCAGACCGTGCTTTACCACAATTAATTTGTCAAAATAAAAAGTATGATTTAATTTTTATTGACGGTAATCACGTAGCACCTTACGTTTTGATGGATTCTGTAATGTCTTGGCCACTTTTAAAAGTCGGGGGGTATATGCTATTCGATGATTACAGTTGGGGTTTGAATGGTGATATAACTTTGAGACCAAAGAAATCAATTGATTCATTTTCAGAAATATTCTCAGATTATATTGAAGAAGTTTATACAAAAAACAGAAAAGTTATCAGGAGGTTTAAATGAAAAAGGCTTTAGTTGGTTACGGTGGTCACGCTCGTGAGGTTATGGCTCAGATGGGAGTGACCATTACTTGTTTTGTTGATGATGAATATGTAGTTGAAGGTACACAACCACTATCAAAATTCAACCCCAAAGAATATGCTTTGATGGTAGCAGTTGCAGATTCAAAAGCTAGATTTGACCTTGTACAAAGATTACCAAAAGAAACTAAATATTTTACTTGGGTACACCCTACCGCATTAATTATGAGTGATGATGTTGAAATTGGTGAAGGTAGTTTCATTGGTGCCTATTCGATATTAACTACAAATATCAAAATAGGTAAACACTCAATACTGAATAGAGGTAACCATATTGGTCACGATTGTGAGATTGGTGATTATTTTAGTGCGATGCCAGGAGCAATTGTTTCAGGTAATGTTAGAATTTATGACTGTGTGTATATGGGTAATAATTCCTCGATTAGAGAAAAGTTATCGATACATTCAATGTGTAAAATTGGTATGAATGCTGCTGTTGTAAAAAACATTCAAGATGGAGAAACATATGTTGGAGTACCCGTAAAAAAAATAGGGATATGAAAGATTTAATAAGTGTTTTTGCATATTGTCCCGACAACCGTAGAAAAAAAGTTTTACAAGATTTACTTAATCAACTTCAACCTATTAGAGATAGGTTCGAAATTATGGTAGTTGCACATTCCACTATATCTGAGTTATCATATGATTTAGTTGACCATTTTTATTATGATTCTTCAAATAAATTATTAGTTGATTTCGATGTTAGAAAAAAACATTGGTTCAGTAATCATCTATACGATATTAATAGTACTTTAGTCTATCCTGCAAGTACCCATTTGGCAATATACTCATTACTCTATTATACATTCAACTTTTCTAAATTTAAAAAATTCAATAAAGTACATTGTCTTGAGTATGATATTAATTTGAATAATTTAGATTTATTGGACGATGTGAATTCTACTTTAGACAACTACGATACGGTAATGTTTAAAAGAGAACGTGATGGTTGGTTATATGGAACTTACTTCGCATTCACTATGAATAATTTTCCTAATGATTATTTTGTCTACGATGAAGAAAAAATACTCAATCAATTAAGGAATAGTGAAACCAAAATGACGGAATGTATAACTGATAAATTACTAACCCCAAATGGTAGAACAATTAAATTGGAACCTTTGTCCAAGCTAGACCCCACAAGTGTTTTTCAAAAAATTGATAATCATATGAACAACGAATTATTGTGGTGTGTACCTCTTTGTAGTAATAGTACTGATATGATGTATTTTTTTGTTTACAATGACAAAGGTGGGGATTACGATGTTGATGTCGTTGTTAACAATAAACACCTCAATATTAAAACAAGTTGTTTAGGTTGTTGGTACCTCGAACCTTTAGGTGATATAAAAGATATTGATGAAATTTTAGTTTTGGTCAATAAAGAAATAAAAAAACATATTACTTTGAATGATGAAAACAGAGATATGTTTAGAAAACATAATTTTATTAAAGATATAAAATGAAAGATTTAATTCTAATTTCAAACTATTCTGAAACATATGAAAAACAAGAGGTTTTGAGAAATCTTGTAAATCAAATTCACAAACAAAAATCACATTTTGATTTGTTGATTGTTTCACATACAATTGTTCCTCAAGACATATCCGATAAATGTGACTATGTTCTATACGATAAAAAAAATGAATTAATTTATGATTGGGATTTGAGGTGTAAACCTTGGTTTAATCCTGGTAATGAAAGACAAATCCTTTCAATTTTCACAGGGTTTTACAACTCACATATTGCGATTTGGAGGATGATAATTTTAGGTAATGGATTAGCAAAAAATTTGGGATACAATAAAGTACATCATATAGAATACGATGCATCAATTAATAATTTTTCTGAATTGTATGAAAATTCCAAATTATTGGATTCCAATAATAGTGTTTATTATGTAAAGAGTCAGAGTACTGTTGACGATATTTTATTTGGGAGTTATCAGGCTTATAGATTAGACACATTGAATAGTGAATTATTAAACCTCAATGAAGAAAAGTTGAAAGAAAAAATCAGGAAAATTGAGGATAAATCACCAGAAATGATGTTACAGAAAGTATTAATATCATCAGGTAAAACAATAGTTAAGACTAAAGATAAATTAGATGCTAACGGAAATAATTTTGGGTTAACACATTCAAAGTTAGCAACAGGACACACGGCTTGGTGTTTACCTTATTATGATAAATTGACAAACAAATTAGGGTTTGTTATTTGGAATATGGAGGACCAAAACGGAACTATTAATGTTAAACTAATTTACAATAATGACAGACTTATTGATATGGGGGATATCCTAAATAAACATTGGAGGTTAATTGACATTGATGACTATAATAATGCAAAAAAATTGACAGTCATCGTAAATGATAAAATAAGAAACATATTTGATTTCGAGAAAGATGGAGATATGTTTAAGACTGTTAGTTTCAGAGAAGAATTCAATAAAAAATGAAAATTGATAAAGTTATATTCGGGGTTGATGACAATCCATTGTACCAAGGTTTTTGGGAAATACAAGCAAAGATATGTAGAGAAATACTCAATATAACCCCAGTCCTTTTTAAAATTACTGATGAAGAAAGTGATTTCTATGATGATGGAAATGGATTAGTAAAAAATATTAACAAAGAGAGTTGTTCAGGAATTATTACGTCATTCCTAAGCCAGGTGATTAGAATGTATGGTACCAAGTATTTCCCTGATGAGGTATGTATAACTGGAGACATTGATATGATAATGATTAATAAAAATTATTTTATTGATAATGTTTCAAATTTTTCTAATGATGATTTGGTGTTATTTGATGCAGGTGCATATGACCCAAATAGAGAAGAATGTAATGATGAATCACTATTCGCTGGTGAAAGATACCCTATATGTTATGCTGCGGCCAAAGGGTCAACATTCAAGAAGATTTTAGATACGGATAGACCATTCCCCCAATATGCACACGAGTTAGGGTTATTAAGGTTGGGGTGGGGAACTGACGAAATTTATTTTGGTAGACAAGTAAATAAATATGAAAATGAAATTAATGTACATAAAATTTATAGACCAAGAAAAAATGGTTGGATAGTCGAAGATAGAATTGACAGACATAATTTTCCTATTGATTTTACAAATGATAAAGAAAGAGAGTTCAATGAGAAATATGGGAATTATAAAGAAGATTTATTATTGAATGGTTATTATATCGATGCTCATTGCCCAAGACCGTATGACGAATGTAAAAGGGAAATTGATGAATTGGTTGAACTTATATTTAAAACACTATGAAAAAAATTGCACTAATAAGTACCTTTTGCGATACTGAAGAAAAACAAAAAATTCTTGAAGAAAACATTATTAAATTAAAAAGTTTTGGTGTTGATGTAATGGCGATAAGCCCGATAGAAATACCACAAAGAATTGTAAATTTGTGTGATTTCTTTTTTTATACCAAAGAAAATCCGTTACTAACTTGGCCTATAAGAATTTACACGCATTGGTACGAATTCAGGTTACCAAATGGTAGAATAACAACATTACAAAGAGGTCTTGCTGATTATGGTTGGGCAGGACTTTATCAAGTAAAAAAGTTGAGTCAAATTGCATTAAGTTTTGATTATGATTTGTTTTATCATTTAATCTATGATTTAGAAATTGATGAAATTGTCGAAAATGAAATCAAATCCAATCAAATTAATGTGATTCACCCAAGAGTAAATCCGAATCATCCTGATGAAATATGGGACACCACATTACATTTTATGATTTTTGATAGGGATTTGATGACTAAAATTGAAAGAGAAATTACTTTAGATGAGTATCTTAGAACAAATGGTATGGCTGAAGGAGAAGTTTTGAAATGGAGAGATAAGTTTAACATTACAACTTCGAAATATACGGTTAAAGATAAAATATTTTATTGGGGGGATTATGATTTCTTTGATTATTCACCCTTTCCGATGTTTAAAATGTTCATAAGTAAAAATGAACCTATGACTATTTGGTTGGGTGAAAATCCTGTCTATGACCACATATTAACAGAAAACTTAAGAATAGTGTTTCATAGTTTTGATAAAATGGATACTATTACTATAAGGGTAAATGGTATCGAATACAACCTCGAACCACAATCTTGGGAAATTTTGGAATTGCCCGTTAACTCTAAAAATGTAAATGAAATTACACTAACTTACGATAATTTAACAATTGACTTTACTGACAAGTATGAACAAATTGTTATGAACCAAATTTATTACAACCACAGACCTTAATATGATTAATATATCTTACAACAGAACGCTAAACCAAACGGGAATAGAGGTTGGCGACTTGAGTCCAATTGGTGGAGGACCAATAAAAGTTTTATTCAAAAACATAATCTCAGATGAGATACATTTTACTCAGATACTGAATTCCAACACGTGGTGTAAATGGTCAGGTGCTGAGTTGATAACTGACATTTTATTTTACGACCAAAATGATGAATTAATCCATAAACACAATTGGAATGTTATTTCCCACGGTGATGAAATTGAAAAAAGTTTATGGTCATATCTTAAATCAAGAAAAAAAAGGGGTGTGGATTCCAAAGGTTTGGTTATTGGAACACACGATGGTAGAAATGGACATTGGATTTATCCAATAAAAGAAAATTTATCTGAGGCTTTGTTAATAGACGGTAGTGAAAAACAATTCGAAAAATTGAAAAATAATTATCGTTTAAAAAACAACGTGAATTTAATCAACACAATTGTGACACCTCACGGTGGAATTGTCGAGTGGTTCCAAGGGGGTGAAGGGTATACAGATACTGTCGTACAAGAATTAATTCAGGACTGGTTAGACGATTCTCAAATTACAAAAGTACAAAAACAAAGTGTTTCATTTGTCGAGTTGACTAATACAAATAATTTTGATTGGATTCATTTGGATGTCGAGGGTATTGATGGAGATTTGATTCTTTCACTAGAAAAATTTCCAAATGTAATTGTTTATGAAAGTATGAATTTGGATTCTGAAATGGAAAAAAAACTAAATGATTGGTTTGAAAAACACAGTTACAAAACGTTGGTTTGTAATGGGAATACTATGGCTACAAAAATCAACTTACAAGATTGACGTGGTCTCTCCCATCATTCCAATAACCAACATCACCATACCAAACAAAAATTTCTTCATTTGGTTCGATGTCTCTAACGCAAGTGAACTCAAAAGTACGTTTTTCGTTGTTTGATTTCCACTGAGCGTTGGGTGTTTCACTATGGTTATAAAGACTTCCAAATCCTAAAGAAATGACTTGTTCCTCCCATTCCAATGTTCCAGAAGGCCAGTTAAATCTATAGTCCAACATAAGACCACTAACTTCACCAAATTTCATTGGAAGACTTAAAATTGGACACTCTTCGATAAGTTCTCCTACAAAAATTTTTTCTGATGCAAAAACTCCCCATCCGTGAATTGGTGATTTATCAACGTATATTTTTTTTGGTGCTAATATCTTATTGTCCATATGCTTA
>Ga0315909_10008996_pt1 | contig 10870 bp, 10 predicted proteins | sample LakEriMetagenome_11_FD_203527 | JGI IMG/M metagenome (GOLD analysis project Ga0315909, IMG submission 203527) | Freshwater fungal communities from buoy surface, Lake Erie, Ohio, United States - Buoy 2 MA125 | ecosystem: Environmental > Aquatic > Freshwater > Lake | place: USA: Lake Erie, Ohio...
ACGTTTGCGTCCTCGCGTTATTAGGAGGACGGTTGGCTGCCGAACCTTTCCTAATCCCCCGCGATTTTTGGGAGCAGCGAGAACGGGAAATTAATCCCTCTCCAAGAGTACAAGATGGCTACCCTGACTTTGAAATTTAATCAAAAAATCTAGGGGTGAAATTCCCCTACTAACACAATGAAAATTGAAGATATCAACGGATGGGTGGATCTTTCTCCCATCCAAAAGGTAAAAGCTCGGCTCTGGATAGCCTTAAATCAAAACACAATTGAAGGGGATGAGATTCTAGGGTTCTCCACTATTGGGGATAACCTTTATCTAAATTATCGGGATCAGTTTAGTTATTTTCAAGCGAGGATTACATGAAATTGCAGCATGTGATTCTAATAGCAATAGGCTATAGCCTGCTAATTGGACTCTATATAGGATGGATTGTTTTAAGCCAACACTGGGGATGGCTACCATCTTGCGAATCAAAGATTAATCCTTCTACTGCTAATTGCGGAGGTTCTAGCAAATGAACATTGAAAGCATCAGCATTAACTACTCGCAAAAGTTCAACTTAGGCAACTATGAGAGCGTTGAGATATCAATCTTTCTGCATGCCAAAACTGAACCAAATGAACCCGTTGATGGGGTAGCAGAGTTCCTAATCGAAAAAGCCAAGGAAACTGTCTACGAGCAAGCCAAAAAGGTCACGGATGCCCATAACGTGACCTGCCCATCAATTCAAAAATATTACATGGGCAGAAAAGCTGATAAATTGCCATCTCATGACAAACTTAAGCCAATAGCTGATGTCGTGCGGCTAAACGGCGAAATGGCGACCGAAACCCTTGATCACGCCGATTACGACGATGGCGACGACATTTTTTTAATCTACTAATCATTAGGAGTAAGACCATGACAGACATTATCAAACAGGAAATCATTAAGGATGAATTTACAGACGCTTCCTTCGTGGACAGCAACGCCCGATTACCAAAGATTCAACCACTACGGGGAACTAACGATAAAACTTGCGGGTATTTTGTTTCTACCTCTGAACTGGCTAACAGTGCATGGTATAACTTTGAACCGATAGCCGATAAGCTAATAGATTATTCCTTTGAAGGGTCAGGCAATGTTGAAAAAGGCTTATTAATTCCTAATCCAAGAATGTTGGTTTGTGTCCGCAGTCCCCTGATGGGTTACGACAAGCAGGCAAGCCAAGACGCTCAACAGCTAGTTCTTTTAGGGCAATGGACGCGGGACTTTAAAGAGATGGAAAACGTCTCAAATATCCAATTTTATGAGGTCATTCTGTTGGGCAAAGACAACAAGCCCCTCCACGCTATTCCGTTTCAATACATCGCCAAGGGAGCTAATGGGGCAAGCTTTAGCATGAACTGGCAGCAATTAGTCGTGGAGGTTACGACCTGCCACGCGATCGCCAACAAAGTGCCCGCACGTCCAAAAACTGCCAAGTTTAACTCCTTATGTGTGTTCTCTTTTCAAACCAAAAGGGAGCAGGTAGGGCAAAAACAAAAGTCTTTTACCTGTCGGGTCGTAGGGCATGATGTCCCCAAACCAGAGGACTGGAAAAATTACTTTGTTGGGTTTGACGCTGAGACTAAAAACTTAGTATGGGACAGCTTACAGCCCTCCCTGCCATTGCTTTCTCCTACCCCGACTTTGGCACTGCCTGAGTCCGTTGATTTCTAGATTATTTACGGGGGAATTAATTCCCCCCCACTATTCACTTATGAGGACAAAACAATGAGCTTAATCCCAAGAAACAACAAAGAAAACATTCAATCTGACAACGCAGCAATTAAAGTCTATGAATTTGCCCAAGAAATCGCCCCATTAGTAGCAAGAACTGAATTTATCGACACATTGCTAGATTATCGGCGACGTACTCAAAACGTGATAACCAAGCTTAGACTGACCTCCGAGCAGGTCGAAAAAAACGCCCCAAAAGAGTTAGCTGATATAGTTTATCTTCTAACTTTTTCTCCTCAAAACAAGGAAGCCGAACGGGTAGAGTGCGTTGAGCTAACGATCTTAGGTTTAAAAGCCCTAAAAGAGCAACTTAAAGGTGGGTTCGGATTTGCTTCCTACGATTTGACTATTGCTGAGTTGGAGCAATTGGCACAATACGAATTGACGCGATTAGAAGATGATATCGTGACCGCCCCCGCTGTTGGGTTAGTGACAAACATCACTAACAACATCACCGCAGTTAATTCTGATGTAACCGTTAGTTATTCTGGCAAAAAGCTAACAGGGCAGGAGATAGGGGAATTGCGAAGGGTTATCCTCGCTGCATTTCCATCTCAAGATGAATTTGCGATAACGCTGTCAGAAAAGCTAGATATTAACTGGACATCGGTTAAAAATGGTAGCAACTATGATACAGCCGTTTTTAATTTTATCACGCAATATACAGAGTCCTATGGCATGACTGCCAGTTTTGTCAAGGCACTAGCATCTAAAAGGCCACGAAATAGCGCATTAATTGAATGGGCTAACCGATTCTAAATCATTCACGGGGGATGGGCAACCGTCCCCTAACTCACAGACAACAGAGGATAAAACAATGGGCAGTCTAAAACCTAGTTACGATGAGCTTTTGAGTGAAAACAAAGATTTAAAAGAAAAGGCTAAAAATCACGCTTACGAGTTGGAATGTGCCAGAAATAGTCACGTTTCAAATCTACAATCTTTGCTCAGGGAAGCAGGAGTAATGCAAGCAAAAATCGACGAACTAAAGGCAGAGAACCAAGAGCTAAAAGCTACAATAGAAGGATACGAGATGGAGAATGCGGGGGAGTCTTGGTAAGCCATGAAGAAAGATTCTTTAGAGGAATTATGGAAGTTTTAATTGAGAAAGATCCATCAACATTTTTTTCTTTTGGAGGAGGGAGGCAGTCTACGGCAATCGCGCTGTTATTAATTCACCATCCTGAAAAGTTTACAGAAATAGGGCTAACTCTCCCTGCTAATATCAATTTTGCTGATACTGGGGCGGAACCCGCCCCAGTATACGATCACATCGAAAAAATGCAGAAACTTTTAGAGGATGCTGGTTATAAGTTCAATGTTTGCAGAAATTTAGATAAAGATGGCAACTTTAAGCCTCTTGATAACCTAGATCAATGGTCAACAGTTCCTTTTTTTGTCAAGACTCCTGAAGGCGTGGGAATGCTAAAGAGGCAGTGTACGAATGATTTTAAAATTCGACCTCTTACTAAAGCAATCCGTGATTCCCTTGGCTACAAGCCACGCCAGAGAGTCAGGGAACAAGTTAAGTTGTGGCTTGGCATATCCATGGATGAAAGCCAAAGAATGAAAACCAATAAGAGTTCATGGATAACGAACGTCTATCCTCTTATTGAGTTAGGATTATCTGCTTCTCATTGCTCCGCTTTAGGTCAGCATTACCTAGGCTACGCACCGCCTAAAAGTGCTTGTTATTTTTGCCCTTTTACCAATCACGAGAGATGGCTGTCAATGAAGCAGAATGACCCCGAGACGTTCCAGAAGGCTGTAGAGTTTGATAGAAAAGTTAGGGACTTACCAACTTTTGGTAAGTCCAATTATCCCTGTTTTATTCACTCGTCAGGAACTCCCCTAGAATCGGCTGTATTGGATCAGCCGTTTATACCTGGGCTGTTCCATAGCTCGGAACTAAGGGGCTTTTCGCAGGAATGCGAGGGGCATTGTGGGGTATAAGTCAACTAAATTAGAGGAGTTTTTATGGCAGGAAGTGAAGAACGATTAATGGATAACGAACTTTGTAGGGAGGCGGAAAACCGAATCGTTGAGATGGTATTTACAGAAAACAAAGATACCATCGTTAATTGGCTTTCTAAAATTATTCGGGGGAAGGTTTATTGCGAAAACGAAGTAATTTATTTTCGCAATGAAGACATTAATCTTACGGGCGGAGTTCTTTTGCAATCGGACTACACAACTAAAGCCGTTATGCTGGCTTTTGCCATAGCTGGCATTCACTGGCCTTTTCTGTTCCCTTCCTTGCTGAAAAAGGTAAATGAAAAGTGGAAGAAAAAGAGTAAGACAGGAGTTCAATCTCCCCAAATCAAACCAGAGGAAAACTAAAATGACTGAACTACTAAAGACTGAATGGACTAAAGAGGATGTACTGAAAGAGTCAAGGGAATCATACGGTCCTGGCATATTTATTCCTAGGGATGAATCAAAATGTGAGAAAATGCTTTACATTCCCATGTCTCAAGACGAATTTCTTGCATTTGATGGACTATTAGACGATTTTGAGTCTAATTATTTCCTGATTTACCATTCGGGATTGTCTCGGATTCTAATAGATCCCAATGAAAGAGATAAGTCATGGGAACAAAGAGAGGCGTTTCTTGCTCAATACTACCTAGCTTCATATCCAGTGACAAGACTGGAAGTTTTTAACGATATGGTCGAGGTACCAGAAGGCGATCAACTTACTTGCATTAAAGAGTGGTTATTTGCCTTGATCCACGACTCTAAATGGATACATCTAAATAAGTAGTTGACAACAATTTCAGTAATAAACCAGAGGAAAACTAAAATGATGAAAAAAGCTATATCTAATCTTTTAGAGTTTTTTTGGATAGTAATACTCGCTCCATTTTGGTACTTACTCTTAATAGTTCTTACAGGGACTCACTTAGTGCTAATCGTAATCAGGGACTTATCGAGGTCTTTAGCTAAAGCAATTAGGGATTTTCGGGACTACTTATTAACAAACATGACGAATCTTAATTAGAAAGGAAAAGCAGATTAGAAAGCCCCCACAACATTAGCAAAAACCGATTCTATATCAGCTAAGTTCTGATTTCTAGCTTTTCTGAGTAATTCTTTCTGGTCAGTAGAGGCAAACTGATTATTAAAGGTTGCGTTGACTTCAGGGCGGACATTAGGGATTTTAAGCCCTAAGTCTTTTAATTGATTCAATATATCTAATCCGAGTTGAGCCATACCATTTTTCCCTCTATTGCCCACTTCCTGCGGTTGTGGGATGGTAGGAACATTTAGGGCTTGAGAATCTAGCAAGTTGCCATTGTTGTCAATTTTTAGCCTAGCAGGAATATCAAGAGGTGGATTGCTCTCTACCTGACGTTTTAGGTCAGTTAGTGGCAATGGCTCTAAACTTACAGGTACAGTGATCGCCCCCTGTGCCTTGATAGCTTTTTCCCGATTGTCGATATCCTCCTGATTGAAGCGATTTCTAGCCTCTGCTATAGCTTTCTGGGTATCGGCGTTAGATTCCCTTTCTAGTCTGCTCTTAGCTTTAATCGCGTCAATCTCATCTTGTCTACGACGTTCTACTATGGGATCTGCTACGAATCCTTGGGAACGACTAGCCTCACTTACCGCCCGATTGGTTCGATTAGCAGCGCGGTTTGTCCTGTTTTCAATCTCTAATTGTGCTTTAGCCTGTGCTTGGGTTAACTTCAAGCCTTCCCGCTGGTAGTCGTTAATCAAGTTTTGGTCACTAGATATCTTTTCCTGCTCCCTAAGATTCTCAATAGCAAGCCCCAACCGCTCCCTAGCTAGGTCGGTAGAAGTAGTATCACGAGATAAAGCTAACTCCTGTTGGGCAATCTCTAGCCTTCTTTGAGCTAGGGCTATTGCCTCCTGTGCTTGTTTTTTCTCACTATCACCCGAAGCTTGACTTAGTTCTTTTTGCGCGATCGCCAGTTCTTTTGTCGATTCGATTACGGCTTTTTGCGCTGCTAAGTCAGTTTTGGCTTGTTCTATCGGAGCTTTAGCAAATTCTACCTGAGCAGTCCGCACCTGAGATTGAGCCTCTATTAATGCTCGTTTTTGGGCTTGCTCTGTTTTTTGGATCTCTAATTCTAGTATCTGGGATTGGATTCTTTGCTCTGTTTCTAGGGCTTTTAGTTTAAGTTCCCTAGTTTTAGCTTCCTGTTTCCCAATTTGCTCAATTAGGTCTTTTTCTCGAATCGTGCCACCAATACCTAAGTCTGATAATTCTTGCTTGAGTGCTTTAAGCTCTTTTTGGCTACCGATGTCCCCTGAGTTGATTTTCCGTACAATCTCTAGTGCGCGGTTGAGCCTATCAGTCTCTGCTGTGGAAACAAATAAGGAGGCATCGGAGCGAGCTTTTAGCAACTCGTTTCGTTTACCGACAATTGCTAACTGGCGCTCTAAAGATTTTTCTTGAATGGTTAGGAGATTGGTTAGTTTTTCCGATTCTAGTTGAGCTTTTTTGTCGGAGTCGATGACTTTAGCTTTTAGGTCAAGCTCTTCATTGAAAAGCTCAATTCTATCAGTTTGGACTTTAGCCAATCTCTCTATTTGAGCTTTGGCAATATTAAATAAAGACTCTTCTACTTCTTTTTGTTTCTGTAATGCTTGAAGGACTAAATCCGAAGACTTCTCCCTTAATTCCCTCAGCTTCAGTTCTTTCTGTCTTTGGGAAATATCGGCACTATTAACCGCTTTTATCTCTTCTTCGACGGCTTCTAGTTGAGCGTCCGTAGCTTTTTGGGTGACTTTTAACTTTTCTAGCTCTAAGTCTTCTTTGCTGATTAAATCTGCATTGTAGAGTTTTTGCAGTTCAATTAATCGCTCTTGTTCTGCTTCCAAAGAAGCAGATAGAGCTTTCTGGGAAGCTTCTTCAATTATGGCTATCTTTTCGGCTTGTTTAGCTTTTTCTGCCTCTATCTCACTGTTAGCCTGTTCTTTTGTTAAATCAGTTATTTTCTTGTTGACTTTCTCAATCTCATCAATGGTCTTTGTGCTAGTTGTGGCATCTTGACGAGACTGTAAGGATTTCAATAAATCCTGTTGTGCTTGTAACTCCTCAGATATTCTTTTCTTAGTGGCTTCTGCTTTTCGTTTTTCTAAGGACTCCTGTAGTTCAGTCCCCTCGACTTCTAATCTGGCTATTTCTGCTAATGACTCAGCTTCTGCTCTTTTACTTCCCTCAATCCTTTTGTTGACAGCCCTTAAAACATCACCATAAGCTTTATCAATTCCTGCTAGGGAATCCTCCAATCTGCGATTAGCTTCTATTTCTCTCTCTAGCTGCTTAACTAGGTTATCTTTAGCCTGTCTTTCTGCATCGGTTACAGCTAGGCTATCCTTGGCTATTGATAGCTGTCTAGCCAGTTGATCCCCTGCCAACTCAACCGCCGCCGCCTGTACATTTATTCCTCTAGCGTCATCGGCTCTTAGTTTAATTGAAGACTCTAATACGGCATTCCCTTGTTCAATTGTGTTAAAGAATTTCTGGGATCTAACAGCGTTAAGGTTATCAATTACGTCCCCACCAGTTGCCAATCTCTGGAACACACTAATTAGGTTGGCAAGTTTGATAAAAACGCTCTGGGAGTCTCTAAATTCCTGATCCAGATTCTTGGCAACTCCTAATTCTATCGGCTTGGCATTTGCCCGATTAAGGTCGTCTCTAAACTTGGTTATGCTGTCGGCTGATTCTTGAGTCTTTTTGTTTAAATCATCGACAGCAAGCCCAGCCTCTACCACCCCAATCAAAATAGAACCTGCTAGAGCCGCAATCCCTAAACTCAATCCTTGGATGGCTACTTTAGATGTTGCTGCTGTTTTTACTAAATTAATTATCCCTGCCGTTGCGGAGGCTATCCCTGCTGTAAAGGATTGGAAGGTTAAAGCTTGGAGGTCTAAAATTAAAGCTTTTAAAGCTAAAGAAGCGAATGCTAAAGCAGGAGTTAGGGCTGTCAGTCCTAAGCTTAGTCCCTGAATTACCGCAATCCCTGCCCCTATTTTGGCTAAATCAACGAATCCTGCGACAACTGGAGCAATAGCACCCGCTACTGAGTTTAAAGCCACTGCCAAGCCGTCGTATAGCCCGATTAGGGCAGGGCTTGCCTGTTGTCCTATCGCCACAAAAAGGGTATCTCTAGCGTTGGCTAAGTTCTGCACCGCCGCGCCTAAAGTTTTGCTCCCCTGTTCGGCTGCGAAGGCTGTCTCCCGTCGTAATTGTCGAGCGAATCTAGGGAGAAATTCATCGGCTGTCAAACCAGCTTCAACTAATTTATTAAGTTCGGCAGTTGTCACCCCAAAGGCTCTAGAGGCTACCTGTAAAGCTCCCGGCAAAGCTTCCGATAATTGCCCTCTTAATTCCTCTTGGCTTACGACTGCCTTACCCGCTATCTGACCGATTGCTAGTGTGGCATTATTAAGCCTATCGGTTGTTATCGAGTAGGCTCTCCCTGCTTGTAGAATCGCTTTAGATATGCCTATTGTGTCTTTCTCTAAGTTAGTTCCCTGAGTTGCTGCTGCTAGTAGCGTATAACCTTCAATGGCAGGTATTAAGGCAACCTTTAGATCCCTAGCTGACTTGGCGATCGCATTAAAGTTTTTAGCTCCCTGCTCTAACCCTCCACTAACAAAATTAATTGAGGTAGTCAAGTTTTCAAATCTAACTGTAAGTTCTTGGGTTTGTCTGCCTATTTCTACTAAAGTCTCGAACCCTGTTGTTATTGCTATATATCCTGCTACAGCAAGCCCCAAGCCTTTAAATAGTCCAATACTTTTCCCTACGATGGGGTTTAGGTCGATAAAGCGATTGGCAGTATCTTTAACACTATTGGCTACTTTATTTATTTGCCCAAATACGCCACTAGGGGATTGAGCTTTTACTATTTTTTTCTCTATATCTATTTGAGCTTGTTCAAACTTGGCGATCGCATTATTGGTTTTAGGTAATGCCGCTCTCAGTTCAAGTACAGAATCAGAACTTGTAGCATTGTTTAATTCTAATTCTATTTTCGCCATTCTCAGTGCAACATCTTCCTCTACTTTGCTGACAGCCGCATTCACGTTGCGAACGGAATTAGGGATATTGTTCCTTCTCTTGGATCGAATCTCTTTTCTGGCTGATTCTAGCTCAATGTCAGCTTCTAAAGAGTTTATAGTAGTAGTTGATTCTACCTGTTGATTAGCATTTCTTAATATTTTTCTGATTATATCATTGACTGACTCAGATATTGAATTAACACCTTTTTTAAGTATTTCTCCGATATTTCCTAACTCTGGATCTATCTGCTCAATAGATGATACTGTTTGAGTTACTGTTTTATTAACAGTAGATGCTATTGCTTGATTTATTTCTTCAAATCGCAGTACAGTAATTTTGTTTTCGACTGCTTTTTGTTGCTTTTGAATGCTTAACAGAAGCCCTTTTAGGTAATCTCTTGTCGAGTCTTCAATCTCGCTAGATAATGCAATTAAAACGGCGTTTTTACTAGCATTTAATTCTGAGGCTAATTCCCCTAATCTAGGGGTACTCCCATCGCTTAATCCACTAGCGACTAACTCTCTTGTCCTAGCGTTAATCTCTTGAATCTGTTGAGTTGTAGCACGTGATAGAAATACCCCTAATTCTCTTACTTGTTCCTGTACTTGCGCCGATAATGGAGCCGTAGCACGGACTAACTCGGCAGGGATGTTGCTAGAAATTTTGTCAATAAGAGCATTTTTTTTGTCGGCTGATTTTACCGCTATTGATAACTTTTGTGCTACTTCTTTTAATTGCGCTCTTGTTAGTGTAGCTAGTTCTTGTTGCAGTCTGGTCAGCAACTGTTTAACGTCGTCATTAATATCAATTACCTTGATTTCAGATGGGGTGATTAATTTATCTAGGTTTAAAAGAACATCACCCCCCTCAATGCCAAAACTTCTAGACAGCAATCTTTCGGCAAAAACATTAGCATCTTGTTCTACAAGCCTAGCCTGTTCTAATGCTTTTCTTATTTGCTCTGCTTTGTTTCTGGTATATTCGGCTATTTTGTCTTGAGATGCGCCGCTCGATTGAAGTGAAGCTAATTCTTGTTTGAATTGTGCTTCTAGCTGATTCAAAACGCTATTAACCGAAGACTCAGAAAAGCTTGCCTGTCTCGCTATTTCGGCATCATCTGCCTTGATAGTAAAGTTTTTTAATCTATGATTGACCTCATCTAGTCCGTTAGCTGTTTTAGTGATTGTGGTTTGAACTATATGCCTAGCTTCATGGAATAAAGTAAAAATAAATTCAGTGGATAACTTGCCAAATTCGCTAAAGTCTTTTTCGGCTTCCTTGACCAATCTTTCTGATAGGATTATTAGGTCATCCTCTACAGCAAAGCTGGTATTCTTCCCTGCTATTCCTACTATTTCAGGAATTTTGTCTAGAATTACCCCAGATGCTCCACTAACTTTCTGAATTAAATCATTTAGAGCATTAGTCAGTTCGGGCGATATTTCGATGACCTGATCCGTATTCCTTCCTGATCGGCTAAATGCTTTTTGAACCACATCAGAAACTTGCTGTTTAATTGCATTAGCAGATACCTGTAGATTGTTGGCAGTATCAGATTGAGTTTTATTAACGACGTTATTTAATTGGTCTAAAACTGCCTTGTAGCTAAGTGCCGCGGTTCTTATAGACTGGGATTGAGTCTGTCTGTCACCAGCCCCTAATTTGATGGTTTCTAGTGCTTGCCTATATTGCTCTATTCTGGCAGTTATTGCTTTAGCGATAGATTCGGCATTTTCTCTATCCCCAGAGAACAAGTCTTGATCCTTAGATAAATCTTGATAGGTTTTAGCTATCTTTTGAGATTCTCGAATGAGAACATCTAACCTTTCTGTTTGTAACTGAGCATCCGATTCAAACGAGTTGACAACTCTTAAAAAGTTTTTTAACTGAGATTCCCTGACCTGAGATACTGTAGTTCCAATCTCTTTAGAGCTTTTTTGTAAAGAGGCAACTAGGAAAGTCAATTTCTCGTTAATCTGAGCGGTTAATGTATTAAAACCAGCGCGGTCAATGGCGGGAGTCGTGTCAACAGATTTAAGTTTGTTGGTTAAGTTTTCTAGATTT
>Ga0315909_10009000_pt1 | contig 10868 bp, 10 predicted proteins | sample LakEriMetagenome_11_FD_203527 | JGI IMG/M metagenome (GOLD analysis project Ga0315909, IMG submission 203527) | Freshwater fungal communities from buoy surface, Lake Erie, Ohio, United States - Buoy 2 MA125 | ecosystem: Environmental > Aquatic > Freshwater > Lake | place: USA: Lake Erie, Ohio...
CAATTGAAATTGTGCTACTGGATCTTTACGAAAATCCTATTAAAGTAGATAGGATTAAATTACTAGAAAAAACCAATGGAATTTATAATGAAGTTATGAATGATTGGTATAAAGAATTTACAGAATTACAGAACAAAAGATGAAAGGGGCACTTTTATTTGCATTTAATAATGGCCATGTGGACTACGTGAAAATGGCTAGCCTCACCGCTAAAAGAATTAATGATTATTTAGATTTACCATGCACATTAATTACAGATCAAAAAACAGATTACAAATTTGACAATATTATATATTTAGATAAAGATCCAACTAACTCTAAACATAAAAAAGTTTGGTATAACAAAGGTAGATTTAATGCATTTGATTTAAGTCCGTATGATGAAACTTTATTATTAGATGTGGATTACATAGTAAATTCAAATAAATTAAACAAAGTTTGGTCTTTCTATGATGATTACTGTATACATAATTCAACTGCTTTTTTGATGTATCCGGAAGCATTGCAAGAACAAGTAAGTCCTACTAGTTTCAATACGTTATGGGCTACGGTATTCTTCTTTAAAAAAACAGAACGAGTAAAACTATTTTTTGATTGTGTTAAAATGGTACAAGAAAATTATATGCATTATATTGATTTGCATGGAATGTGGTCTACTACTTTCAGAAATGATCACGCCTTTGCAATTTCTAACAGAATTTTAAACGGTCATATTGAAAACAAGAAAGATTTTATACCATGGAACTTAATTCACATAGGTGAAAGAACAAGGGTTGAAAAAATAGATAACACTGAATATAAAATTACCCTACAACAAAATAAATCTCAATATATTATAGTTAAAGATTTAGATTTTCATATGCTAGATAAAAATAATTTTATGGAGATTTTTGATGAATAAAGGATTCGTTATTTTAGCACAAAACACAACAGACATAAATTATGTTGAATGTGCAGAAATGCTAGCTTTAAGTATTAAAAAGGTTATGCCAAATTCTAGTGTAGCACTTATTTCAGATGATATAGAAACAAGCAAATATTTTGATTACGTAATTGCTTTGCCGTACGGAGATTTAGACCCTAATTCTAATTGGAAATTAAGCAATGATTGGCAAGTATATGAAGCTAGTCCTTATGACTACACGATAAAGTTAGAAGCGGATATGTACATACCGGTTAGTATAGACTACTGGTGGGATATACTTTGCAAAAAGGATTTAGTAGTTTGTTCACACATAAGAGATTATAAGGGAGATATTTCTAAAAATAGATTTTATAGAAGATTTTTAGACAACAACAATCTCCCAGATGTTTACAATGCTATAACATATTTTAAAAAATGTGATTTTGCTGAAAACTTTTTTAAGTCTATAAAAATAATTTTTGAAAATTGGAATGATTTTAAAAATATTTTAAAATGTAATCCTAATGAAGAGGTCACAACTGATTGGGCATATGCAATAGCATGTCAAGTTTATGGAGTGGAAAATACAATACTACCAAATTCACATTCAATAAGCATGGTTCATATGAAACAATTTATTAACGAGTTAAAAACTGAGAATTGGACAAACGAACTTGTTTATGAGTTATCGTCAAGCAATTTAAGAGTAAACACTTTTACTCAATTGTATCCTTTTCACTATCACATTAAAAATTTTTCAAATATCATTAAGAATGAACTTACTTGAATATAGATTATACTTTGATCAAAATGGCAAAGTATTGTTTTACACTTGCGAAAAGCCTGAAGGCAATTATATTGTAATAGATAAAGATACCTATGCTAATGGTAGATTTGATATAAAGATTATGGATGGTAAAATATTCAGTATATATGACAAGAAAATAATTTCAAAATTAGTTCTTAATGATGCAGGAACAAGTTGTTTACCTGATGACGTTAGTGTTGTTTTCAGTGGTAACAATTCTAAAAAATGGAAACTAAAAATATATGAAAGTTGATATAGCAGATTTAGACTGTATCTACCTAAGTTACGATGAACCACAAAAAGAAGAATTTTGGGTTAAAATAAAGAACATGGTTCCTTGGGCAAGACGAGTTGACGGAGTAAAAGGTAGTGACGCGGCACATAAAGCTGCTGCTGCAGAAAGTGATACAGAGAGATTTATACTAATTGATGGGGACAATCTTCCTGATTTTGAATTTTTTAATCTAACTTTAGATTTTACTGATAAAGACGAAAGTTATCAAAAAGCACAGTACCGTTGGCGTGCAAGAAATAATATTAATGGGTTGCAATACGGAAACGGTGGCATAAGCAGCTGGACTAAGACTTATGTAGAAAACATGAAAACGCACGAAGCTAGTGATGGTAATAATGTCACTACTGTTGATTTTTGCTTAGACTATGCAAATAGTTTGTATTGGAGTATGCATGATTGCTATAGTACAACATATCCTAATTACACACCATTTCAAGCTTGGCGAGCTGGCTTTCGTGAGGGTGTAAAGATGTGCTTAGTTAATGGGGTGAAACCTAATATTGATACATTTAAACAAAGCGTAGCTAGTAGAAACTTAGATAATCTCACAGTTTGGCATAACGTGGGTGCGGATGTTGAGAACGGCAATTATGCAATATATGGTGCCCGTTTAGGCACTTACATGACTATGCTTACTGATTGGGATTACAATAAAGTTCAAGACTTTGACACATTTATTGAATTATGGGAAACTTCTGGTAAAGATATTAGTGAAGAAATAGGTGAAGCGTTACAAAATAAATTGGGACTACCTATGTGTGTGCTTAGTGCAGAGCAAAGCAAATTCTTCAAAAGACATTATAATACTAGTAGACATAATTTAGGACCTTTAGTAAAAGAAATAGACGTAATTAGAAAATTAGAAGGCTGGTAATAACAAATTAAATATAAAATTATACAGGTAAACATATGGCAGACATAACACCCGGCAAACCAATTAGAACTTATAACAAAGATGGACAATGGAGAGATTGGTCTACTGACGAACTTGTGGGACAAAAAGCAAATTATTTATATGGATGGAAATGTGGAGCTGGTGTAGATAATTTGTATATTGATATGGATGGTTATGTTTGGACTGCTAGTTGTCGTGTGGGAGGACAATTAGGAAATGTATGGGAAGATTTTTCTGTTCCTGACAACTGGATAGATTGTAACAAGAAAACTTGTAGTTGTGGTGCCGATCTTTTCATACCTAAGATACAAAAAATAGAATTTAAAGATAAGTTAAGGTGTGGTCAAGACTTACATACAGAATTAGAATTAAGAAATAATGATTTAGTAGAGTTTGTCGCAATGGAGAGAACTCATGCTAGTAATCAAAAACAGGTTTACTGGGAAATAGGTAGACGTTGCAACTATGATTGCAGCTATTGTTGGCCTTGGATACATAATAATACTGATCCTCACAAAAGCCTAGAAGAATTAATGAAAGCAACTAGACTTATTGAGGATAAGTTTATTAAAGGACAACAAGTTAATTTTATTATTTCAGGTGGCGAACCTACAACAAACAAACATTTCTTAGATTGGCTGCGATATTTGAATACATGTGGTCATCATATAAGCTTACATAGTAATGGTTCAAGATTACCTGATTATTATAGAGAGATTATTCATTATGGAGATTTAAATCTCAGTGTTCATTTTGAATTCTATGATAGACAAAAATTTATTAATGTTGTGAGGGCGGTGACAGAAGAAAAAGTTACACATGGTAACTTAGGACACCTTGAGGTTAAATTCATGATGGCTCCGCACAACAGAGAAGAAACATTATTACTTGAAGAAGAACTTAAAAATATACCATTCTTTACTGATTACTGCACATGGGCAATAGTGCCAATACGAGGTAGTCTAGCAAATAAAACTAGTGATCCAAAAGAAGGATCTGGGTCTGAAATTATGGAAGGTTATACCAAAGAAGATTATATTTTATTTGGTGATAGAAAATAGTCTTTTACTTGTTTTATAGAAATAAATTTTTTAGCTTGTGAAGTTTCTCTGTCTAACTGTTTATTGTACCAGTTAGTTATTTGTTTATTTACAAAGTGTTCAAATTTTTCCCAAGTGCCACATGACAATGGATCATCAATAATTAAAGATTTAAGTATTTCTACTTGAGGATGTAATGTCTGTAATATAACTTTTAATTCAGAGCTAGGCAAATTCCATATGCTCAAATTTTCTGGATGATGAATAGTATTATACCATAAGTGAACTTTATTTTCTATAGTAAACTTTACAAAGTCGGGCATTTCCCACCAGTTAGTACGCATAGGATTTACCATAACACTTAAGTTTCTATTGTTATTATGACAATACTCTTTAAAAATATTAAAATTTTTCATTAATGTATCAAAATTACCATTAATGCGAATAGATTCATAATTTTCTTTGGTTAAACTATCAATACTAATGTTTAAATGAATATTACATTTATCTAAAATTGATTTTACTTGTTTGTTATAAACAGTTCCATTAGTTGCAATGTTAATTCTTAGCGATGGGTTTATTTCAGAAACTAACATGCAAATATCATATACTATTTTTTGAGCAAATGGTTCCCCGCCGTTAAATCTCAATTCTTCTAGGTAAGGAATAAACTCCTTAAGCTGTTCCACAAAATTGTCATCATAAATCATTGGTAAAGCTGGTAATTTATCTCTATTTTTTCTAATACCTGAACTTAATCTACCCTCACACATAACACATTCTAGATTGCATTGATTACTTAATTCTAGTTCTAACAGAGTGGGATATTCTTTAATGCTAAACCCATCATAAGCCATCGCTAAAGGCCAAGTATCAGCTTCAATTTTTTGCTTACAAACCCTGCATTTATTTTCAAATATACCTTTTTTAAGATTTTCTCTGTATTCAGTAAACTGTTTACCAAACCAAATATCTCTTATAGAATTCTTTGGCCCCCAAGTTTCTACATTGCCTACTAATAACCAACACGGAGCCACATGCCCCTCAGTAGTAAAATACATATTATTATACGGAGCAATACAGGGGCTTACAGTGTTTACTATTCTACTTAGATCAAACTCTTGACGTTTTTGATTATAAGCGTGAATTTGTTCCGGTGTAAATTTATTCATACATTAAACTGTGATGCAATTCTGAAAAAGTTTTTTTAAAAGATTCATTTCTGTATGTGTCGTGTTTTTTTGTGGTTTCTACAAATATTTTAAATGAATCTATTGATCCTTCATTGTCATTCATATATTCTAATATATTATTGATATCAAATCCTCTCTCAATGTATTTTGACTCATCTGCCGATATACAGTGCAATTTATTTGATATTTCCAATTTAGTATGTTTTGGGAGATGAACTATAGACATATAGTGCGGAAAATGCACTATATTAAATCTTATTGGGAGCCGAAAATTGTTTGCATTATATTTTAAAAATTCATCAATATAAAAAATATTATACAAACTTAAAGTTACATACAATGTTATGTTGACATTTTTACTACAATTGGTTTTAAATTTTTGTATATTTTCAATTACTTTATCCCATTTAGCTGGGTGTCGTTGGTACTCAAACCTATCTTGTATATCATCTAAGCTTATGTTTAACTCAACACTGTTCATTTTTGACCAAACCTTAGGCAAAAAATCATCATATTGTGTACCATTTGTATTATAGAATAATTCTAGTTTGTAGTTTTCTATGTTTTCATAATCATACAAAATTTTCATTAATCTTTCGTGTTCCGGTTGCATAAAAGGTTCACCACCATAAAATTCTAAAATATGCAATTGAGGCAATAATTTTTTAAATATTTCAAAATTATCTTCGTTAGAAAAGAACTTTCTTTCCGAACTTTTTGTAAATACCCTTATTACATTTTCATCATAAGTTTTTAATTCTGTTGCTTCTTTTAACCACGATGAACTTAAATATGGTCCGCATATCCTACATTTTAAATTACATAAACTACTAAATTTAAAATCCATTGTTACAATTTTGGGATCATTCTCCACACCCTTGTATTTTTTTCCATGCGCTTTAGTAGAGGATAGTTCTAACCTATGTTGTCTTAATGATTTTATCCCTACAGATTCTTCTTCCCAGCATAATTTACATTCATTTGGTTCTTCTCCTTCTAAGAATCTTTTACGTAAGTTATTCATTTCTGGTTGATAGAATAGTTCTTCAATATTATATTCGTAAAGGGTGCTACGTTGAAGGTTTCCGTTTTCTTTTGTTATGTCATACTTGCAACATGGGGCAGCACTACCATTCTCATTTATGACCAAATTTGAAAATGGCATTAAACACATTTTACTCATAATTGTTTGCACACATCGTAAAATTTTTCTAGTTTTGGGAAAGTAGATTTAAAGTTTAATTTTCTGCGTAAATCATAAGTGTCAAACCATTCTACAAATTTTTGTCTTAAGAAGGTATTATCCTCTTTATTTTCTCTAATACTTTTTGCTAAAGTCTCTAGAAATTTTATATACTCATCCCATCTACCCATTTTATCTTCTACAATTGGCATTACATCTATTTTAGTTTTCATATAGCTAATGCACTCATCAATATAATCTGCATAATCTGGAGTCAAGATAAAAGGACTTTGCCAATTAGGATACGTGATTATATTTTGCTTCAATGCGACTGGTTTATTATATTTTAAATAAATCTGTTCGGTGTATTCAATAAAGTTTTTAACGTCAGGAATAGATAAAGCGTTTACTGACATAATAAAACCAAAATCAAATTTTAGATTTTTTGTCAGTAACTTATCAAGGTTATTTTCAAATCTCTCCCAATGCAAGCCATTTCTTATATATTCAGCTTGTTTACCTACGCTTTCCATACTCACTAAAATTTCAACATTAAAGACTTCAGTTAGTTTAGGTAGGTAATTAAAGAATTTTTCTAAATAATTTGGCGGGGTGTTTAAGTTCGTTACAATCCAAAAGTTTTTCTTTCTTGTATTTTTTACTGTCGCTACATTTTCTATTAGCTTATTTAGAAATTCATAAAATTCAGGCATTATCAAAGGTTCGCCCCCAATTATGCCTATTCTTCCTACTCCTTCTTTTACACCATCAAACCACTCCCAAAATGTTTCACTAAACTTGTCAGGAGCTTTTGGGAACTCTCTATCATATAATTCTTGAGAAATTTCGTTATATTTTATTTTTTCAGCAGCCCACTGTGTGCTATAATGATGACTACAGTACATACACTTCATATCGCACGTATTACCTAAACTTATTTCTAACATATAGGGTCGTGTAGATTTGAATACAGGATGATTTATATCATCAAACTTTTTTAATTCTGCTCTTAAAGTATCATCGGAATATGTTAAATTGTTATCAACAAATTTTGCCATTTGAAGTAATTCAAAAAAATATTGATTAGAGTGTCTAGGACTTTGGGCATTTGCTTCCTCTAGTTTCCAGCAACTACTGCAATCTTCATGTTTGACTCCACGCACAAGATCAAGTCTGCTTTGTATCATATGAGAAGAATTTAAAAATGCATCAGGTCCTAATTCTTTTAAATCTTTTTCCGATATTTTCATGCTTGGAGTTCTGCAGCAACTACGAAATTCTCCGCGATCAAGATTAAAAATGGGGTAATTCCATTTTAAATCACATATGGTTTTTAATGGGTCTATATTTGTTGTATGTACGTTGCTCATGATATTTTATTAAGTAGTTCTTTTAGTTCAGGAATAATATCTCCTGTGTTTTCATTACGAATCTGATCCATTTCTTTGGTTTTCTCAATAAAAATGTTTAGACGTTCAGATTGGGTAGAATACGAGTATTGACTTTCTTCAATGTCAATAAATTTAATAACCTTATCTATTTCATCTTCCATATAAGAATTGCAGTTTAATTGTTTTAATTCTTCTTTGTAATTTAACCAATGAATTTTAACTTTTTCTTTAGTGTTTTCATCTAAAGAGGTTATACTATAGTAGTCAGGGAAAGTAAGAATATTAAAATACGTATTACTAACACCTATTAAATTTTCTGAAACTAAAAATTTATGTAACTTACTGATTTGAAATACATTTAGTATACTTATTGTGGGAGTAAAAGTTATAAAAACATTAGGACAAACATTTACGAGATGTTTTAAATTTTTAATAACTGTATCCCATTCAGCGCCGTGACGTATAAGATATAGTTGTTCCCAACCTGCATCTAAACTTAAACTGATTTGAATTCTAGGAAACTTTGTCCAATACTCATCAACTACATTTTTTCCTTTAAATTCAAATCTAGTTGCATTGGTACTATATCTTAATAGCAAATTTGTTTTGTTATTTTCAAGTAGCAAATCTAAAATTTTATAGTGTTCTTCTAGTAATAATGGTTCTCCACCGCAAAAATAAATTTCTTCAACATTGTCTAAATTGTTTTTAAAGAAATCAAAAAATTCTTCTCTATCGTCAAATGCCTCACGTAGTACAGGTATGTCCCAATTTTTAACTTTTCTATTTTCTTCTGCAATTTTACTGCTATTTACACCGTCACATGTTCTGCACTTTAGATTACATAGATTTGAATATCTAACATCCCACGTAAAAACTTTATTATCTTTTACAAAACCGTTTTCATCAAAATCAATTTGATCTATTAGGTACCCATAGCTTTTGTTGGAATAATATCTTAAAGAGTTACTTGCATAGTTCTGTTCCATGTATTCACATTTTAAACAGCTTTTTGGTAATTCAGGACCATCTATCATTTGTTTTCTAAATTCAACCAATTTTTCGTTGTTATTAGAATACAAATCGGTTACTTTTTGTGTCTTTACGTTACCAAATTCATACATGTGATTAACACAACAAGGAATAACTTTTCCGTCGGTCCAAATACACGAATGTATAAATGGTTGAATGCAAAAATGTTTTGATTCTAATAATTCTGTTTTATTCATAAATTTTTGTGGACATTATATCAAAGTTGCAATGACACATGGTTTTAGAACATAAAATAGGTGCAAGAGGAAGTTCTAAATTTTCATCACTGATATGCCCTATCATACCTCCCTCTTTACACCATCCTCTATATATAGAACCGTCCATATCAACAATTAATTGTTCAACACCGGCGTAACAATTCCAACCACTCCAATCATTGGTTTTATCACTAATGAATCTGTGTGCGCTTGAAACCCTCGACTCCCCATCAGTATTTACCATACGCATGGCGCCTCTATAATAATCGTATGATTTTGTAAATTTTATGTGTTTAGTTATGAGTTCATGCTGCTTATCAAATACCTTTTTTTGAAAATCATTATAATCAAATAATTGATCACCAAAATCATGTATTAATGGTTGTAATGCCATTGACAAATTACCTAAATCTTTTATTTTGTTTGCAACTGCATAACAAAAATCAAATTTTTGAGGACTCATCATAATGTTTACGTGCGTTCTTACATCTCCATGTATAAGTTTGACAACATCAATAAAATGATTTTCGTCTGCAAACTCCGGATGAAAACTTATACATATATGATCAAAGAATTCTTTGTTCTCTTCCCAATATCTTAGAGTTCTACTTCCATTGGTAATAAGACCTACTTTAACGTCATTGTCTGCGCAAAATTTACAAATCTCTATAAAATGTTTGTAAACAGTTACTTCCCCGCCGGTGAACTCAAAGTAAAACTTTTTATTAGGGTGAATAGACTTTACTTTAAGTATAAAATTTTTGATGACATTTGGATCTGGCCAACCTTTTGATCCATCGTGTAAAGCACTAGGACAGTAACTACATTCATAATTACAAGTATTACCCAAACACCAATTTACTACAAACCAATCTGCATGATTTAAATTAGAATGTTCAAGCTTTATATATTTTTTTTCCATGTGGGTTGCCTTAACTCTATAGTATTTTTCATATACTATATATTCAAAGTAAATAATCTCAAAGTAAAAGTTATGATAGACGAATTAACATTAGAAAAAAGAGAGTCACTTTGGTCACAAGGATATTGGGAAGTTCCAGATGGTTTGGATACTAGAAATTTTGATTTTAATTGGAGACCATACAAGTATGACAGACCATATATACACCAATTTGGCACACAACATCAAAAAACAGGTGGGCCTAGATTTGTTATACCAAACAATGAAGGTACAAAATATCAAAATTGTCAACATGCAATTAAAGTAGCTGAATCCTATAATAGATGCTGGCGTCCATTAATTTCACATGCAACTATAGATTTTAGTTGGCATCCGGATGAGAACGACCCGCCCTATATCTATGTCTTTGGTAATCAATGGTACGATGCAGAAGTAATGCCAACATATCAATATAGGGTAAAAGGTGCTACGGATAAAAAATATGTTAATGATATAAAAGCAACACTGCTACCAAATAAAGATAATTGGAAAGTACCTGATAATATTGATGATAGCGAATTTGATTATAGTTGGGTACCAAATCCATATGAACCACCTACAATTTGGCAGTTTGGTACGCAATGGCAAAAAACAGGTGGACCAGTTTTTAACATGGAAAACCCTATTGGAGTAAAATATATTGATTTTCAAAAAGTTAAAAGATTGTCTGACCCTAATAATAGATGTTGGCGTCCATTAGTATCAAATGCAGTTATGGATTTAAGTTGGCATCCTGACGAAACAGAAAAACCATATATTTATGTTTTCGGGAATCAATGGTATGATGCAGAAGAAATGCCTACTTATCAATACAGAGTAAATGGTGCAACAGAGAAAAAATTTATTAACGATGTAAAAGTTATTTTACAACCAAATAAGAATAATTGGGAAATACCTGATAATATTGATGATAGCGAATTTGATTATAGTTGGGTACCAAATCCATAT
>Ga0315909_10009003_pt1 | contig 10867 bp, 1 predicted proteins | sample LakEriMetagenome_11_FD_203527 | JGI IMG/M metagenome (GOLD analysis project Ga0315909, IMG submission 203527) | Freshwater fungal communities from buoy surface, Lake Erie, Ohio, United States - Buoy 2 MA125 | ecosystem: Environmental > Aquatic > Freshwater > Lake | place: USA: Lake Erie, Ohio...
TACCTAAAGAATCGCCAGGAATGAATCCATTACTTTCATCAATTCTATGTATTATTAATTCCCAATTACAGAGACTATTTTCTACTAGGTTTGATCTATTTCTAGTGGTACATGTATTATATCCTACTAGTTCTTGGGTTGCTAAGATTCTATCATATGGCTCAAAAGGATCGCTTTCGTCCATAACCGCAATACATAATTTAAATGTAGTTTCAGAAGAATTACCCGCTTTCCTTTTTGCAGATTTACTCTGAGAGAATATGGGCATACTGGAAATTTTTTGAAATCTATGACTATTATTTAATAATTTATTTTCTGTAATAATTTTCTTATATGAAGCCACCTGATTATCGTCATATCCTGCTGCTGATAATGTTGGGGCCAAATCTATCGTATTATTGATTTTATTTGAAATATTATTATCTATATATAATGTTGATAAATTGGAATTATACGTATCTGCATTATTATTATTACTATGTGGGTTATTAATCAAATCTAAAAGATCCGAAAATTTAAGACTAGCATTATACTCATAGTTTGCTATGTGGTCCTGATTCAATAAATATATCCTATATGTAGAGTTTCTAGGAACCTTAGGACTACCAGAAAAGTCTATTAATTTTTCAGAATTACTCAAAGGGATATTGTCGTTCATATTCCATAATGAAGATAAATATTTTTTTGTATCTCCAGATAGTAATGAAAAATTTTGATATGTATCGTAATACGAGCCTTTAAACCAAGGATCTTTGGGAGGTGGAGCTACGCCACCATCATCTGGTGCTGGAGGATTCAGGCTTTCCGCGACAAAGGCGCAAGTATCTATTTCCAACCAAACTACTAAATTTTTAGGATTAACATAATTGAGAAAATTAAGTTTAACTTCTATATTTGATATATTTGTTCCTCCATATCTTTTCCATCTCAATCTTTTTTCGGTTTTTCTATCCTTAAATGGTATAAATGCTCCTGGTCTAGTAAATACATAAGATGAACCATAATTGTATTCTTCCAGAGTAGCATCTAAGCAATAATTTTCAGATGATACTGGAGCATCATCAACAATAGGAAAATCAACAGCAAATTCATCATTATAGTTTAACATCTTAAGATCTACAATACCTCCAATGCTTCTATATCCGTAGTTATCTATGTGGTCAGTGATCTCTTTTTTGTCTATAATTTCTGGATTTTTAGCCTCTTCGTCCACAGGATCATAGGCTTCTGGATGAACACTTAAAGTTATTGAACTCTTGTATATTTTAGGTTTTCCATCTTCAAAACTATTATTTAGATCATAAAATCCTGGGCCTTTAAAAACTTGTACCGCTCTGTTGTATGGGTCAAAATTAACTACAGAAGATAAATTCGTGCTGGAGCGATCTGTCCATCCATGAAACGGATGAAAACATCCTTTAGTAAATTCTACAGAACAATTAACCGGAAGCTCCGTATCATGACATAATTGAGTAATTTTTCCATCGGTTTCACTTTTAGGAGCACTTAAAAAATTACCTGTTGTTCTAATAGGAGTTAGATAATTATTTACAGATGGATGAAATGGTATTTTAATTCCTAATTTATCAACTTGTGCTTTAGAAAATCCTCCGTATGTTTTTGTTGCAAATCTTTTTGTTTGTAGGCTATCTAATCCATTAACTGTTACTATTTGATTATTGTTTGAAGGATCTATAAAAGAAAAACTAGCATTTTCTGATCCTCCATCTAAAATAAATCCTCTATTATCTAAAACTCCTTCATATATAGATTCACAGCCATTAGAGTCGGGATCATAAACAGACAAGTCTCTCCCTACTCTATTTGTTAAATCATACTCTTTAGACGCTGATGTTTCATGAGAAGATAAGTTAGTTAATATAATTCGATTTAATTCTATCTTTGTATTATGAGATTGATAATTAATATCAAAATCTACCGGGCCATTCTGTATATTTTTTCTATAAGAATATTTTGGATTATTTACATATGTCATAGGCATAGCAAATTTATGATAATTATTTCCAAGAGGCAAAACTACTGGAGGTAAACTATTTCCTGGTCCAGGAGGCGCGTCGGGATTGGCTAATCCTTGTGGTACTTTTACTGAACAGTCTGTATATGATGGCCAAAAAACACCTTGTTTGCCAATATAGCACTCTCTGATATTGGGGACCATAATTGATAAATTATTTTTTGCCTGTATGTATTGAACAGAGGCTGGTCTTAGTCTTTCTTTCAGACTATATGTTTTGATCACAATATCTTTATTTTGATCATCCTTACCTTTTATTTCTCCAATAGCATGAATAGTCACAGTATCATATATAATACCAAATGATGTTCTAACCCTAACTTCTAACACATATCTTCCTGGAGATTTGATGTAAACTGTTGGGGACGCATCAATCGATGTTTCATATCTCATCGATGGTTGTCCGACCTTACCAAATCTTATGCAGTCAGGGCCTGATATTTTTTTCCATAAGATATCTGGTTCTTCTGATCCTATGATAGTAGTATCATATTTTCCATTATAGTCTATAGCTGAGCCTGTAAAAAAGTATTCTATCTCTTTCAAAGTGTCTATTTGTTGTTTTCCAAAATCTATTCGAATATCTGGACCAGCTGTTACTGGAATTCTAATATTTTTAAATTTAGTTTTTTCTATATCCCATAATGGGATTATAATTTTTTCATTTTTTTTCTGAGTATTTTCTAAAATTAATTTAGTTTCATTATTACTAAATTGTGTTTTGATATTAAAAGATCCTGCAGAAATTTTTATATTATTATAAACGCTTTGATTTTCTAATACTTTAGAACATTTGCTAGTTATTTCTTGATTAATTTTAACATGTGGACCATTTTTTAGTCCATTTTTATATTTAATTTTTATATTGCTTTCTGGATCTATTACAAGTTTGGATCCATACTTTGATATTAATTTATTAAATAGATCTTTCTTTGTTGTTACTAAACCATGAGAATATGTATCTTGTGTGTTAGTATGACGACTATTAGACAGGTCAATAAACTGTTTACTTACTAAATTTAAGATATTTTTTAAAGATCTAATTTCTTCATTAATAGATCTAGGTAATGTATCTATATATTGTTTAATTAAAGATGTAATATATGGTGTGCGCAATAAAGATACTGTTGTTCTATCCACTAATGGGTGAGTAGATAAAACGTGACATAGTCTTTTAAAGTGTTTCGACTGATTGGGTTTGAAATTGGGTTCTGGTATTAAATTCCCTTCTATATTTGTAATTTTTCTAGTATTTAATCCTGCCGATAAAGTATCATAAACTTCTCTATATATATGAGATAACGCTGGAGATATATAAGATGATGAAGATGAGCCGCTAAAATATGCTTCGTTTCTCATTTGTGGAGATTTGAAGTATGTGTATGTATCTCCGTCGGGTATCCATAACGATAATGTCGGTGAGTCTACAATAATAGGATCAGAATTTTTAATTAAAAATTTAATATCTTCTCTTTTATATTCGGTATTATTAATAATATCATTAATAGTAATATGTCTATATTCATTAGATGGTAAAAATTCATTTTGGTTTTGTTTTATTGCATCGATATCTGAGATCAAAAAAGTATTTAGATCTTGTTTAATTAGTATTTTATCTTTCATTACTACTTCTATATCATTAATCTTAATAGATTCTGGGCCTAAAGTTATATATGCCGAACTTCCTATAGGAATGTTATCTATAGCTAAAGGCTGATCGAGTATAGGGTCGTATTTGAACCAAAACATTAAACCATATTCTGGATAAAAAGGACAAAGATCAGAAGTTAATATCCAGTCAGTAGACATATATGCGTCACCAGTAACTTGATCAATCTCCCAATTATTAAATTTAGGATTAAAAATCTCTATTGCACTCTGTAGTCCAACATTATTGCTCAGAGTAGTGGTGCCCTTGTACAAAGACATATCGTTAATTTGACTAGTATCACTTGTAATAAAAACAGGATACCATACATTATTGTCTCCTTTATATATCTTTTGTGTGATCAAGTCTATAGTATTCTTTATATAAACTGAGCTGCTTGCATGGTCGTCTTCGTATACAATATGATCCTCTGTACTGTCATATCTATATGCACACATATCATCTAAAAAAGATTTATCATAAAAAATACAATTTTTAGCCATCAATTAATTCCTAGCTATAATAATCCATTTTCCATTTTCGAACATAAACATTCCTGTATTTCCTACCGATATAGTAAAGTTAAATCTGGTATTGTCAAATAATACAGGAATTCGTGGAGCATTCTCTGGTTTTCTTGATCCTTGTACATATGTTAATGATATTACTGCATTATTATTAGCCGTAATTTTACCAAATACTATAAAAGATTGCTTAGATACTGGTTCATAGAAACCAGAATTAGAATCATATCTACACAATAATTTAGCCCCTCTGGGCGCAGTGTATCCGCTTCTATCTCTCACATAAACTACTTTTCTTACTCCATAGTCCATAGGTCTAATGGAGTACTCTGTATCATCTATAAATGCTCTGGTAGGATAACTTTGAAATCCATTGTCTGGTAAAATCATATCCTCTTCTAGTGTAATATATACCATTTTATATGGACATTTATTTTTAGGATTAGCTTTACCAACAAAAGTATTCAGTATAGACACATCATTACCACTAGCGACAACATAAGGAGGAAGAACTTCTCCGTTACATCCTCCACCGCTAGCAGACCATACTTTTCTATCATTATCCCACCTAACGTCTATAGGTCCAACAGGCCAAAGGTCGGGTCTTTCGGCCCAATTGAGATGAAAATATTGACTTTTAGTTTTTATCCATTCGGTTCCTTCTTTTTTATAACCTTTGCCTATAATATCTCCTAGTAATCCCCCTGATGATGGTATAAACGCGCCGTCCTTGGTATAGTCATTTTGTCCAGATACTGTTAATATAAATCTTTTTGGCCTACCATATTTATCTTCTTCAAGAGGTTCGTCGGCAGCGTTTGGAACAGGATATCCTTCAGTGTCGTAGCCCCATCCATGCATCATTAATGGTCCTCTTAATCCAAAAAATCTTTGATTCAATAGAATATTTTCATTAGTATTATATTTATATGTTAAATCTATATCATAATAATCTTTGTTTACTGCATTTTTAAGATTCATTACTTTCATAAGCCCATTATCTTCCAAACCCTGTTGGTATTCTCCTGATGGAACTTGTTCAACAGCAAATTGTCCTGTTGTTGGCTCATACAAACTTTGTAGATTTTTAGTAATGTCCAAGCTTTCAAAATCTACAGGAGCATGTTCTGATCTTGCTATAACAGCTATACTATGTCTACATCTTTCTCCACTACCGCTTGGTTGAGAATTAGGATTGGCAAATTCTCCATATGGAACTACAATAGGATTCAAAGATAAAATATTAACTTCTCTTGGTTGACCTGTATCTTCCCCTGTTGGAAATACTAATTTAGATTTTGAACATAATGGACACGCATAATCTACTTCTTCTGCTGTTTTACTACCTGATGGAATAACAGAAATTTTGTAGTATCCTATGCCAGCACATTGTGGACAAATAACATTCTTTTTCTTTAATTCCTCAGTTACACATCTTGACGATAAAGAATATGTACTACCAAATAAAGTCGGATAGAATGATATTGGAGAGAAAAATCCATCCATACTCATTGCTGCTTTAGAATCATACTCTTTACTAAGCTCTGATAAAATCTCACTAGGCATATACAAAGCGGTTCTTGTATTATGTCTTCTCAATTCTCCTGATCCTCCAGGATCTTTAGAAACAATATTTTGTTTAGGTATATAATGCATAGCCCTTCCTATAAAAACTTCAGAAGGACTTCTTCCATAAATCTTAGATTCATAAGCAGATAGCGATTCGCCAGTTCTTGACTTTGAAGAATTTGCCATTATCCTATTAATTTGATCTGTTATTTTTTGTTCAAATTTTGCCTGAGCATCAGTTAATTTTTTCATTAAGGATATTCTGGACGTAGAAAACTGTTTTATTCTATCAGCATTCTCCTTACTATATATTCCTAATTTTTGTGAATATGTTCTGAAACTATAATTTGTTGACACTCCATTTGTAGAACCATAAGTAGAAATATTACTTAATGTTAATCCTGCATAACTTTCTATATATGCTTTGTTCAGATACAAACAATTAAAACCATAAATATTAGCTCCTAATAAATTATGGATGTCGCTATCTGTTACACCCATCATCATGCTTCCACCAAGACCAAATAATGGTGGACCATATACAGAAACTTGTCCATTTTCTAAGATGGATTGGTAAGATAGTTCGGCGCTAAGCGTATTTAAAACGAGCAGATCAAGCATCGATGTTCCACCTGTTTGCCAAGGAACGAATTCATCTCTTTTTTCTACTTTAGTATCTCCGATTAACTGTTCCATCGCACTGGATGTATCTATTAATCCAGGGAAAACATTGGCTCGATTAGCTAAACTTGGATAATTAGTCCATGGTCCATAACAATAAAGATTAGATTTTAATGGAATACCAGCAAATAAAGGATGAGCCATTTTTGCATGAATCATCTCGTGTTTACTAGACTGATCCGAAGTATCTCCCTCTGAAACCAAGAATCCGGTGTCTAATATCGGTATACAATAAGACAATAAAAGTCTTTTTAGGTCTGCTGTTAATAGTTTTTTCTTCTCAAGAATAGCCATATCTTCTATAGCAACATTAGCAATTACCGTTAGATTTGGATCCTTAGTATAAGCATAACTACTAGAAAATAGTTCAACACCTGGAGCATCTACTATCGCCCTAGGACCAGTTAATGTTGATGGATCGAAAAAAGCAATATCATCACAAGATGTTGTCACATAAACTTTTCTTGATGGAGCAGAGAATACTGATCTTATGACCTCATCATTACCGGATGATTGTTGCTCTGACACTCCACTTGAAACGACCCCTTTTCTGCCAAAAGCATCTTGTCTCACATCTAATGTATTTATTAAACAATAATCTTGCCCTATTGATGATAGATTAATCGAAGGAACAATTTTTCTTTCGCAATTGATAGATGCTCCTATTCTATTAGCCCAAGCTTGATCATATTCTCTAATATCTTTTTTATTTGCTACAACAGGATCAGTATCTTTTTGTCTAACAATATTTCTATTTTGTCTATGTTTTAACTGTTTTGCTTTCATCTCATCGCTCTGTTCGCACCATAATTTGGATGCGTCATCATAATTATATGAAGCATTATATCCTAATATTGGTTTAATTAATCCTTTATCATCTATTAGTTTATAGTATGCTGGTCCACCTATTATGATACAATCATCTATACTGTTTCCATACTCCTCCCATGCTCCATCGGCTAATTCTTTGTCAAAAAAGATTTTCCCACTGCCTTGATAAACAGCAATATCTCCAGCAGATGAGGCTATCTGAATATCCGAGTAAGCTTTATCTCGATACGCCATTAATCCTGGTAATCTTACTAAATATTTTCTACCGTAGTATTTATCACCAATATTTTTAACAAAGTCAACCAATATACGCAAATCATTCATAAATTCATAACTTAATGTTAAGCCAAAATTGATGTCTGTTTTTCTTTTTTCTGGATTGGGTTTATCCGATCTTTGCTTGGCTTCTCCTGTATAATTTTGGTTTTCAGTTGAATATCCATCTCCAACACTTTGTGAATTAGACGGAAATCCTGGTATAGGCAAAACTGTTAGTTTATCTAATTTTTTGTATAAATTTACCAACATAACAAATAAATCTGGTTTTTCTGTTCTATATTTTGCTAAACAATATGCCAGATAAGAATCAAATCCAGCCATAGCTGCTCTTATTTCTGTCTCTGTGATCTTGAATCCAAATTCACTCAAAGAAACGGTTTTTGTAATTTTCTTTTTGTCTTCTACTTCTGGTAATTGAGTATTGGCTGGTGGATCTTCTTCTTCGGTGGTATCATTTGCTTTGAGTCCACTTCCTTCTAATGGTAGATTACCAGGTAGGTCAGGATCTGTTGCATATAAACTTGTCATTGATCCTAAAGATAATATTGGTAGTTCTCTTGTTGTCATACTAACAACCAACTGTCCTGTCCAACTATCTAATAAAACTGGTCTAATATATCTAAAAATATTATTTGATGTTGTGCTAATCTCTACTTGTTCATTAAATTTATATCCAAAGAATGGACATATAGCATGATTTATTAATGGTATATATCTATTTTTTGATGATGCACTACCTGCGCTATCTAGTCCTCCCGTTCCTCCTGATCCTCCTGATCCTCCCGATGATCCTCCGCCAGTTCCAGAGGTAGAGCCACCAGCGCCAGTTCCAGAGGTAGAGCCACCAGCGCCAGTTCCAGAGGTAGAGCCACCAGCGCCAGTTCCAGAGGTAGAGCCACCAGCGCCAGTTCCAGAGGTAGAAGAAGGACTTGACGATCTAGATGGAGGTAGAACAGGCTCAACAACAACTCCTCTCGGAGGAGAATATTTGACATCTCCACCATAACTAAAAGAAGAAAAATAATTACCTACCCAAGGTACAGCGGTTCCTCCAACATTTGAGTCAGAAAATTCAATATCCTCTTTGTTAAAAATATCGCCAGTAAAAGACTGTCGAATAATTTCATTACCATCAAATAATTCTGAATTAACTGCTCCTATTGTCTGCTTATTCAAAACAGTATTTTTTGTAGATAAAAAATTAGGGATTTTGATTGCCGATCCTTTACCACTAAATCTATTATAATTAATAAATTTATTGATAACTGGATTATAGATATAATTAGTTTGAGTATATGCCAACATATATGATTTGGCTTGATACAATCTTTGTTGATTGCCTCCTATATACATAACTTTAGGAGAGTATTTATTATGTTCCTTGCCAAAAGATGTTGTAGTGGTGCCTATCCCTTGATTTTCTATATTCTGTACTAATGCTGACACAGCATTTGATGATACCGGAATCGTTCTGTTTATAGTTTTTACTTTAATAACATTGATACCATTTTTTCTGATCACTGTGGTATAAAAATCTCTGCCGGTTTTTTCACAAGCCACCCTAAGCAAATCAGAGATGCTTATAGATGAATCTGGAGCACTGATACGAATATCTAATGGCGGCCTGGGTATTTCTGATAAATCTAAAGTAAAGACCGATCTTAAATTATTGTCGGTAGATACTACTGGTGGCACCAAACCAAAACCATAATCTCCCAAACTTGGTATCATAGGTGACGTAGAATTTGTAACAACTGTTGGAGCTATAATTCTTCCAAATGGTGAAAATGCTTTTTGAGTACCTAATGTAGAAATATCTGATGTTGATGTTAGAACAGATAAAGCGTCCAATACATATGCTAATGGGATCCCATCATCATTTCTGTTAGATGCGCCAAAACCATATGACTCTAAAAATCCATAAACATTAAAAACATTAGGAATATTTCCATCTTTTATTTGTCCTGAATAATTTAATCTATTATCAATAACATTAACTGGACCACCGAATGAGCCAGAATATCTAGCAAATATAGCTCCGGCATAATGATCTATTATTACTTTGGCATTTTGTAATAGTTCATCTGCAGAAGAAATAGTAACAGTATATGATATTACATTTTGTCTATTGCTTCTTTCCCATGATGTTACGAATCCCCCAAACGTAAAATAGCCAAATCTAAAATAAACAGGACACCCTATAATATTATAGCTAAAAGTTGCATTAGGATTATAACGACCATATGGATCTATATGGGTTATATCTCCAATAAATCCAGGATCGCTTGCCACCCAATATTTTGAAACTAAATTATTATTACGTAAAGAATGGTAAACTTTACCAGGAACAATTTGATCCCTACTTTTACCAAATTCATACTGCTGACTATTTTCATCAATATAGCAATTATCTCCAGAACAATCATAATAATGATTATCTGGAAATGATGCAGGGTCTACGCTAAAGATATTAGTATTATTACCACACGCAGACATGTCATTAACAAGTTCAATATTTAAAGTTGATGTGGTTCCTCCCCAACCTAAATTATTGCTAAAAGAAAGTATACTAGAACCTAAAAATAGGTGCTGTCCTATAACACTAGCACCTTTTATATTTCTAAAACATGAATTAGACATTTTAATGGTCCATATGGTGTCTGTCTGTGGTACATTGCTGGAAAATCCATGTCACAGACCTAGAGTATCTTCCTTGGGACGGTGTCCATGTTTCAGAATCTGATTGAGTAAAAGTGGTTCCATAAGGTTGAGATATAGAATTCTGAAATAAAGCATTAGTTCTATTACCAAACGGTCTGTGTCCTTCAATAATTAAATTAATATTTTGCCATAACGGATTATTTCTATACAAAGGACAAGATGGATCTGTTTGTATAGATTCTCTTGGAGATGATGGAGGAACAATAACAACTTCAACGCTTATACTTTTCCTGGCTGTGGTTTTTCCATTCGTTGTAATAATAGGGCCAAGTTGACGGCCAATAACTTGAGTTTCTGTTGTGTTATCTGTTGGAGAGTCTACAGTAACGCTGATATTTTCACTCAACACACCGTTCCAAACTGAAGCCAACATATTAGTTTTATTATTAAATTCATAACTATAATTTATTGTTCCTCTATTAGGATCATGACTTTCTGATGTTGATGCCGGCACTACGTTCAGTGTATTTTCTGCAGAATAATTTGGATGAGTATTTTGTGGTACTGGATTAATATCATTATATTGTGTTGTTCTATCATAACTATTAATGGCTAATGATGCTCTTCGATATAGCATCG
>Ga0315909_10009004_pt1 | contig 10865 bp, 12 predicted proteins | sample LakEriMetagenome_11_FD_203527 | JGI IMG/M metagenome (GOLD analysis project Ga0315909, IMG submission 203527) | Freshwater fungal communities from buoy surface, Lake Erie, Ohio, United States - Buoy 2 MA125 | ecosystem: Environmental > Aquatic > Freshwater > Lake | place: USA: Lake Erie, Ohio...
CCACACAGAACCCCACCCCGGGGCATCCAGACTTGCCATCTGCCGGCCGGCGGGCTTGCCATTTGCCGGCGGCAGTGGATAGGACCGGGCGAGGGGCCGCTGACGCGGCCCCTCCCGCCCCCGGATTCCACGCCGCTGGACCCTCACGCCCGATCGATGCCCCCGACGACGACCTATGCCGAGCGCTTCGCCGCGCTCGGCCCCCTCATCACCCAGTCCGCCGGCCCCCGGCTCACGCCGGGGATCCGCGACTACTTCCCATTCTACCAGGCGGCGGGGCAGCCCCGGATCACCTTTGACGTGCGGTGGGACCCGGAGCTCCGCGTCGTCCGGATCAGCGGCGCCGTCACGGGCCCGGACGGGCAGATCCACGAGGCGGAGGTCCAGGTGTCCGAGGAGCTCCTCGCCACGGCCCGGTCGCTCCCGGCGCTCTACCAGGGGCTGCGCGGGCAGCTGATCGGGCACCTCGAGGGACGCCTCCTGGTAGCGAACGGCCGACCCTCCGTCCTGTGAGCGCCTACCACCAGGTCTTTGGGCTGGTCGGGGACCTCCTGGTCCCGACCGTGGCCCAGGCCCAGACCCTCCTCGAGGGTTCGATCATGCCGGCCCCGCCCGAAGGGATGCTCCATTTGACCGCCACGGCTGACACCTACACCGGCCTCCTGACCGTCACGGCGTCCTACCGCCGCTACGACCACGAGGGCCACCCCCGCGTGGCGCACCGCCACGAGGCCGTGGACACGGTGAGCCTCCTGACGGCCCCCGACTTTCTTGACCGCTGCACCAGCCTCCGCCAACGCCTCGCGCTGGCCGTGCTGGCCCGCTGGCATGACCTCTACGCCCCACCCGCCCCCTGATGGACCAGCCCGCCATGCCCCCGAGTCCCAACACCCCGCCCGACGTGGCCGCTGCGATCGAGTCCCTGATCGGCGAGAGCCTCGTCCCGGCCCGCGTCCAGTTTCTCCGCGAGACGCTCTGGCGCCTCCTCTGGCGCGAGGAGCCGATGATCGCCCGGGCCGCTGACGTGGTCGTCACCTACGACGAGAGCCTCCAGGAGTACGACATCTGGGTCCACTTCACGGCCCTCGAGCGCCCGTATGCCGCGTTCTCGATGCCGGCCCGGTTCGCCTTTCCCCCGGACGAGGGCCGCCAGGAGGCCTACCTCAAGCAGGTGGTCTATGCCCTCCTGACCATGCTCGTGGGCTGGATCCCGGGGGAGCCGCCGATCGACCCGGAGGCCCTGTGAGCCGCCCGGTGCTGGCCCCGACGACGACCTATGGGGCGCGACTGGCCGCTTGTGAGATGCTCCTGCACCAGTGGACCCCCGGCAACGGGATGTGGCCCGACCTCCCGTGGCTTGATGACTATTTGCGGGAGCTCGCCACCCTCTCCGGCCGGCTGCACTCGGGGGCGGTTCCGATCACCTTCACCGGCTGGCGACACTGGGCGGAGTGCCTGATCGAGCTCGAGGGGGCCATCACCGTCCGAGGCCAGCGGTATACGACCCGGCGCGTGATCAACCCCTGGCAGGTGGTGCCCACGGGGGCCGTCGCCCTCGATGGCCTCGTGAATGAGATCATCCGCGCCCTCCGACAGGGGGTCCCCCGATGAGCGCCCGCTGGCTCCCAGAGACCAGCCGGAGCTACGGCTCCATCTTCGGTCGGATCCTGGCGCAGGGCTTGGCCGACCTCTTCGACCGGGGCGAGGCACGGTTCTATGAGGAGGTCCCCCAGGCCGTGGGCGACGACCGCGTGACGTTTGCGATGCAGGGGAGCCTCAGCGGTCGGGACGTCACGATCGAGGTGCGGCCCCGCAACTTCGCCCCGACGGTCACCATGGAGGTGGGTCTCGAGCAGGCCCTGGCGACCGACGACCCCGAGGGCGCCATCTGCCTGGCCTTCTCCTATTGCTACAAGGCGGCCGTCGAGCGCTACGAGATGATGGAGGGCGTCGCGACGTGGGTGGAGACCACCATCGAGGCGTAGGCATCTCCGCCTGAGAGAAAGGTTTACAGACCGGCCCTCCATGTACTCACGTGCCTGGAGGGCTGTGTCGCGTGTCGACCCCTGAGAATGCGCTGCTGCCGACGCCCCGAACTGTCCCGATGGCGAAGGCCATCGATGTTGAGGAGCACCACCACCTCCCGAACGAGGCGCTGCAGCTGCGCGTCCGCCGGCAGGATGACCCCTCCGTGGCGGTGAACGTGAGCCTCACGCGTTGGGAGAAGCATGGCCCGGGCGAGTGGCACGTCAACAACATCACCCCGCACCATGAGCACTGGCTGCAGGGCATCGGGAGCGGGGGCTATGCCGCGATGCGCGGGAAGTTCGGGCCCACCCACATGCGGGAACTGACCCGCCACCTCCGGGAACGCTACGGCGTCACGAAGCTGGATGGGACCCGCGTGACTGGGGCCCGGGCCCAGGCGAACAAGGTCGAGAACACCACAGCCGTCGCGCTCACGAAGGCCGTCATCAAGCTCCGCTCAAGTGTCCATGTGGAGCGGCCGGTCGAGTCCCGCGCTTCCATGGCGCCCGACGATTGGCACCATGACGGGACGCTTGAGAACCCCCTGAATCCCGCGAAGCGCGTGGTCCGCGCCGGCGACGCGATGGGCACCTACAAGGTGCAGAACCACGGCGTCAAGTCGAACCACGCCTACGTCGAAGAGGTGCAGTCGGTGACCCGAGGCGGTGGCCGGGCGGCGATGCAGCATCTGATCGACCGCGCTGATCGGCATGGGGTCTCGCTCTCGCTCTATGCCAACCCCCTCAAGCCGCAGGGCGAGGGGAAGAAGATGTCCACCCGCGAGCTCAAGTCGTGGTACCGGGGCTTCGGCTTCCGCCCCCAGCAAGGCGACCTGATGGTGCGTACGCCGGCGCCGGCCCTCCGGAAGGCCGCGACTGCGACCGCCCCGGGCTTCCGCATCGAGCACGTCGCGTCGTACTACGAGACGCCGGGAGCGCGAGAGCTTGCCCACCGCGCCAAGGCCGGCGACCCCGACTCGATCCACCAGATGGCGCAGGAAATGGCGGCCCACGTCCCCGCGCAGGCGACGCTGGTGCCGGTCCCGGGACGGACGGGGCAGGCGGGCTTCACGCTGTCGCTGGCGCACGCGATCGCAGCCAAGACGGGCGCGACCGTCGCCGACGCGCTGCGCGGAACCTCGCGAGAGTCGCTCTACCACCTGAAGAAGACGGGCCAGCCTCTCCCGGATCTGGGGCTCACGCTGACGACGCCGCTCAAGGGGCACGTCATCGCCATCGACAACGTCGCCGCGACGGGCCACACGGCTCGCGCTGTGCACTCCCTTCTGCCTGAGGCGCGTTTCCTCGTGCATTCTATCGATCACACCGCCAGCGACGACCCGACGGTGGCGAAGTCGCTCACGAAGTCCTGGGCCGAGTCCGGTGACAAGCCCGGCACCTCCGCCTGGAGTGTCCGCCCCTACACGCCGATGAACGAGATCGGCAAGAAGAAGGGGCCGAACAGTGTGCAGCATGCGCGAATCACCGCCCCAGGGCAGCCGGGGGCGATCATGTCGTACAAGCACAATCCGAAGAGCGGGCACACGGAGATCATCAACTTCCGCGCCTACCGCTACCACAACGACGCCTACGCCGCCGCCGAGCAGGTCATGAAGCATGGTGGCCGGGGTATCGATGTCGATAACGCGATGATGTACCACCGCTCGAACGTCGGGATGATCGGCGCCGGCGGCGTCCGCGCCGCTGCCCGCTTCCTCCGCGAGACGGTCGGCTCGAAGACCGTGGGCGGCACCCGCGTCACCGGCACCCGCGTGAACAACGAGAACGACCTCCCCAAGGCCCCGGCCCGGCGCGTCGGGGAGATGGAGTCGCTCCCGGGGGTGAAGGTGAAGCGGGCGCTCGAGCGGGCCCTCCTGGCCGCGACCCTCGCGAAGGCAAAGGCCTTCTGGGAGAAGGAAGACGACGACCCGCGTGAGACGAAGATCAGCCCGTCCGTGAAGCGGGCGGCCCTCAAGAAGTTCGGGAAGTGGTCGGCGGTGGCCGCCGCCTGGGCGGTGAAGAAGCAGAAGTCGAAAGGCAAGACGCTCGAGAAGGCCCGCCGTGTCGGCTTCGACAAGGGGGAGCCGGACTTCGAGGGCGGTATGGCCAAGTCCCAGCTGCGCCGGGCTGAGGAGTACGCGAAGGCCCTCAACGCGATGCTGAAGGACGGGGACGAGCTCCCGGCGTGGGTGCAGGACAAGATCAGCAAGGCCAGCGAGTACCTCGATGCAGCCTACCACTTCCTCGACTATCAGACCAACGGGAAGAAGTAACGATGGCCCCCAAGAACCCCGCCCTCAAGACGTACCCGCATGTGCGGCCGTTCACGAACGATGAACTCCACGAAGAGGTGGGGGAATACTTCGACAATAAGGTGACGAAGAAGGCCTTCCCGAAGGCCTTCGCGTCTCGTGAGGCCCTGCGGGAGCGGCTGCAGAACGCGCCGCTGAAGGTCCTGTCGCGGGCGCAGCTGCTGTCCCTGAATAACTCCGATGTCGGTGATGTCCTCACGGACGCGAATCCTCGGGCGCGGGCTCAATCGCTGGCCAAGGAGTATGGCCGCGACTATGACCGGATCGCCAACGCCTTGAAGGAGAGCGTGAAGCTCCCGTCGCCGATCGTGATTCAGCACGACAAGGGACTGCATCTGATGGGTGGCAACACGCGACTGATGGCCCTGGCCGGGGAGGGTCACACCCTCCCGGTCCGCATCCTCGATATCCGCGCAGCGGGATCGCAGGAGGACCTCGAGAAGTCCGAGGCCAGCCACTACGATAAGTACGATCGCCGCACCAACGAGAAGATGGCCGAGCACAACCGCGAGGGAGGCGACGTCCGCAAGCCCGTGCGGAGCGCGGAAGGCGCCTCCTCGCAGGACAAGCGCGACCGCGCCCGCTTCGCCTTCCGGAAGGCCACGCAGGCCTTGAAGCAGAGCCACCCGCTCGAGGATGACAACGGCAAGCCGACGCCGGCGGCGATGCAGTTCAAGCGCTGGGGCTTCGCCGTGCCGAAGACCCGCGAGGATCTGCAGCGCCTGAAGGCCTTCGGCGCGAAGCACATGAAGGCCGCCCTGGAGAAGGCGATCCGGGATATTCGCCTGGTGCCCACCCGAGAGGATCGGGACTTCTCCACCTACGATGTGCACGACAGCGCCTCGAAGACGCCGCAGACGCCGACGGCCTCCGTCGCGGTGACGCGCCGCAAGGGCGCCCCGAAGGTCGCGATTGAGGGTGAGGCGAACACGCTCGGCGTGCGTGGGCTCCGCGCCGTGGCCATGATGGTCGGGAAGCTCAACCCCGACATCAAGCACTTCTCCGGAAGCCGGCCCAAGGCCGCCGAGCGAGCGGCCTACAACCAGGACTTCCCCAAGACCACCCCGGACATGACGCAGGAACAGCGTCTGGACACCTACGACACCGTCGGCGCCATGATTGAAGACAAGCGTCAGGAGGCGAAGGCATCGATGAAGGCTCGGAAGATTGCCCCACGGCAGCAGGTGCGCCGCAAGAACCCGTTTGCGGACGGCCCCCTCGAGAAGGCGAACGGGTCGTCGAACCCGCTCCAGATCACGCAGACGCATGCGGTGACCCACGCCGAGTCCGGTGATGAGTTTCACGAGCATGAGGTCCGCGACCACACCGGCGCGATGGTCGGGCAGCTGGTCGTCCGCCTCAGAGGCGGCAAGATGTCGGGCTTCAAGTCCAAGGGGCTCAAGAGCCAGCACATGGGCCCGGTCCTCGAGCACCTGAAGAACACGTACGAGCCGCCCCTCGAGAAGGCGGGCGTGATCGTGGACCCAATGCCGCTCCGGAAGCTCGGGAAGCTCTTCGACTACGAGTCGCTCGGGAAGGACGTCGTCCAGAAGCCCCAGGGCAACATCGAGCGCGTCCCGATCACGGCCAGCGGCTCAGCCGCCAACTACGACATGACGGTCGACCAGACGTCACGCCGGCTGAAGGGTCGGGCCAACCAGAAGCGCCTCGATGAGGGCATGGCCCACCACGGCCACCTCTGGTACCACATGGACCCGCTCCACAACGCCTTCAAGGAGCGCCATGGGGAGGAGGAAGGGACCAAGCGCTTCAACCTCTTCATGAACACGGTCGCGGCCACGAGCCCGAACAGCGAGTTCACGAAGAACATGAAGCGGGCTGGCGCCCTCTTCCCGTTCATGGTCCACGGCGACAAGAAGCATGTCCTCTCGGCGGAGGAGGGCATCAACCACCTCCTCTCGCAGGGCAAGGGCGGGACCGGCAACACGGCCCACCGGAACTACGCGACGGCGCTGCAGAACATCCGCGACGGCAAGCAGTTCCTGTTCAGCAAGCCGCTCAAGGCGGATGGCTTCGCCGAGAACCTGAAGGGCAACTTCGGACCGCTCACGGCGGACCGACACTTCCTCCGGCAGGCCGGGCACTTCACCTCGACGGCCGGCCCGACGGACTACCAGGGTGTGGAGGATGCGACGGCCGCGCATGCCGCGAATCTCGCGACGCATGGCCTGCTCCCGGTGCACCCCGGCCGGGGCGCGACGGCCCCGTATCAGTCGGCGCTCTGGATCGGCGACGCCCTCCATGGGCGGGTGAAGAGCCCGCCGCACCCGGCGCTCGCCGTCTTCGAGCACGAGATCAACCAGACCGCGCAGCAACTGAATATTCACCCGAAGGAGGCGCTGAACCGCTTCCTCGATGGCCACTTGCATGAGTTCGGGGGCGGCGCCCCTGGTCTCACCGCTCTGCTGAAGCAGGATCAGATGCGGAAGAGCTTGGCCGCCCTCCGCAGCGTACTTATGGAGATACCCCTGATGAAAGGCCGCTACGACGACGACTTCGATCCCCGCGACGCCGACTATCCGCCTCCGCCCCCGGAGTTCGCGGACTTCACGGACTTGGGCGACGCCGAGATCGCCCACGTCAAGTCGTATCGGGCCACGCCCTCGAACCCGCGCATCTCCCACGAATTCTTCGTGCGCGGCCGCACCGGTCCGGAGGCGAAGCTCTATGTCGAGCACAACCCGGCCGAGCACAAGCCGGGGCAGTACTACGCCCAGATCTCGTCCCCGAACGGGAAGGCGCGGAACCAGGTCGGCGTGGCCGGCATGCGCCAGGTGGCGAGCTACCTGAAGCAGGAGCACGGCGTGCACTCGATCGTGGCGGGCGGCAGCTACAAGACCGGTGAGCACAAAGACATCGAGCGCGACATCACCAAGTCGCTGGAAGACGTCGACGCCCTGGTGAAGGGCAACCGGGAGAACAAGGCCCTCAAGAACATCTTCACGCAAGGGGTTGGATCGGCAGAGGGGCCGCCTGAGGACGAGCCTCTTCAGTCGAAGACGAGAGCGGATCGCGTCCGCGCCGGTCGAGCCACCCTGGCAGCCCCGAAGGACGAGCTTGCCGAGCGTGAGCAGTACGCGACGATGGCCCGTGAGGCGGGCGGTCGCCGTGGGAATGGCCCGCAGTTCACCCGCCAGTCGATTGCGGTCCATAAGGAGCAGGAGACGTACAACACCACGCGATACCAGCTCCCTCTCCTTGACATTCGTAGCAAGAACAAGGGTAGCCTCCTCGGCAAACCTAAGCCGAGGAAGACTCAGGCCAGCGTTGACAGCGGGCGCGGCAAGCGGGGCGTGTTTGAGGAGGGGCAGAAGGTCGGAGGTCGCGATGGGAGCAGGCGTACTCAGCAGTGGGGTGAGCGCCGTGACATCCTTGCCGAGCGCCAGGCAAAGATCGCCGATGGAAAGATGCAGGACGGTACTGATCGTCGTATCTCTATCGATGATCACCGCTCTGGCCTGCGTGGGCAGGCGCAGATGTTTATGATCGATAAGAAGACGCTCGCGAAGCCCGTCGTGAAGATGCCCCTCTCCAAGGCGCTTGCCGACCTCAAGACCTCCATCGCTCGAATCCAGGCTGGCCAGTCGACGCAGCCGATGAGCGAGCGTGATCTGCTCAAAGCGCAGTTCATGCAGCGCCTGGTGCAGTGGATTGGGGGCTCGAAGCCCTCGGGCACGCAGGGTGGCGAGGATGGGCGCATGACGACCACCATGACCCGCGACGGCAAGGTCTCGCGCATCACCAGCGGTGCGGTGAAGCTGAGCCAGGTGCCCAAGATGAAGCAGGGCAAGCTCCGCCGGGAAGTGACCGTCCACGATGCTGAGGATGTGAAGAGCGCCAAGGACACGGACGTGGCGAAGTACACGCCGATGTCGGACGGCCGGGTGGCCCGGATTCAGTTCTTCGTGAAGAGCCTCCTGGCCTTCCGGAAGTCGATGCGCTAATCAGGCAGTCCACCACGCATCAGGGCCCGGGCGTCTCACGATGCCCGGGCCCTATGTCATGTACGCAGGATGAAGTGCATAGATCTCATTCTTGCTGCATAATCATGAGGTGAGGCGATGCATCTCATGTTCACTGCATAAACACGTTTGGGATTTATAGCGAGCTATATGCAACTCACTAATTAAATGGGCAATTCTGGGGGGTATACGGGGGGGTATACGGGCTACGGCGTCACCATCATCCGAGGGATGTAGAACGCGAACCGCTCGGGCCCACACTGCACGATCGAGAAGCGGTGCCAGTCCGCGAGCGCCGTCTGCACATCCGTCGTGCTCGGGATGCAGAGTGTCGGCGTCTCCTCCCCCTTCGCACAGAACCATCGACCCTCGCTCTCGACACAGTCTGAGGGTGGGTGCGTATGCATTGCCGGGAAGAGCCCGCAGTCATACGAGATCGACTGTGGGGTAGCATCGGCCTCCTCCGCCCGAGTGATCTCCTGGACATGGATCGCGACTCCGGTCACCGTCTTCCGAATCTCGTAGCGTGTGAGGCAGTAGGCATGCTCCGGCTCGAGGACATTCGTCCGGTAGACCTCCCAGTCCGTTGCCAGCCGCGCCTGGACCATCGGGGATAGACTCCCGGTGATGAACTGCGGCTCGAGGAGATCGAAGGTCGGCGCCGGCAGCGTCGTCGGGGTCGCGACCAGCAGGAGCGAGAGCAGGGCAGCACGCCACATAGCCAAACGCCTCACGAGTTGGGGTCGTGAGGCGTCTTCTGGTGGGATTTACTTCTCGTCCTGTTCGCGCTTCCGCCGCAACACCGGCGGGATCAGCCAGTCGTCACCGAAGGTGCGAGCCCCATTCTCCGCGAACGTCTCCTGATCGACCTGGATGGGGCGGCTGTCGTCGCCCTTGCCGGTGCGCTCCAGGTTCCCGGCAAAGGATCCACGCTTCTCGAATGCCATAGCTCAGACCTTGTGGTGTTCGACGGTGGCCGCCTCGCGCTTGTCAGCGGCCGTGTAGATGGTGAAGTCCTGGACGAAGGCCGGAGCCTCACTCTGGAAGAACTTGATCAGGGCCACAGCCAGCCGGCGGATCTCAAGCTCTGCGGCCTCGCTCGAACGGAGCTCGAGCATGGTCCGCCAGGCGCGGATGTTGCCCGTGACGACGATCTTGGTCTCGGTGCTGTTGGGGAGCACACTCCGGGCGGCCTCACGGGCCATCTTCCGGCGATGCACCCGGTTCTCGACCCACGTGTACTGCTCCTCCAGCATCGCGGCGAGCTCCTGGTACGTCCCCAGAGCCATCTCCATCTGCTGGTGCCACGCCGCCTCCCCCTCGGTCCCCGCAATCGCCGGCGGGAGCACGAAGCCCGTCTGGGAGGCATCCACGTAGCGCTGCGACAGCTGCGAGTACGCGAAGCCGGCCCGGTGTCGGATGAGCTCGTGGGTGAGCGAGCGGCTCACGCCCTCCAGGAGGAACGAGTAGTTGGCATGCTCGAAGACACTCCCATGCCCCTGCTCGAGGATGTGCCCGATGTAATCACTCGTCGTCCGCATGACCGGGTTGTGCTGGCTCATGTAGCAGAGCCGTCCCGCATACTCCGCCAGCCGCTCGCCCCCGCCCGCCAGCCCCACCCACTTCACCATGAGGTGCGTGGGCTCGAGGAACTGGGGGCGGCTGACGAGCGAGAGGAAGGGGGCCCGATAGACCTTGAGGTCACTCACGCGGTGCGCTCCCAGGTGTAGTCATGCCAGAGCGCCATCGCGGCCTCGTGCACCGAGGTGTGGCGCTGCTCGGTCGTGTCCGGGCGGACATGCCACCAGACCCGCTCCCCGTTGGCTTCACCGCCGGTGATTCCGACCATGGCCAGGGCCTGCGCGTAGGTCTCCGCCTCCTCCGACGCCTGTGTGAAGGCGGTGGTGTTGGCGAGGCTGGCCAGAGCCAGAGTCAGAACGCGAGCGATCGCGTCCGTCGGCGGGGCCGTCTCACCGGCCACGCCGCTGTAGAGCCAGGTCTGCACCTGCTCCAGAGCATCCGCGTCCGTCATTCGGCGACCCTCGGCGGATCCTCGTCCAGGGCATACGGGTCAATCGGCGCCCCGCGCCAGTCCCGAGGCGCACGCTCCACCGGCTGAGGCTTCGTCAGATTCGCGAAGCACCACCCACAGAGAAACGCAAACGCCACGATCAACAGCAGTATCAGAAACGGCATCGGTCAATCCTTGATGGGGCCGCTACGACGGGAGCGGCGTTCCTTGGCGGCCTTCTCCGGCTTCTCCGGCTTCTGCCGGGTTGGCTTCGCCGCGTCCTGCAGACGAGCCAGGGTGGTCTTCACGGCGTGCAATTCCTCGATCAACGCCTGGCGATGGGTCACCGCCTCCGCCTTCGACTGCACCCACTGCTCTCGCCAGTGCTCAGCCTGTTGCAGGGCATAGGTGAGGTCATCGATCGTGAGCGGGCCCGGCGTGGTCTTGTCCCACAGCCACGTCGCGAGGCGGTTGAGCAGGGTCTTCATGGGGTGGTGAGGTTGAGGGTACGGCCAGTGGACCCGAAGCCCTG
>Ga0315909_10009005_pt1 | contig 10865 bp, 12 predicted proteins | sample LakEriMetagenome_11_FD_203527 | JGI IMG/M metagenome (GOLD analysis project Ga0315909, IMG submission 203527) | Freshwater fungal communities from buoy surface, Lake Erie, Ohio, United States - Buoy 2 MA125 | ecosystem: Environmental > Aquatic > Freshwater > Lake | place: USA: Lake Erie, Ohio...
AACATCGCGGAGGAATGGTTCAACTAGTGACTTGAACTGTGCACGAGTGAAGACATCGTTGAATTCGAACAACTGGAACTTAGCAGCAGTTGCGATTGCCTTCTCAAGAACGATGAATAGGCGACGAACATTGATACGATCGAATGCCGATGGTTTAGCAAGAAGTGTCTTGTCACCATAAAGAACAACACCCTGTCCTGGGAACGACACAACTGGGTTGATGCCATTCTTGTAAAGAGTATCACGATCTGTTTGGTTTGGTGAGAACAGAAGTTTCACGCAATTCTTGATAGCACCACGGTTGAACCCAGCAGGCGACCACCATGGATCATTGGTTTGATCAGTACGGGCACAAAGACCTGCAGTATCAGCATTCAAAGGAATGTTAACATAGGTGTCATTATACTTGTCGTATTGAACCTTCCAACCCGAATCCATAATAGCGTATGAAGTCGAACGATCGAGAGTTGAGTTTCTGTATGTTACGATGTCATCTGCCTCATCACCAGCATTATTCTGAACTGCAGCAAGTGGTGGCGAAAGGAAGACAACGCAATCAAGACGATCGAGAACAACGTTGTCAATCACGTGTTGCGCAACAGCAACAGCATGTCCACCAGTCAGAAGAAGCGAAACGTCAACGAGTTCCTTGTTAGCGAACAGATCGTAACCTGTTTGAAGATCGCCAGAAGAAGGAGCAGCATCAACACCGGCTGAAAGAGAAACGTTTTCTGGTGCACTAAGACCGACAAATGATGCGCCTGCGCCTGCTGCTGTCGATCCCCAATCAGTCATAGACGATGGATGATCCATCCACCAAATGTATTTTGATTGTGTATTAATTACGTTCTTATAGTATTTTGATGACCCATCAGAATTCTTAGCATCCGATGCCTTAGAAACGAATGGGAATTTTTCTAGAACAGTGCCAGCAGTACCAGTAAAAAAGCCGTCTTCATCAACAACGATTACGTGGAGTTCGTCACCAGTTGTATTGAAACCAGCTGCATATTCTGAGGTTCCTGGAGCAGCATCAAACTGTGCAACATACGACCATTCACCGAATGTTGCTGCGTCTGCGATACCAACTTTTAGTGAGTTACCAGCAGCACCTGGATACTTAGCAGCCCAAGTTCCTACTGATGCTTCTCCTGCAGCATATGATGCATCATAAACATCTTGGTTATTAATTGCAATCGCAGTTCCTGTAGCAACAGCATTTTTTGCTGACGAACCAACTGCACGAACTAGTTGCAGGTTGTTGCCGTAACCAAGAAAGTTAGCAGCAGTGTGGAAGTGTACTGTAGTTGTGCTTGTTGGTTTACCAAACTCGCGGACGAGTTGGTTTTCTGACGAAACTGTTTGAATTTCGTTTACAGGACCCCAGAGGAAGTAACCAACGTATCCACCAGCAGAACTTGACACTGCTGGTACGACGTTTGTTAGATCCTTTTCAGTAACTAGGACTCCTGGCGATAATTGAAATGCCATTTTCTTCTCCTTGTGTAATAAAACTGACAAAAACCACTGTCTTTTTTGTTATAAACTTATTTATAATATGTCTACTTTACATCCATCCACGCTTGGTTGGTGTAGTATCAACAGACCATAGGTCTCCACCATCAACAAAAACTTCTTCTTCAGTGCCATTCATTATTATACCAAATGGTGTCAGTTCTTCTTCTATCTGTTTCATCTGACCATCATATAACTTTTTTCTAATGTCAATGTCTGTCAGATCTGTGAAATATGTATTGCTGGTTACCCATGCAAACATAACTAAACTCATCACCAAGTCATCAAAATAACCTTCGTCTGCCATCCAAGTTCCCATCTTTTCGATAAAGGTAGAGAACTCTGAGATGGTATCTGCATCAAAAATAAGTAACTTCTTTTCTTCCATCAGAGACTTTAGTGTGAAACAACCTTGCCTTTTAACTTGCTTAGTCATTCGAACACCCATTTGGGTTGCTCTACCAAATCCTGGAGAAAGATATTGTTTGTTTGTGTCTTTAGACGTTGTTAAAATATTATCATATTCTAATTCTGCATGTAAAATATCGGCGACTTGTTGACCGATATCGTTAATTTCAATCATTACATATGCATTATTAAAATCCCTTGCCACTTTGTTTATAATATTAGGATATAACATCGGTGGTATTTTATTGTTTCGGTATTTGGCGACTAGTTTGTAAGGAACAGTTGTCGCATCAATTACTGTAAATGCAGAATAGTCACCACCAATACCTCTTGCAGTATCAACACCCATAACATACACGTGTTCTGGGGTTGGATCTTCGAAGATATCTAGACCATCCTTCATGTATATAGGGTCAATAGAACTCATCGCTCCAAGTGTTTGTGCGTTCACAAGAGTGTTACTCGAACCAAGGAAATTACAGAGAACTTCTTGGTTGAATTTCAACTCGCCGAGCATCTTGAGTTGTTCTTCTGCCCATGCATCATCACGTCCTGGAATCTCAGTGTATGGAATGAACATTGGTTCAAATCCATTGACACCTTTTTCTGCTTCGTTCCAGAATTTCCAGAAGTGATTGTACCCCAGAGGTGTTGAGGTCAGAAGAATCTTGGTTGTTTGACCAGCAGAAATTGTAGGATAAACTGAGGCGAAGAACTGTTCAGCAACGGTGTTTGGAATAATCGCTGCTTCGTCGATATACAACCAGTTAACTGATTTACCACGAATACCAGAGGCAGTCGTAGCAGCAGTAAATACCTTTGAACCGTTTTCTAGTTCTACGTCACCCTTGTTCCAAGTCTTAACACCCTGCTGCATCCAGAGAGGTAAGTTCTCAAACATACCTTGGTAACGATTCATGACTTCGCGAGCAGCAGAAGTCTTGTTCGCAAGGATAGCAACTGTTTTTGCATCCTGAAACAGCGTATACCACAGGATACACGCAGCAGATGTGATAGTCTTACCCTGCTGACGACCTTCCATAAGAATCGCTTTACGATTGTCTAGGATATGATGGACTTTGCGCTTCTGACACTCATACAATTTGAATGGAATGAGACCTTCGTCGAGCGAAACAATCATACAATAATTTTCAATGAAGTAAATTGGATCCTCCTCGCACAAAGCGAGTTCTGTCAATTGCTCCGGAGTAAAATTATGTTTGTATCCAATCGGTTTTAAATTAATATTACCGTGATACGAGGATTCCTCAACTATCATGTTCTATAACTTTTGCTTTCTCTGCTTTCAATGCCTTGAGTAAATCTTGGGTGCTCCCAGAAAAGATGATATTATTCTGCGTATCTATTTGCTGAGACTTTTTGCTATCATCTTGAAGAACCTTTTTCTTTCTCGCCTGAAGATCCATAAGATCTTTAGCAGTATCACCAGTTGTCTTGATCAGTTGTCCGACGACTTCATAGGCACGAGGACTGTCACTTGCAAGCGCAACGTTTAACATACCTTCTAATGCTCGTTGACTTGTGTCAATCAATTCATTTAGTTTATTGCGAGCAACATTATAATCATCTTCAATGTCATTACCAGTGGATTCGATGACTGCTGGAACTGCAGATGCAGTCGTAGTTGCCGGAAGAGTTTCCACTTCAATTACTTCAACTGGTTCTGGGATCTTTGTTGTTTCAGTTCCAAAAAGATCGTCAAGATCTTGATAGTTACCCTTGTTCGAAAAATTCATCGAATTGCTCCACATAATCCCAGTCATCAGTTACTGCAGCAGTACCTGGATTTGTTGTTACTTGATATTTTTGCTCATACGTAGGTTTTTCAATATCCGTATATGTATTCGCAATTGCTTTTCTGATAATTCCTTGCTCTTCGACTGGACCATATAGGTTTAATCCAAGCGTAAAGTTTAGCGTCCAAACAATCGAACGTCTTTGCATGTAATCACCAGCATAATCATCTTCATAATTGATAGAATCAAGAACTATCTGAAGATCTCTTTTGATTCCCATTGCGGGAATGTCAGTTATGGTAACACAGAAGTCAGGATTGAAGAACGGAATTATTTGCTCAATAATCTGCAACCCATCATCCTGATTCTTTGCCATTGCATACAGTGAAATATTCATGTCGTATGGTGTGCTTGTGAATTGAGTTCGAAGCATGTTAGGGTCATCACCCTGCCCGATTGCCACGTTCTTAGTGAGTAAGTTAATCTTTCTCGCAGGATTATATTGTAATCCCGTAATCTCAAATCCCATTCGCGGGAGTATGATTGCAGTAGACTGTGTAGTAGTTGTTGGGACTTCTGCAATACGAGCGAGAAACTTATTCTTTGGTGAATATGCTAATGGAACACGGACAGATTGCACGACTTCTTGATCAGAATTGTATCTCTTAACAGAAATCTGATTGAAGATTGTGCCGAAAGCAATAATTGCTTTTCTGATGTGTTGATGATAAAAGTGTTGACGTAAAAACATTATGCTCTTTTCTGTACCTCACCGAATGGATTGAATGCGCTGAAGTCTAGAATACCTTCTGCTTCTTCCTCGAATTCATCATTATCTGATTGTGGATCTGTGTCTGCAGTTGCATATATCTCGAGGATAATTGAATCATCGCTAGAGTTTAGAAGAAAATCACCTGACTGTTGAAGTAGTTGGAATCCGTAAACATCTTGACTTGACTTGTCTGCGAGAGAATCAATTTCTTCAATACCAGTATCAATTCTTTCCGAACTGAATTCGAAGACATCACATTGCAGTTTGTATGTGTAAATCTTGCCGAGTTGATAGAACGGATTTAAGAAGTCAACATACTTGATCACGAAAAATGTTTTGGTTTTCGAGAAGTAAAGTAGATCGCCTTCTGCTGGTCTTCCTGGTAATTCTAGTGTCGCATTCTGAGCAACACCCTCTTCCCAACGCCTCTTAGCGACCACGAAGGTTGCTGAAGATCTAAATTCAAATCCGAACTTCGTGAACAGTTCGCCTTCGCCCTCAAACCCTTGAACATTCTCAAGATACATTTCGAGAGGATATGCTTGATCAAAATACTGAAGCGCATCTTCGCCTAGGATACCGTCCAGATTACCAGTTTGCTTTGGAAGATAAAAAACATCATGACCGTAGATCTTCAAACTTTCAATGACAAGATCCTCCACCAAACGTTGTTCGTTTGTGGTTCCAGATGTATTACCAGATTGAAAGTAGAAGTTCGTTGGCATGTCTTATCCAACCATGAAGTCTATTGGCAACTCTGACTTCAATTGCATTTCGTTTTCGATTGTCGTGATTTCTTCGACTGCTTCTTCGTAGATCTCTCTGCCATTTAGAATTACGCCCCCAGGAAGTTGAATCCCACCAAACTTCTTCATGTTCTCGCCCCATTGACGTTTGATCAATGCAGTCGAATAACGCTTCAGGAACATGTCATCATAGACTTGTGTGTAAGTTGTTGGATCTAGGATGCGATAACATTCAACGACAATAAAATCGTCAGGATTTAATACTTCTTCCCAATTCATATCAATATACATCTTGTCCATCTTACGATTGTATTTGAATGAACGATCGCCGACTAGAAGCATGTCGAGCATTGATAGATGCTGTTGGACTTGCGTGTAATAAACCATGTCAGCAGACAGCAGATTATACATGTCATTTAAGCGGAATTGATAGATAAGATCGAACATGTTGTTGCGATTGTTCATACCAGAACTTGGACCATTGACTGGTAGAACACGGATAACACCGATTACCGAATCTGGAAGGGGAAGATACCCGTTTTGAATGTCTCCTGGAGTATAGAAACCAGTTGCTGCGAGTGCTCTGCTGAAACCTGATGTGGAACCAGTAACAGTTTCACCTGTTGTGAACACACCTTTTACGTTTGTTATTCTCGCAGTAGTTCCGGATAATGTATATAAGGTACATGTTGCGCCCGAAGTATTACCAACCAGCATCTCGTTGTTTTCGAACGAGGGTGAGGATAATCCTGAGAATTTTAATTCTGCCGTAGTAACTTTGTGTGTGAGATAGAGTCTCTCGACACCGTCAAAGTGATACTCTTGGAAATACTGTAATGCGTCATCGATACGATCTTCTACTTGATCATCGTCCACATTAATTTCGATTACTGGAAACCCAAGTCTGCGCAAGCAGTAATCTATTAAACCTTGTCTTGAAGAAATTGCCATATCTTGTCCTCTTTGGGACTATTTATAATGCACCCATGTCATACACTGTAGGATCTATCCCTGCGAGATCGCCCAGATCGATTGTTCCTGGGATAGTAAAGAAATCCGGATTATATCCGCCCACTTCAATAATACTTCCGTCGGTTTTTTTAGAATATAGTGTTCCGTCTGCTAAGTTTACTGCAAGTTCTCCAACTGCAATTTGTCCTGCAGTAGGAATCGCACCCGAAGTTTCGCTTCTTTTTAATTGAATCACCGTTGTCATATTAATTCAATAGCGTCCCTGCTGCGTTGTAAACATTGATGCGGAAATATGCACTTGAGTTACCGTCTAGAAGATCAGCATCTAGACCAGATCCAGCACCATCTACTGTTTTAATCGCATCAAGTATATTAGTTGCCGTGAATGCACCACCTAGAGATACAGATGTGCCCGCAAGAGTGATTGCACTGTTTGCAAGTTTAGCATTAGCAATAGAACCTGCCAACATAGTATTGGTAACTGATCCAGTATCACCAGTTGTAACGACAGTGCCAGAAACATCTGGGAAAGTGAATGTTCTATCTGCGGATAAGGTAGTTGGCGTTAGAATTGCTTCCCAGTTTCCAGTACCACCTGCACGACCGCGAAGTTCTATACCATCTTGTGTGGATGCTGCACGAGTTAAAACACCACCGCCAGTAGTTGTAAGTGACGTACCTGTTGCTGCACCGATATTTGGTGTTACTAGGGTTGGAGTATTAGCAAATACCAGTGCACCAGTGCCTGTTTCGTCGGTAACTGCGGCAAGAAGATTAGCAGAAGATGGAGTTCCGAGGAAAGTTGCAACTCCAGTACCAAGACCAGAAACACCAGTGGCAATTGGAAGACCAGTTGCATTGGTTAGAACACCAGAAGCAGGAGTACCTAATGCTGGTGTCGTTAGTGTTGGACTAGTAAGTGTCTTGTTTGTAAGAGTTTGCGTTGCAGTAGTACCAACAACTGGAATATAGTTGGTGCCGTCTACTGTGTATTCCCAGACATCACTAGTTTCATTCCATTGAAGGGCCACGTTAGTAGAAGTACCACGTTCAACTTCGATACCCGCATTCTGACTTGGGGTGCCAGCTTCATTACTATTTAAAGTAATAATGTTATCAGCAAGATTGATTGTTTCAGTGTTTACTGTAGTGGTAGTTCCGGAAACAGTTAGATTGCCGCTTACTGTGACATCATTAAATGTAACATTTGATCCAGTTCCAACTGCCTGACCAATAGCAATTTGACCGCTGGTAATAGTAACACCAGTTCCAGCGCTGAAGTGAGCGCGAACATCTGTTGCACTTGGACCAGTGAATGTTAGAACACCAGTAGAACTATTATATGCGAGCGAACCGTCGCCACCAGAATCTGTTACCGATACTGCGCCTCTTGCTCTAGCATTTGTGAAGTAGAGGTTTGTTGAACCTTCTGTAATTTCGTCGCTGTTATCTTTTGTTTGAATCTGAGAAGTAACATACGCTTCGGTTGCCAGAGGTTTACCACCAGCGGTAGTACCATCATGGACAACAACTGTATCTTTTGTTGTGTCAACAGTGACTTCACCGACAGCACCCGTAAAGGTTGAGTGCTGAACAGTAGTCCCTCTTCTAAGTTGTAAAATTGTTGCCATTTTTATCTCCTAATCCCACCCTATTTAGGTATATGTTCCACCATCGAGAATGGCACCTTCTTTAATGTTTGCTAGAGTGTTCTTTAACAATTCGTGACCACCAGCAGTCGAACCATCATGCACTCTTATCGTATTGTTTGTAGTGTCTACGGTAATCTCCGCTTCAGCGCCAGTAAAGGTATTATGTTGAGTGGAAGTGCCTCTCCTCAGTTTGACTCTTGCTGCCATCAGATGCTCCCGTAATCGATTGAGTTGTACTCAAAAACATTGTCGGTAATAAGACCGTAATCTAAATCTGCGTTTTGATTTAAGCGAACGACTGCAATGCCTGGAGTTGTTGTAGTATCAACAACGAAATCCCCGAAGATGGTGTCCGCGAAAGAGATGGTCGTAACTCCAGTGTTCGCCCCACCATCATTTACAGCGACTCCACCGAGACCAACAACTGTTCCGTCGGTCTTTTTAGAGTAAATTTTCTTGTCTGTTAGATTAACAGCAAGTTCGCCTATTGCAAGTTGTTCTGCAGTAGGAACTGCATTAGCAGTCTCGCTACGTTTTACTTGGACTATTGTCGCTGTCATTTACATCCTCGTCTGCGATAGTATATCCTTCAGAGGTGCCAAACGACAGACCACCGTCTAGGTCAACATAATTCCCGTTGGGTTTTGGTTGACTCAGTTCGTGTTCTAGAATTTGATTTTTCTGCGCGAGATCTGCTATCGTTTCATTTGCCATTGTAAGTTGTGTATTCAGCATGATATTATCAAGTGTTAATGCCTTCAGTCGTTCTGCAAGATTTGCAATATACGAGTTAATAAATTTTGTTTGATCCATTATCTATCTCCAAAAAAGTGGGAGGGGAGAAATTCCCCTCCCTTTATATATTAGTATGTTCCACCGTCGATATTACCGAACGAAGGAGCAACACCTGAACCACCAGATTTTAGAACTTGTCCAGCATTTCCAACTGCGGTTGCTTGGATGGCAGAAGTTCCGCTACCGAATAGAACACCGTTAGCAGTCAGTGTAGTTGCGCCAGTACCACCGTTTGGAACAGTGATTGCTGAAGTAAGCGACGAAACAGTTCCGCCCTCAAGGTTAGCAACAAGAGTAGCAATGGTGTAACCAGTTGCCGCTGTGTTAACAGTTGTGGTTGGAGCAGCTTGTGAGTCCTTGAAGAGTCTCCACTTACCGTCTGAAGCATCGCGGAAGATACCTGAGTAAAGGTCTAGCGAACCGCTGGTATCATACATACCGAACAGACCGATGTCAACTGCGTCAGTTGCGTTATTGTCGTTACCAACGAATACGAGAGGGTCGGTAACAGTTAGAGTTGTCGAGTTAACAGTAGTTGTTGTTCCCGAAACTGTAAGGTTACCAGCAACTGTTACGTTAGCACCCGAAAGTGTAAGAGCAGTTGTTCCACCCGATGACTTAATGTCGTTTCCTGTTACAGTCAGATCACCAGCAACAGCAACGTCTGCGCCCGAAAGTGTTAGAGCAGTAGCAGAAGATGACTTGATGTCATTACCAGTTACGGTAAGATCGCCAGCAACAGCAACGTTTGTACCGTCAAGTGTAATTGCAGTAGCAGAAGATGACTTAATGTCGTTTCCTGTGACTGTTAGGTCACCAGCAACGGCAACATCTGCACCCGAAAGAGTGATAGAAGTAGTTCCGCCATTTGCTTTAATGTCGTTACCGCCAACTGTTAGGTCACCAACAAGAGCAACATCATTAGTTAGTGCAACTGTTACTGCGCCACCTTCTGAACCTGAACCGCTTACTGAAATTTGGTTTGTAGTGCCAGCAACAGTAGCAACATAGTTACCAGTTGTATCAGTTCCAAGAGCAACCGAGTTAGCAGCAATTGAAACAACCCCTGCTTCGGTTACTGTAATGTCGCCTGATAGTCCAGCGTAAATGTAATCGCCGATGTCTTCGGCAGTAATCTTTCTGTTTGCAGTTGCCGAAGCATCATAAACAAGGAATTCATCGGCGTCAGCAAGCGATGTTAGGGCGGTAGTTCCAGTTACATCAACAGCAATACCAACTTGATTGTCTGAAACAGTTGTTTTGATGCCAGCCGAACCAGCAAAAGTCAGAGTTCCACCTGTGGTGAAAGTATCAGTATTTGGAGTTCCTTGGTTGTCGCTCAGTGTGAACGAACCTGAAGGAATCGCTGCCCATGAGGTAACGCCCGAACCATCTGTCTTCAGATACTGATCAGCATCGCCATCGTTGGCAGGGAGAGTAAGAGTGTAATCAGCAGCAAGTGTATTTGGTGCCTTTACAGTTACCTTGTGAGCACCGTTATTTGTTGCTTCTGCGAAAGTCGCACCGCCACCAACTGTTGCTGTAGCATCAACAAGACGAGCATCAATCTTATCTGTGAAATACTTACCACCAACTGCATGAATTGTAGCAGTACTACCTTCGATCGATTCGATATAAAGTTTCGCAGACGCACCATTATTGGATGCGTCTTGTGCGTATGCCATTTCGCCTTCTAGGAGGGCGGACGTTGCTGGAGCAGTTGCACCTGAACTTCTTTTAATTTGAATAATTGTTGACATTTAGACTATTCCTTTTTGGTTGTCTTAGTTTCTAATACGTTCCACCGTCTATATTATCTAATATCACTTCAGATGCAGGATTTGCCGCTTCCCATTTGTTAGTCGCAGTGTTGTAAATTAAAGTGTATCCATCTTGAACACCCTCTAGATCTACATCCGCTAACGTCTCTATTTTAGTTGATGTTCTTTTACTTACTATACTTGTATTTATAGCATTTGAAGTTCCTACTGTAACTTTTAAAGACATTATTTTGTTACCTCTGGATTAATTACAACGATTCCCTCGAGAACTCGTAGCGTTTCGCCATCGCCTGTGATTTCAATATCATACACATACCTCCCTGCTTTTATTGCTGATGTTTGCACAGCAGTCAATGAAATAGTAACTTCACCATCTTCTGGTAAAGAAACTGCTGCAGTAAAATTAGTAGCAGTAGTAGTGTAATACGATCTGCGCATTTGTGCTGCTACAGTATAACCAGTAAGAT
>Ga0315909_10009006_pt1 | contig 10861 bp, 8 predicted proteins | sample LakEriMetagenome_11_FD_203527 | JGI IMG/M metagenome (GOLD analysis project Ga0315909, IMG submission 203527) | Freshwater fungal communities from buoy surface, Lake Erie, Ohio, United States - Buoy 2 MA125 | ecosystem: Environmental > Aquatic > Freshwater > Lake | place: USA: Lake Erie, Ohio...
CGATAACTGCAGCACCAAGAAATCCGGCTACGCCTCGTTGTTCATCGTCTGTTAACGATTCAAGAAAACCATGCTGAGGCGGCTGCAAAGGACGTCTGTGCCCAGTGAGTATTCCTGCTATGCGTTGAAACACGCTGCTAGCAAGGTAATGCGCCTGTTCATCAGTAGGCGCAGCAACCACGGGCACACCTATCATGACGTAGGGACGTTGCAGCGATTCTGATGGTTGAAAACGACTGCGATAGACGCTAATAGCCTGCATCAAAAATCGCGGCGCAAAATGCGAAGCAAATGCAAATGGCAAACCACGTTCAGCAGCCAACGTAGCAGAAAATAAACTCGATCCCAATAGCCATATAGGCACGCGCGTTCCGGCGCCAGGTAAGGCAACGACACGCTGGCCAGGCTTGGTCGGTGCCAACAAAGCCTGTAACTCAGCAACATCGCGCGGAAAATCGTCTTCTGTTTCGACACGATCACGGCGCAAAGCGCGCATGGTGGTTGGATCCGTTCCCGGCGCACGACCCAGACCAAGGTCAATACGGCCAGGATACAACTCGGCCAAGGTGCCAAAAGCTTCAGCCACCGTCAGCGGCGCATGATTGGGCAGCATAATGCCGCCCGACCCGACCCGAATACGCTTCGTGCCTGAAGCGATGTGGCCTATCAAAACAGCGGTCGCTGAACTGGCCACACCCTGAAGATTGTGATGTTCAGCCACCCAATAGCGAGTAAACCCTAAATCTTCCACATGCTGCGCAGTACGTTGAGCCTGCCACAACGCATCAGACACGCTAGCCCCCTCGCTAATGGGAACGAGATCGAGCATGGATAATTTGATAGGTTTTTCTGAATTCATGGACACGATTGTAAACGCAGTCGAGAAAGACCCAAGATATTCACCAAGAGGGCCAGAAATGAACAAGGGATCGCGGTATGTGACCGGCGATCCCTTAATACTAAAATGAATGCACTACCTAGGTAGTTACTGCGAGTTGATTTACTTGGCCTTGTCTGCTGGTGCAACCTCAGTCGACTTGGCATCGGTAGATTTAGATTTAGCAGCTGCGGATGTTTCTTTGCCGTGAGTATTTTTTGCCTGAGTTGTTTTTGCTGCTTCATGCGTGGCCGCTTTAGCGGGTGCCGCTGGAGACGCATCGCTTTTGGCAGTTTCTGCAAAGGCGCCAGCGGAGGCCAGTATCAGAGTTGAGAACAGGACGATCTTTTTCATAGTGACTCCCTTGTGTACATAAGTAGATAAATGATGCGTCTCAGAAAACAGGTTGTTCCTTAACGCGTACGCATGGTAAATCGCTGTTATCAGGTGATTTCAAAACGTTACATTTGGCTACCCTCAGTTACATTCAGTAATATTTGGGCCGAAAGGAATATAAGGTTTTGGTAAACTTTGACATCAAACACGAACCCACCGACACCCTCTTTTGAATACGCTGCAAGACACTATCATGCCTATAAAAAGCCTCTATCCCACTGTAAACAGACGATATATTGTGACATTTGCTTTACTGACAGGAGCAACCATCGTGCAGGCTGATAGCTGCGACGATTTAATCAAGATGGATGGTTTATTTACTAAAGCCCGAACGGAGTGTCGGTTTACGTATTACGCTTGGCGCTTCCAGCAAGATTCTCAGTTATGCATGGAAAAAAAAGGGAAGCCCGCATCCAAAGAACTGTTCGCGACCGGACAATCCGCTTTCACCAGCAAAGCTGCCTCACTAGGTAAAGAAGTACTGTGCCAAAAGTTATTGTCAGATTTTCCTATGACAGTTAAACGTTAACATCCCGCAAAATAGTGGGACACTTTACAAACCGGAGATTTCTACACGTTGCCCTAGCAAGGGAACGCTCACATCCCAACCCAACTCGCGTGAGATTCGTAAACGTAATGCGTCCGCTGATGCTGGCTCACCATGCGTTACGAACACATGTTTCGGTATTTTTTTCAATGTTTGCATCCAGGTTATCAGTTGCTCTGCATCGGCATGTGCTGACATGCTGGGCAATGACACGACGTCAGCATTGATAGGGATGTCTTCTCCAAAAATACGCACCGTTCGGTCACCCGCCAGCATCTTGGCACCTCGAGTACCCGCTGCCTGGTAGCCTGCAAACACCACACTGTTTCTGTGATCAGATGCCATGGCGCGCAAGTGATGCAATATGCGGCCGCCAGTAGCCATGCCGCTAGCTGAAATAATAATCGCGGGATAGCGTAGCTGATCGAGCGCGCGCGATTCATCTACCGTGCGGCAAATTTTTGAAACAACTGACATCCCTTTGCACTGCTCTATCGATAAACGATGTTCATTGCGATACTTGGTATAAATATGCAGCGAATCGATCGCCATGGGGCTATCTAAAAATACCGGCAGATCGGGAATTTGCCCAGCTTGTTTGAGCAAATGTATTTCGTATAAAAGATTCTGCGCTCTACCTACTGCAAATGAAGGTACCAACACCATACCGCCGCGCGCTGCGGTTCGAGTAATGACATCAGCCAACGTACCACCGTTATCATTCGGATCATGTAATCGATCACCATAAGTAGACTCAATCACCAAATAATCGGCGTGCTGTATGGGTACAGGCGCTTTGATTATCAAATCATCAGGCCGACCCACGTCGCCAGAAAAAAATATGCTTCCATTTTCCGTCGACAGCTCGATGGAGCTAGCGCCCAGTATGTGTCCGGACGAGCGAAATTTTATTTTTAAGGAACCTACAGAAATCGTGCGGTCAACCTTCAAAGGTTTAAAAAGACGCAACACTGCGCGAGCATCTTCTTCGGTATACAGAGGTAATGCCGGACTATGTCGACTGGTTTTATGACGGTTGGCAAACCGGGCATCATCTTCTTGCAAATGTCCGCTATCGGGTAACAATAAACCGCACAATTCTGTTGTGGCTGGTGTTGCATAAATGGGGCCACGAAAACCATGACGCATTAATAGTGGCAACGCACCACTGTGATCCAAATGCGCATGACTCAGAACGACTGCGTCCAACTTGGCTGCATTAAAAGGCAGCGGATCCCAATTCAGCAGGCGTAAATTTTTGTATCCCTGAAACAAACCACAATCGACCAATACCTTCGTACCCTCGTGCTCAACGAGATATTTTGAACCGGTAACGCAGCCTGCTGCGCCGAGAAAACTAAGTTTCATGTGGAATACACCAAAAGAGTAGATATGGGTTCAATTAAAGTTTCATGCCAAGTCAAACATGCAAATAAGCCATAGCACCCAACCCCAGGCCTATAGCAGCTGCGCCATACATCATGAATTCCATCCATCGTCTGCGAGTCAATAGCGCAATCGCTGCCAAGGCAATCGATACCTGAATACTGGTCGTCGCCTGTGCCCAGCGGTGGTGCTGGTGCATTTGTGATTCGGATCGGTTATCCCAAGCCAGAGATTCTTTTTCAAATTCTTCAGCCTTGATCTTGATTTCTTGTTTTTCTGACTTGTAACGTTCTACAGAGTCTAGATATTTTTGCTTACGGTCAGGTTGCGTCATGAGCTCTGCAGACAGCTCAGCCATATTTTGCTTGCTACTTTTGGCTTGATAAAAATTCCATTGATTAGCCGCTTCTGTTTTTTTAATCGCTGCATCGTTTTTAAATAGCGCTGCATTCGCCTGTGTATAGCCACCCATGTAAGAAAATACTGCTCCTACTGTGGCTAATACCGCAGTGGCTACAGCCAGACTTGATGAACCACTACCTTGCGATACATGCTCCATTTCGTGTTCATGCGCACCATGAACATGGAATTCAGACCCAGACATATGTTCTCCTATTTATAATTAGCGTCTGCAGCTGGAACCAGATGACTCACAGTCATCTAAGCTATGTTTCTCAACCCACAAACTAATTTACCCCCTTTATTGCCAACCAGCAATTTATTGCTTCCAGCTCATGAATGATAACAAGCAATCAAGCGATTACGACTCTTTGCCAGGCCTCACCACAGAAACAGCTGTTCAACGTTTGCATGAGGAAGGCAGCAATGATCTGGGTGTGAGTCAGCGCCGCACGTTTCTCACTATCCTGCGCGATGTTTTGTATGAACCCATGTTTTTACTTTTGCTGGTGGCAGGAGCAATCTATTTGCTTATGGGCGATCGAAACGAAGCCCTGTTTCTTTTGGGATTTGTAATAATAATTATAAGCATGACGGTATTTCAGGAACGTCGCACTGATAATGCCCTTGCCGCTTTGCGTGACCTCTCCAGCCCCCGAGCTTTGGTTGTGAGAGATGGACAAGTACAACGCATAGCTGGTCACGAAGTTGTTCGGGAAGATCTGCTTATTCTGGCCGAAGGTGATCGCATCCCTGCCGACGGGGTTTTGTTGCTAGCGCATGAAATGTCAGTGGACGAATCGATGCTCACGGGCGAATCTGTACCCGTAGTAAAAATGATTGACGATGCCGTTTTTGCAGGAACCTTGGTCGTGAGTGGGCAAGGTGTCGTCAGAGTGACCGTCACTGGGTTAAAAACTCAGATGGGTAAGATAGGACAGTCGCTGGAAGAGATAGAACCGCAAGACTCGCCGCTGCGCGAACAAATGCGCAGGCTCACAAAACAATTAGCTTTTATTGGCCTAGTGCTTTCTTTGTCGCTCATGACGCTGTTCTGGTGGCTGCGGGGCGGTTGGCTGGATGCCATGCTTGCAGGAATAGGGCTTGCCATGGCGCTGCTGCCCCAAGAATTCGCAGTGATTATGATCGTTTTTTTTGCACTCACTGCGCGTAGGTTAGGTAAACAACAGGTCCTGACTCGGCAGCTGCATGCCATTGAAACACTGGGTGCAACCACGGTACTGTGCGTGGATAAAACAGGTACGTTGACGAAAAACCATATGCAGGTCGCGGCACTGTGTAGTTTGGATCAGCAGATTTTTATAAGCGACTTAGCAAAGCAATCACTACCGCCTGCATTTCATGAATTACTGGAGTACGCTGTATTGGCGAGTGAAATTTCACCGCATGATCCTATGGAAAAAGCTTTTCATTATTTGGCAAGTGAACAGCTTTATAACGGCAAAAAACGCCAAACAAACTGGGTATTAGCTCGCGAGTACGAGCTGTCATCTGAGCTGCTAGCCATGACCCATTTATGGCGATTGGAAAACCATACACATGATTTAGTCGCTGCTAAGGGAGCCCCAGAAGCAGTTGCCTCCCTATGTCATTTATCGGCTGAACAAGAAACTCAAGTGCTGCAACAAGCAGCTGCACTGGCTGATAGTGGTCTGCGCGTGCTGGCTGTCGCCAAGTCCAGGCACCTGACGGCTCATAGATGGCCAGAAAATCAGCATGATTTTGATTTTGAATGGCTAGGCTTGATTGCACTGGCGGACCCATTACGCCCCGAAGTACCAGCAGCTGTTGAACAGTGCCATCGTGCTGGCATACGCGTGATCATGATTACTGGTGACCATCCTCGCACGGCCATGGCGATTGCTGCGCAGGCTGGTCTTAAGACCACGGGGGTTTTAATTGGCGACGAAATCGCTGCCATGAGTCCAGCGATGCTGAGCTCGCGCAGTCAGCATATCAATGTATTTGCACGAGTCAAACCCCATCAGAAACTCATGCTAGTAGAGAGCTTGCAAGCGCAGGGGGAAATAGTCGCAATGACGGGTGATGGCGTTAATGATGCACCTGCATTAAAAGCCGCACACATAGGTATCGCAATGGGGCAGCGCGGCACGGATGTTGCCCGCGAAGCTGCATCTCTGGTCTTATTAAAAGATGACTTTAGCTCCATTGTGCATGCCATTCATGAAGGACGGCGAACCTTTGCCAACATGCGCCAGGCGATGATTTATACATTGGCCGTTCATGTACCTATCGCTGGATTAGCGCTCTTGCCCGTGGTTGCCGGACTACCACTGCTTCTGGCGCCGTTACATATTGCATTTCTTGAGCTAGTAATAGACCCTGCCTGTTCGGTAGTATTTGAGGCTGAAAAGGCTGACAGTAATCTGATGGATCAACCACCTCGCAGAATTACCGAAAGTTTGCTTAGTACTCAGCAAGTAATACGCAGCCTGATCTACGGAGGATGCACCGCCGCTGCCGTATTTGCTTACTACCAATGGATGCTGCAATTCACTGAGCCAGGCTCAGCAAGTGCATGCGCCTTTGTCATGTTAGTGACAGCCAATGCAGTCTTAATCTTGGCAACTCGCTCAGCACACACCAACCTACATAATTTATGCTCAAATTTCACGTCAATTTCACTTTGGGTTTTAGCTATGACCTTAGTCGCATTGGTGTTGGTAACTACAAATACTACGCTGCTTTATGCATTTAAATTTTCGCCTATAACAATTTCTCAGTGGATGACAAGTTTTGGATTTGGCTTGTCTTTGCTTACTGCGTTTTTAGTAGTACAGTGGCTCTCCAACACACTAGCAGTTCGCAAAAAGGAAACTTATTAATGCGGCCCAACGGTAACTAATCGGTCCACGCGATCAAACGGAGGCAAAATATTTTTCGACGTGAGTTGCATGATCTCTGCTGCTGGTAAGGCTCGCGAAATAATGTAGCCTTGCACTTCATCGCAACCTATTGCCTGCAAAAGGCGTAGCTGCTCTAATGTTTCTACACCTTCAGCGACCACACACATTTTTAATGTCGTCGCCATAGAAATAATCGCTCGGTACATTAGCTCCCCTTCTGAGCCTTTGGATAAAGCTTGCGTAAAGGCTTGATCAACTTTAAGTGTATCCACATCCATACGATGAAGCTGTGCCAGAGAAGAATACCCAGTACCAAAATCATCAATCATTAAACGTACTCCCAGTTTTTGAATAGATTCAAGTTCTTCTAAAACTATGGGTGAGTTGTCTACTATCGTCGACTCGGTAATCTCTATTTCTAATAATTTAGGTTCAATACTAAACGTGGCGAGAACATCGGCTATGAAGGCAGCTGTTTTACCAAACTGCAGCTGACGCGGCGATACATTGACAGAAACAGGTACTACTTTTGTTCCTTGTGATTTCCATTCTGAGATTTGCTCACCAACCTTACGAAGTGCGCTTTCTCCAAGCTGTACAACGAGTCCAGTTTCTTCAGCAAGGCTAATAAATTCAGCGGGCATAATTAATCCGCGCTCGGGATGCTGCCAGCGCAAGAGGGCTTCAAGGCTGCATAAGCGACCTGTTTTTGTATCAACCCTGGGCTGGTAATGAATGACGAATTCGTTGCGCTCTATCGCATTACGCAAAGCTAGCTCTTTATTCATGCGAAGAATAAGCGCATCCGATAGTTTGGGTTCATAGAAAAAATAGCGTCCCTTACCTGCTGATTTGGCTGCGTACATAGCTACATCTGCATGCTTGATGAGTGTCTCGGCGTCTTCGCCGTGATCAGGATAAATGCTAATGCCTAATGAAGCAGTGACCCGATGACCCGCATTATGTGTTGTTGTTAAATGCTGAGCTAATGCCTCTATGATGTTCTCGGCAACGCGTGAAATATCGCTGGCATCTTCCATCTGCTCGAGCACCACGGTAAATTCGTCGCCCCCTAACCTAACCACGTGATCACTGGAACGAACGGCTCCTTTAATCAGGCCAGCGGCTTGGACTAATAATTCGTCGCCCGCTTCATGGCCCAAGGTGTCGTTGATCACTTTAAAATTATCTAAATCAAGAAAAAATAACGCCAGTCTTCCTCTCCCGCGAGCTGCTCGTCGTATCGCTGCTGGGAGAAAATTCATCAACCAGCGTCGGTTAGGTAATTTGGTGAGGGAGTCGTTATTGGCCAAATCAGCCAGGGCTTGTTCATGGGCTTTGATTTCAGAAATATCTCGCAACGTCAGCGCTATCCCTGCTCCAGAGTGAACTGCACGACGGTATAGCCAGGTGGCTTTTAACCAGCCTCCAGCGGGTACACGAAATTCATCTTCATACACACCATGCGCTAGTGCACGCTGACAAATGGTTAGGAAATCAGCGTGTAATTCGGGGGCCATACTGCGACTCGCAGGAAAACCTACCAAGTGTCCGCGCAACATGCCTAACAAAGCTGCGGCGCGTTCATTGCAATCCTCTATCTGAAAATCTGACAAATTACCTTGACCGTCATACAAAGGCATTAGCATGTAAAAACCTTCATTGGCTGCATCGGTAGCCATTCTGTAGGTTCTTCTAACATTCTCTTCTGCACGCCGGCGCTTGGCTAACTTGGATGAAAACACCAATCCCAACATTGTGAGTAACATTAATAGTGCACTCACCATAGCAAATGTAGTTCGGTAGCTGCGTGCAAGCGCGCGATAGGTTACCAGCGCTTCATGCTCAGTCAGGCCTGCCAGTGCGGCAAGCGGATAATCGTCCAGTAGTCGCCAGGCTACATAACGGGCTCGTCTATCGACAAATTGTTGAGCCGTTTCATGAATGACTCCGCGCGTCTGATAAAAACCTGGATCAAGGCTATAAATCATCAGCTGATCCAATGAGCCACTACCCATGCGCGTAGCAAGTACTTGACCGCCAACTAGTCGGGCACTAATAAAGTCTACGTGGCTAGGCAATGCTTCGTTTTGAAAAGAGGTCATAAATTCTGGCGTGACTGAAATCACGACGACCCCTGCAAAACTTCCATCCGCATGATTAATACGACGTGAAAACTGCACTATGCTGCGACCGGGTAACTGACCGTACTTGCCACCGGTGATTAACATTCCTAGGCAACAGCTATTTCTGTGCGCCGTAAAAAATGATTGTTCGGATATGTTGCCTAAACCTGATAGCCGTAATGAGGCTTGCACTGGGCGACCCGTATGGTCTGTTATAGATATTGCAAATCCTAAGCGGCTTGGATAAATACCTCGCTCTTGATCTTGCTCCAGATTGACACTTCTGGGTGCAACTAGCCATGCATGGGCGACACTCAAAGTCATTTGATTCATTTGATCTGCCACATGCTGCAATTGCGCTGCATAGGAAGTCGCCAATGATTCTGCTTGTCGCATGGCTATAGCGCGTGCCTCTTGTTCTGCTTGAAATATTTTTCTTTCAGTGAACCACCAAAACAAACCGATGATCAAGGAAGTGATACATATCCACAGAAAAAAATATAACCAGCGACCTAAGGACGCAGGTAATCGTGCAAAAAATATAGCAGGCTTACTGACCAATCATGTCTCCAGAAATCAAGCGCTCAATGAAAGTCTGAAAATCAATGAAGCGTAGCCTGCACATGCTTACAGAGTTTTTTCAGACGCCCCAATTAAACGTCAACTTATGCGAATGGCTGTCGCACGAAAGGTTCCTTTTCAGGCTACTGGATACTTTATTGAGATGCATCAGACAAAAGTCGATATGAATTTGGTAGCCATTCGGTGATGGCCCTCAAATCCCAGGCTTAGCGGCTGCGGGTTGCCTGGTTGGGCTGACTACAGGCCCTAAATCAGTGCACGATGGCTAAGCAGTCCGGCGCTTAATCAGACTACACATAAATAACTTTAAAATAATGCGCTGCTGTCGATATATCTTAGGAATTGGGAATTGCTGGCTTATTTGGTATCTATCTGTCTGCCGCAGCCTTGTGCAATTAGGGGCTAAGTAAATCAAGCAACTTGGTATGATCAATTACGTTGATAACGACCTGCTTTTATTTAATCCGTACTTCCCTTGGTAACGTCAGGTTTTTATTTTGTATGGTTACGATATCAAACCATCACCTATTAGCTGCCCCATGAAAAACTTACGCTGTCTACTATTACTCTGTATCGCCATACTGACTGGCGCTTGCGAAACGACTTATTACCTCAATGGCGATAAGTACGTTGGTGAGCTAAAAAATCTTAACCGTCAGGGTAATGGTGCTTATTACTATGCTAACGGCGACGTTTTCGAAGGCGAATTCGTCAATAACCGCATGCATGGCCCCGGTTCCCTCACGCTGGCAAACGGAAAAAAGATAATTACGGAGTTTCGTAACAACAAGCCGGCCAACACAGGCACCGTGATCTATCCCAATGGTGACCGGTTTGATGGTGACATCTACAAAAACAAAGCCGATGGTCGGGGTGTTTACATATTTGCTGACGGCAGTCGCTATGTTGGCCCTGTCAAAAATGACCAAGTCACCGGCCGCGGCACGCTGCAATATGCCAATGGGGATCGCTATGCAGGAGAACTCAAGGAAGGCAAACCCCACGGACTTGGCCGCAAAAGCTTTGCCGAAGATCGTGTGCCCCTGGAGGGCCGCTGGGAGGCAGGCGGTTTCATTCGCCCAGAGCGGATTCGTTAGTTTTTATAGAAATAGCATCTATTGATTTTTATTTAACGCCCACCATAAATATTGCGTCATATCTTGCATCAGCGCTTAGCAATACTGTACATTTATACAGTTATAAATAATCGCCCAATGCGGTAGACAACAAAGGTGAGCCATGATGCCAAAACCAATATGCAGCCGCGAAGACTATGAAATGGCGCTTCGGGAGATGGAAGTCTATTTCGAACGCGAGCCAGACGCTGGAAGTCCACAAGCGGCACGATTTGATGAACTCTTGCATATGGTTGAAGAGTTTGAAGCTGCCCATTACGTGATCGAATGCCCAGGCTGCGGTGAAATACGGCTAGAGCTTCAGGAAGACCATGCGCGCCCTACCAATGATCCCAACAACATCACCGAACAAGTGCTGGCAGAGTTTTGTGTGGGGTGTGCCGCCCATCTCGACGATCAATTTCAACGAGTCTCTGAACCATCCGTGAATGCTTTCACAGCACTTTCTGCTAAAAAGAAAAATCCTACACAGCTCCGTAACAAATAAGTGGCGGCAAACGGTTGCCGCTATAGCTAGGTAACTA
>Ga0315909_10009011_pt1 | contig 10855 bp, 12 predicted proteins | sample LakEriMetagenome_11_FD_203527 | JGI IMG/M metagenome (GOLD analysis project Ga0315909, IMG submission 203527) | Freshwater fungal communities from buoy surface, Lake Erie, Ohio, United States - Buoy 2 MA125 | ecosystem: Environmental > Aquatic > Freshwater > Lake | place: USA: Lake Erie, Ohio...
TTGAAGCTGGAAGCTGAAAAGACGCTGGTGTTCCCCGCATAGAAAATCGGCATCGGTGTGACCGCCGTGGGCAGTGCCAGCGTGAGCCGCCCCACGCTCACGTCGGAAACCTGCGCCCCGTCCGTCCCGGTGTAAGTCAGCGCATGAACCGCATCCACCGTGGCGGAGTACAGCACGTGATCGGTTCCGAGAAAAAGCAGCGTCGATCCGCCATTCGGCATGTGGTGCGTGGCGCTCACGAAAAACCGGGAACTCACCAGCGTGAAGCAGTGGCCGGGATCCGAAGACAACCAGCCGACGCCCGAGAGATCGAATCCCGAACCGATGAACGAGGGATTCGCCATCGGCGTCCCTGGGTACGTGCCCACGATGAAGCGGTCATAGATCCCAGTGACGTTGGCCGGCCCCTCGCCATTGATCAGGATGGCGCGCGCTGGAAGTGCGGCCAAGCACGCGAACAGGGCCGTCATCACGGATGTTGCGGCCCGGCTGAGGCGGGTGGTGATTTCCGAGGCGGGCATAAGACGTGAAGTAAGCGGAAAGACTGAAAAATGCCATCAGCCGAATGTAAAATTCTTGCGCCGTGCAGCGGACAACGGACGACCGGTTTCCTACGCTTGCGTCACGCGGACGGAGTGCGAAGTGTCGTATCCATGAGTCAGCCAAAAATCCTCGCCTTCGCCGGCAGCACCCGCACCGGTTCCTTTAATAAAAAACTCGCCGCTGCCGCTGCGGAAGCCGCGCGCGCGGCTGGTGCGACGGTCACGATCGTGGACCTCCGCGACCTCGCGCTCCCGGTCTTCGATGAAGACATCGAAGCCGCCGGCGGACTGCCGGAGGGCGCGAAGAAATTCAAGGCGCTCCTCCGCGAGAGCGACGGCTTCCTCATCGCGTCGCCGGAATACAACAGCTCCATCACCGCCGCGCTGAAAAACGCCATCGACTGGGCCTCCCGCTCCGAGTCCGACGATGAGCCATCGCTCGTCGCGTATCGCGGGAAAGTCGCCGCACTGTGCAGCGCCTCACCCGGCGCGCTCGGCGGAATGCGCGGGCTCGTCCATCTTCGCGCGATCCTCGGAAATATCGGCGTGATCGTCCTGCCGGATCAGGTCTGCATCTCCACCGCGTACGAGGCCTTCGACGACGCCGGAAAACTCAAGGACGAGCGCAAGGCGAAGCAGATCGCCTCGCTGGCCCGCGGTCTTGTGGAGTTTGTCGCGAAGATGAAAGCGACGTAGCGCGAGGTGCCTCTGCTTGTCCATCGCTCCCGCCTCGCTCGGCGCGGGAACGTTACGAGTTGGAAAGGTTGGCGGAACGGGGCGCCGGCGGCATCGGCGATGCTTGAAAAGGACGTGCTTCCGGAGGTTGTCGAAGCCCGAGGGAGCACAAAACCAATGTCCACCATGAACAGTTGGGGAATCATCTCAGCGACCCTTTTGAAAACCGCGGCAACTCTGGGTCACGCGTGGCAGCAAGTCCTCCCGTCGCGGGACTGCCTGCCTTCCGTCGCGCAGGATGCGCTCTGCGATCGATGGTGCAGGGAACTCGCGGCAGACCTGCACGCCGCGATCGAGCCACCCGTGGACGTCCGGCCTTGGGTAATGGTCAGACTGGTGGCCATGGCGGAGAAGGCCGAGGAACTGAGTCACGCGGGCGAGACGGGGCCGCCGCCACTCACCGAGCCCGTGCTGCGCATGTTCCTCATTGATGAATGGCACAAGCGGCTGTCCCGCGTGTGGAAGCGGACGCGGGAATTGCCCTCGGTGGCGGCGTGATGCCGCAGCCTGAGGGAATGATGGTCGCGCGGTTTGCCGGATCCCATGGAAATTCTGTAAATCCCGACGGCGCGGAATTCATCTGCGAAGGCACGAGAGGGCAGGAACCCTTGCTCCGCGCGCCAAAAGTCAGCCGCTATTTCCCCGCCGCTCCGCTCGTGATGGGCGCGGGCTTGTAAACCTTATGCACGATGATGCCGAGCAGCACGGCCTGCACGATGGCGGCCAGCATCCACATCGCGACCAGCGAGCCGGGGACGGGCTGCACCGCATACGCCATGAGTTGCCCCGCGCTGGCGAAAATTCCCATGCAGGCGGCGAACTTGATGGTGCAGCTCATGCATCGCTTCTCCGCCACGCACGCGGCGAAGATCATCGTGAACGCCGCCGCCGCGAGAAACTGCCCGAGCATCATCCAGGGCATCTTCGCCATCATCTCCGCCTCCGGTCGCCACAGCGAGGCCGTGGCTTTGTAGGTGCCTGCGAGCAGGACGCCGTGGATGAGAAAATCCGTCGCAAACACGGTGATGAACGCGACGAGGATGGTGATGAGGAGGCTCTTGGGATTCATGGCGTTTTTAAGCGTGAGGATTCGCACGCGGGCAAGGCGGAATCTCAGCGGCGACTTTCACCGCAGAAGCACGGCAGCGCGAAACCAGTCACTGTTCACCGTTCACCAGTCACAGCCCGGAATCGAAGCATGCCGGCGCTTTTACAAGCGCGGCTACGGATGGCTACGCGACCTCGACGGCCTTCTCGGAACGCTTGCGGGCATTCGCGTCGAGGACCTTCTTGCGCAGGCGCAGGCTCTTCGGCGTGACTTCCACGTATTCGTCGGGCGCGATGTATTCGAGCGTGCGTTCGAGGCTGAGCTTGAGCGCGGGCGGGAGTGCGATTCCTTTGCCGTCGCCCTGCGAACGCATGTTCGTGAGCTTCTTCGCGCGGCAGGGGTTCACGGGCATGTCCTCGTTGCGGCTGTTTTCGCCGACGATCATGCCTTCGTAGATTTCCTCCTGCGGATCGATGAAGAGGCGTCCGCGCTGCTGGATCGTGTCGAGCGCGTAGGCGGTGCTCGTGCCGGTCTCCATGCTCACGAGCACGCCGGTGCCGCGGTTTGGGATGTCGCCCTTGTGCGGGCCGTAGCCGTGGAAGAGCGCGCTGATGATGCCGACGCCCTTCGTCACGTTCACGAGCACGGTCTCGAAGCCGATGAGCCCGCGCGTGGGGATGATCGCCGTGAGTTCCACGCTGTGCGGGTGATGCTCCATATTCGTGATCTCCGCCTTCCGTCCGGCGAGGTTCTGCATGATCGTGCCGAGGTGTTCCTCCGGGAGATCCACGGAGAGTTCCTCATACGGCTCCTGCAGGTCGCCCTTTTCATCGCGCTTGAAAATCACCTCAGGGCGCGACACGAGCAACTCGAAGCCTTCGCGGCGCATCTGCTCCACGAGGATCGCGATCTGCATTTCGCCGCGGGCCTTGATTTCAAAATGTCCGGCGACGTCTGTTTCCGCGACTTGCAGCGAGACGTTCGTGCGCGTCTCACGCTGGAGCCGCTCGCGCACCTGGCGTGCGGTGAGCAGCGAACCTTCGCGACCGGCGAGCGGGCCGTCGTTGATGCAAATCTTCATCGTGATCGTGGGCGGATCGATATCAATGAAGTGCAGCGGCTCGCGCTCTTCGCTGTCCGTGAGCGTCTCGCCGATGAACACATCCTCAAAGCCCGCGATGCCGACGATCTCACCGGCTTCCGCCTCGGGGATCTCGACCTTCTTCATGCCTTCGTGGCCGAAGAGCGCGGTGACTTTTGCTTTGGTGGGTTTCCCTTCTGCGTGGAGGCAGACGAGCGTGTCGCCGACCTTGACCTTGCCGCTGACGATGCGCCCGTAGGCGAGACGGCCGAGGTAATCGCTGTAGTCGAGGTTCGCGACACAAAATTGGAAATACGGCTCGCTGCCGATTTTCGGCGGCGGGATTTTGTCCACCACGGTCTGGTAAAGCGGCTCCATCGTGTCGCTCTCGTCGGTGAGATGGATCTTTGCGAAGCCTTGCTTGGCGCTCGCGTACACGATCGGGAAATCGAGCTGCTCATCGGTCGCGTGCAGTTCGAGGAAAAGCTCGAACACCTGATCGAGCACCTTGTGCGGCTCGGCGTTCTCGCGGTCGATCTTGTTGATGACGACGATCGGCTTCGCACCGTTTTCGAGCGCCTTCTTGAGTACAAATTTCGTCTGCGCCTGCGGGCCGTCGTGCGCGTCCACAACGAGCAGCACGCCATCGATCATCTTCATGATGCGCTCCACCTCGCCGCCGAAGTCGGCATGTCCGGGAGTGTCCACGATGTTGATGTGGTAGTCCTTCCAGCGGAAGGCCGCGTTCTTCGCCTTGATGGTGATGCCCTTTTCGCGCTCGAGATCCATGGAGTCCATGATGCGCTCCTCGCTCGCCTTGGCTTCGTTTGCGCGGAATGTGCCGGCCTGCTTGAGCAGGCAGTCCACGAGCGTGGTTTTGCCATGATCGACGTGTGCAATGATGGCGATGTTTCTGATATTTTGCTGTGACATGAATTGGTTTCTCCCGGAAAAAAGGGGGCGGAATATGGCAGCTTATTTCCGACTGGCAAGCGGCGTGAATGAGTCATTTGCGTGACGCCGTAGCCGCGCTTGTAAAAGCGCGGGCTGATCATCCGGTGCGAATGAGAGAAGCGCCCGCGCTTTCACAAGCGCGGCTACGGTACCTTGCCACATTCGCATTGCGCGATCCCGGTGCGGGGGATGAATGTGCGCGTATGAATTCCCTCTCTCGCCGCCGCTTTCTCGCCACGTCTTCGTTTGCGCTGCTTGCGGTGCCGTTCGCGCGGGCTGCGGAGCCGGAATGGATTTCCCTTTTCGACGGGAAGGCACTCGGGAAATGGAAGATGACGGACTTCGCCGGGCACGCGGATGTGGAGGTGAAGGGCGGCGAGATTTTGCTGCCGCAGGGCGGGGACATGACGGGCATTAATCTCGAAGCGGCGCCTGCGAAGATGGGCTATGAGGTGGAATTTCAGGCGAAGCGTGTCGAGGGGGACGACTTTTTCGGGGCGCTGACTTTTCCCGTCGGCGAGAAGCATGTGACGCTCGTGCTCGGCGGCTGGGGTGGGAGCGTGGTGGGCATCTCGAATGTGAATGGCGAGAACGCGAGCGAGAACGAGACGACGCAGTTCCGGAACTTCAAGAAGGGCCAGTGGTATCGCATCCGCGTGCGGGTGACGAAGGCGAAGATCGAGGTGTGGGTGGACAAGGATCAACTCGTGGACTTGGAGACGGAGGGCAAGACCCTCGACATGCGCATCGGCGAGATCGAGAGCTCGAAGCCGTTCGGGATCGCGACGTGGCGCACGTCCGGCGCGATCAAGGAGATCCGCTGGCGGAAGCTCTGAGCGTGCGGCGGAATGCCGGGCCGAGCTTCGGGCGTTGGGCTTTGCCCCGCGCAGCGGCATGACGTTCACTCGACGCGCGTCCTCATTCGCACCGCGCCTGCGGCGGGCTCAACGCTCAACGCCCAACGCTCAACGCCCAAGGGAACTGCCTTTTGAACGGGTGATTCTACTTCGCCGCGGGCACCCACCGGACGGCGTCGGCGATGACGTGGCCGTCGGTGCCCTTGTTTGAAATGGTGAGGCTGGCCGTGGTGCCGGCCTTGAATTTTGCCGTCACGATTTTCACCCAGCCGCCGCGCTCGCGCTGGTTCACGGTGATGGTTTGCTTGCCTTCGGCGCTGACGATTTCCACGGGGACGTTGGTGGCGCGGTTCTGGTTTTGCGTCCATTTGAGATAAACGTCGTAGGTGCCGTCCGCGGGGAGTGTGGGAGTAAATGCGACGGACTTTGTGCCTTTGTCCGCATCGCCGTCGTGGAGGTAACCGCCGAGGGTGGACTCGCTCCACTTGCCCGTGATTTTCGCGGCGGCATGTGCCACTTCGATTCTGTCTGCCGGGCCGGGGTCGTCGTGGGCGGTGGCGAGCAGCGGGCCGTCCCAAGTGATGACTTGTTTGTCGGCGATGAGACGCTCGCGGAGTTTTGCGTAGTTCACGCGTTGGACGGAAATTTTTGCATCAATCGCCATCGCTGCCGCGGTGCCCGAAGACTGGCCGAGGATCATGAAGACAGGCTCCATGCGGATCGATCCGTACGCGATGTGCGTGGACGACAGGCACACGGGCACGAAGAGATTCGAGCACTGGCTCTCCTTCGGCACGATGCTGCGGTAGCTCACGGGATACGGACGCGGCACGCCGATCTGCACGTCGCCTTCATTGCGCACCACGCCGTCAATGACGACGCGCTGGCAGTTGTGCGAATCCATCGTGTAGGCCGCGAGGCCCACGGGATCTTCGACGGTCTTGAGGCTCGTGCATTCGGCCTGGGTCATCACGTAATCGGAAATCATGCGCCGGCCTTCGCGCACGTAGAGTTCGTGCGGCCATCCGCCGGTCTCGGGGAATTCGCCCGCGGCCAGTCCGAATGCGGCGGTCTTCGCGCGGATCACCTCGGGCACGGCGGGATCGTTTTGCGAAAACCACATCAGCCCCTGCTGGTAGTTCACGTGATCCTGAAACATCTTCTCGCGCGCGGCGTAGCCGGCCTCGGGCCACGTATAGTTCGCGCCGATGTGGTCGGTGGAAAAGCCGCCCTTGTTGTTGCAGTCACCGTTGTGAAGCTGGGTCGGGTGCGAAGGAACCGGCTGCGCTTTCAGGTAGCGTTCGAGCAGCGCGTAGCGGTCGCGGTCGTAGCCCGCGGGCTTCGGGAATGGGGTGCGGTCGGCGGCATTCGAGAGGAACATGCGGAAGTTGTAGGCCTGCACTTTTTTGTCGCCGTCGCCCGCCTTGCCGGGAGGCTCCGCGGAGATTGTCGGCAGCAGTCCGCTCTTGGGATTTCCCGGCTCGCGATACGGATCCACGGGCACGGAAAAATTGTGCGTATCGCGGAATTGCACGCCGTTGATCGTCTCGCCGTACGCCGCGTTGCTCTCGCGTCCGACGTGATACGACACGCCCGCGGCGGCCATCAGATCGCCCTCGTAGGTCGCATCAACGAACATTTTTGCGCGCACCGTGTTGCCGTTCTCGATGCGGATGGACTCGATGCGCGTGCCGTCCTTCACGACATCCTTCAGCCGGTGCTCGTAGTAAATGGTCACGCCCGCTTCCTTGAGCAGTTCCTCAAACGCCTTCTCCGCCTCGGACGGACGGAAGCCGGAGGTCTTGCCGATCTTCGCATACACTTCATTCGCAAATCCGCCGATGGCCTTGCGGTTGCCGATGTCTGTCGCAGTGAGCCCGCCCGAAGTCATCCCGCCGACGTGCCGCCGCATCACCACGAGCACTGTCTTTTTCCCCATGCGCGCAGACTGCACCGCAGCCGCGACGCCGCCCGGGGTCCCGCCGTACACGCAGATGTCCGCCTCGATCACCAGGGCCGGATTCGCGGGCGGAACGGCGTAGTAATAGTGAAGGCCGGGCGAAGGCGTGGCCGGGCCCGCGGCAAAGACGCTGGCGGTGCAGATGGTGAGGAGAAGGGGAGTGAGAGATTTCATGGGAGTGGATGGATGCGGAGTGTGGAACGGGCGAATGGGCCGGTGCATGACCGGGAACGAGTTAGGCATCCGCGGCGAATCCCGCAATCCAGCATTGTGCGTCGCGCAGGATTGACGCATCAAATTTCCGTTGGCGAGCGAGGCGTCCCGCTAAATCTATTGGCACACGCTGGAACGTTTCGCATTACTTGTGTGCCCCATGAAATTTCCTGTCCGTCTTCCCTCATTTCTTTGCATCGCTGTGTGCCTGGCTGCCGTGGCCCCCGGGCTGCGCGCAGATCCGGTGCGGGCAAAGACGGCGGTCCCGGTCGTGAGCGAAGTGATCTACGCGCCGACGGATCTTACGGCGTTGCGCAAGCGGCTCGGCAGGCGTGTGGTGCTGGAGGGGAAAATCGTGGCGACCGGCAGCAGCCGCAGCGGCTCCACGACGTATCTGAATTTCACGAAGAACCATCACGACTCCGTCTCGCTCGTGTTCCTCGGCACGTCGGGCGCGAAGGGGATCGCGAAGCAGGACATCGCGGCATTCGTCGGCAAAATGATCCACATCGGCGGCGTGCTGGAGGATTGGAACGGCGCGTTGCAGGTGCGCGTGTTTGAACTCGATCAGATCAAGGTGCTGCCTTGAACGTCGCGGATGCGTGCCTCGAACATTTGGAGTTTGGAGTTGAGCGTTTGGCGTTTGATGTTGAGCCCCGCGCAGCGGCATCGCGGAGGCATGAGGAGCGTCGGCAATTCGCACGGCGCCTGCGGCGGGCCAAACTTCAAACACCCAACTTCAAACGCCAAACACCAAAGGCTTGCGCTCACTCGGTTGCTCCTTTCCACGCCGGGGTGGGCCGAGTGACTTACGCTCAGCAAAATATCCGCGCCTCATTTTCCCCATGAAAAAAACAACCCTCGCCCTCATCCTCATCACCGCCACCGCACACGCATGGGACGCGGGCGGGCACATGCTCGTCGGACAGATCGCGTGGGAACTCAGCAGCCCGCGCGTGCGTGCTGCGGTGGATGAAATCGTCGGCACGCTCGACAACCGCTACAACGGCGGACAGCCGTACAATTTCACCACGGTGTCGTGCTGGATGGACGATCTGCGCTCATTGCCGAAGAAGGAATATCCGTGGTCCACATGGCACTACGTGGATTCGGAGAAGACGGACGATGGGAAAAACTTCAAGGTTCCCGAGGGGCCGAACATCGTGTGGGCCATCGGCGAAAATCTAAAAACGCTGCGCAGCAAGCAGGCGCCCGCCGACGAGCGCGCGAAGGCGCTCGGGATGCTCTTTCACTGGGTCGGCGACATCCACCAGCCGCTGCACGCGACGACGTGGAATGATCGCGGCGGCAACGGCTACCTGATCTCGGGTGTGCATTTCAGCGACCTCATGCCGGGCATGGTGCCGAACCTGCACACGTTTTGGGACAAGTCGTTCCGGTTCGACGTGCGCGAGGGCGCGGTCGTCGAGCTGTGGGCAAATCCAAAAATCGGCGCGAGGCCGAAGCCGGGCGAGGGGATCATCACCGAGGAGGCTCGCGAACTCATGAAGCGTTTCCCTCGCGCGACGCTCACGGAACTTGCACAGCCCGGCGATGCAGAGGCGTGGGCGCGCGAGAGCCATCTCATCGGCTGCAAGAGCGCGTATCCGCCGGGGCCGCATCCGGACAACACCGAGGCACCGAGGCTCACGCCGGAATTTGCACACGCGGCATACGACATTTCCGGACGCAAGATCGTGATCGCCGGTCACCGCATGGCGGAACTGCTCACGGAGATTTTTCCGGAGAAAAAATAGCGGGGACGCGCGATAGACATGCGCGCGAAGCGCGGTGGAGCGTGACCTCCGGGCACGCTTCCGCAGGCGGACGGCGTTCGCTTGCGTGCGGATTGGGAGCAAGTCTTGAACCGGAAACGCGCCCGGAGGTCGCGTTCCACCGGCGCGTTCCGCCGCATGCGTTCGGCTTTCTGGCTTAAGGTGCGCATTCGCCGCGGCACAGTCGCGGGCATTAGTGATTTCGGCAGAACCAATCACGAGACGCCTTGGTGGGGGCTGACGGATGCGACTTTCCACATCCGCATCCGCATCGCGCCGGACTCGTGGCAACTGACGGTGCCCGCCGTCGCCGGGGCGCTGCTGAAATCCGTCCGGTTCTATTCGGAGAAGCGCCGCTGGCATTTCACCATCTTCCTGCTGATGCCGGATCACTTGCACGCTCTGCTCACCTTCCCGGCGGATCAATGCATGTCGGACGTCGTCGGCGACTGGAAGCGCTGGCACACGCTGCACTCGGGTGTGGAACGGCAGGAAAACTTCTTCGATCACCGGATCCGCACCGACGCGGAGTGGGAGGAGAAATTCCGCTACATCCGGAACAATCCGATCGTGAAGGGGCTCTGCGCACGACCGGCGGACTGGCCCTGGCAGAGCCTCGGAACGGATGACGAGGGTCGCCCGTTGGATGCAGCGCGATTCGATCGGTAGGTGGAACGTGAGCCCGCGCTCGGCGCGAGACTTCACGGGCAGCAGGCGGCACTCGAAAAGTAGTCGAAGAATCCGAACGACCGTTTCATTTTTGATCGGCTGCTGGCGGAAGGTCTCGCGCCGTCGCACGAAGCGCCGCCGGAAAAACTTTGCCGCAGGCTTTATCTCGAGCTCGCCGGATTGCCGCCGACGCCCGAGGAATTCGACGATTTTCTCAACTCCGCACTCCGCACTCGAATCCCTCGTGCACAAGCTCTCGGAACCGACGCGGATTACCGAGGAATTCGACGCGTATGCACCCGATCTCGGGATCACGGACATCGAGATGCCCGAGATGGATGGCGTTGAACTGGTCGAGCGATTCCGCAGTCATCTTTCGCGCGATACGTGCCTCCCGAGCCTAGTGCTCACGGGCAGTCCTGAACCGCGGCATAAGCGCTGCGCGCGGGCCGTCGGCGCGACAGACATCATTTCAAAACCGTTCGACTCGGCGGAGGTCCGGATGCGCATTCGCAACCTGCTTGAAATGCGCTTCCAGCTGTCGTCACGCAGTATTTGAAAGGTGATCGCCATCGTGTCGTGACTGCGTCCGACGGCGGCGAGGCGCTCCAGCGGGTGATGAGCGAACTCTTTGATCTCGTGACCACCGACCACGGCATGCCGGGAATGAGCGGCGTCCAGCTCGCGGACGCCGTGGGCCGCATCGCCCTGGCGAAGCATGTGATTCTGCTCACCGGCTTCGCGCGCGACCCGGCGCAGCAGCCGGCATCCGTGAATTGCGTCCTGAAAAAACCGCTCGTGCCCGATGAATTGCGCGCTGCGATGCAATCGCTCGGAAAAGGCGTTGGCGAGCGGGTGCCTGCCGCGGGTGATGTATTGCCCTCAGGAGTTTAGCGCCCCGGGATCTCCGCGTGCTTCCGCAGAAAGTCGCTCGTCTCGCGGAACCAAAGCGCGTCGGGCTCGGTCGGGAAATTGTTATGCGTCGCGCCGGGGAGCACGATGAGCTTCTTCGGGCCGGCGT
>Ga0315909_10009012_pt1 | contig 10854 bp, 9 predicted proteins | sample LakEriMetagenome_11_FD_203527 | JGI IMG/M metagenome (GOLD analysis project Ga0315909, IMG submission 203527) | Freshwater fungal communities from buoy surface, Lake Erie, Ohio, United States - Buoy 2 MA125 | ecosystem: Environmental > Aquatic > Freshwater > Lake | place: USA: Lake Erie, Ohio...
TACCAACGTGACCTGCAGCCTGCTGAATCTTTAGATTCTCAAAGTATGCAACTGCTGACTCAAGATCAGTAACATCAATATCACGAATTGCTGAAGTGTTTTTCTTTAACTCTGATGTTTGTGTAATCAAATCATTTAATGCAACATTACCCTGATTATTCTGAACATTACTTGCTGCTGATCTTAAGATATCTTTAAGACTATCGTTTAGATATTCGCCTTGCAACTCTTCAAGGTGATGTTTTGTTGCTCCAACATTTGCTATAGGAGCAAAGTCTCTAAATTTTTCTGTAACAAGTTCTGCAGGTGGTAAAGACTTGTTGTTCTCAAAGTATAGTCTGATAAAGTTCCAGATATCTCCGTGGGTTCTTAGAAGATTATCTACATTTGCTTGTAGTAGAACGTGGATCTGCTTATCTTGAAGAACTGCCGTGATTAGTTTAGACTCTGTATTATTCACTTAGCCACTCCTTAGCCATTCTTCTACGCTCCGCTCTCTCTTCATCATCCCGCTTTTTATCTTTTTGTGCCTGTAAAATTTTTTCTGCATTATATGCAAAGTGATTCCAAGATGGATTCTCTGCAACTGAAAAGTAGTACTCAAGTATATCGTAGCAACCAGATAATCCGTATGACTCTACAAGGCCGTCAGAGGCCCACTGCTCTACGTTTAAATTAAGTGATGGCTTTGACTCGTACCTTGCGGTATGATACTTGCTGTATCTTGAAAGCAAAGCCATTCGGTCTTTGCGTTCAGCCATTACTCGTTGATTTCAGACTTTGCTTCGTTAATCTTTTCAGTTAACTTATCTTCTACAAACTTATAGACACGCTCAAATGCTTGATTTACATTTTCTCCATTTTTACGTGAATCAACAACACCAAGATCAAGTCTTAGCGATTGAAAGTTTCCAAGATTAAGTGTGTATCCCAATGTAACAGATACCTTAGTGTCTTCGTTTTCCATTTCATACCCTTCGTTAAATAGATTCAGACCAGATTGGAATGAATCGTCCATCTTCAGTTCTCGTATATGTAAGTATACCATCGCCCATTCTTCGTGTCAACTCTTGCTTGCTTGGGGTGATATCGTTTGTTATTAAATTGTCTTTTCTTGGTCTACCAATATGGTATGTAGCAAGTATATCACGAATCTCTCTTACCTGGGATTCTGAGTAATATGATCTAACTTGAAAACCTCTTGCTCCACCTTTTTGAGATCCCATTGGAAATGGAATGATTCCTCGTCTCATTAATGATGGCATATATTTTTTATGTCTATTAACTAAATCAGCAGTCTCTCTAACAGTGTAGGCTCTTTCACGCTTCTTTTTAAAATCAGAAATTAAACAACTTTCAATCTGATCTTTTGTTATATTATAGACAGACATAATACCGTTAGATTTATTGAGATGATGTATTCTAACAAGGTCTCCATTTAGAAACCAAACCTTTTTATTCCCTGGAATTACAGGGAGGAGATTGTAGCCTTCATTCTCAATAGTTCCTTTTTTAATAGCCATAGACCCTCCGCAGAATTCTCTGGTCGGTTATAAAAACTTCTTGCTCCACACGCAATGCAGTAGGTTTCAAGGTGTCCAACTGAACTGTATTGTCTATCAAGAAACATTCTCCCACTACATTTTTTGCACTTTAGCATTAATTTGGTACGCCAATGATAATTAAGTTAACATCAACCGTGACGTTATCTCCGCTTGTGTTAAATCTTACAAACCCCTCAAGACCAGAAGTTGTTATGCTTTTTAGAACAACCGTAACATTTTTACCAGCAACTGTATTGCCAACATTTATTGCTGTTGCAGTCGCAATTGGAGGATACTTAAACTCTCCAGCAAAAGAATAAGTAAATGATTTTTCTTCTCCAGCGGTAATTGTTCCACTAGGGACTACCCTAACAGCGCCACCAATTACTCTTGCTTCACTAGTTTTAATATTTTGTTTACCATTATTTGGAGTATCAACTGATATATATTTATAGTTTGCTGGAGATACTGCAGCAGACAACTCATTAACTACCTGTGCTAATTGAGAAATATAGGTCACATCTAGTGGTTGACCACGCTCTGGTAGAGGAATTTTTGCCATAATACTATTATACCACTAGGCTTTCTGGATCAGACTCAAAAAGTGTAGCCTTAGTAAATCTCTCTTTAGGAAATGTTGGAACTTGAACAGCAAACTTTACTGTGGTATATCCTGCTAAAGCCTGAACAGTATATGAAAATGTTTGAATAGAACCAACATATTTAAAATCATCTGTTCCCCATTTAACATACAAATCAAAATCAGACTTTAAATTTGCAGGAGGAGTCCAAACAACATTGATAATTTGCTTGTTTTCACTTACTGCCACAGAGTGTGGAATCCAGGGCTCTGGTGTTGGCAGCAGGTCTCTATCTATCTCAGGCTCAACATCAACCTTATAGTATGGGGACCAATGCGACGTTCTGTTTTTATCATCTGAAACTATTCTATATCTAACTAAATAGTTTTGTGAAACTCCATTAAAAGCAGGTAAATCTTGTTTTTTAATTACTACCTTTTTTACTATTGGATCTGACACTAAAGCACATCCATCCCAAACCTAAACTCAATATGGTTAGTAGTATTAGGAGACTTAAGAATTGGCTGAGATCCTGTGTTTTTAATAACAGAGTAGCCACTTAAACCATAAACTGGGTTAGAAGATGTTATATTTTCTAATCTTAAAGCATCTAATGCAACATAGTAGTTATCGCTTGGAGAAGCAATCTGTACTGTTGGGGATACTGCAGTTGAAGATACGACAGCCCCTGCGCTATTATACTTTATAGTATTTGCTGTAACTTCTGTAATTTCAAATGTGCCGTCAAATCTTCCAGAGTTTCCTAAACCAGCAACAATAATTTTGTTCCCTACACTAAAACTATGATTAGCGGAAGTCGTTAAAGTTACAACAGTATCGGTTGCAGATTTATTACTAACCAATGCAGTGCCTTTTATTACTGTGGCATAAAACTTTACAGTGTCTACAATATTCCAAGTAAAGCCAGATGTTTTAAGCAAGTCTTGTAGTGCCACAGAAGAAACAAAATACCTATTTGTTGCAAAATCAACACCTGAGTCTGTTTCTTTTAATGCTACTTGGAGTCTTGCATACTGAGCGCCAGTTGTAGTTGCTTCATCTGTATCTGAAAACTCAACAACAATTCTTACTTCATCTGGCTGAATTGAAGACTCTCCATCTTTATTAACAACAGAAAATGCAAGTTTAAGTTGATCAGTAGGAGCATTTTTATTAAAATCAAGATTTACTCCAGTTAGATGTATGTGAGTTGACCCTGTTGGAATACCAACTGCTCCATCTGTAAGAGATAGATTGCTCATATCTCCTCTTATCATCATTATGTTATTTAAGAATCTACATCTTTCATACCTATTTACTCTCTCAGAGTTTGTAAAGGTTGGGTTATCTGCATTGGTTTGAAACACTGGCAGTTCTGTTAGTATTCCAGTTGAAGAGTATTTTCTTGATGAATCTATTTTATAAGAACCAGTAATAATATTATTATCACCTAAAGATATTTGTATGCTTGGAATGCTTAATGAGTTTGTTTGTATATGGTGCTCCCAGTTTTCTGCTCCGCTAAAAGAATAAATAGTTTTACTGTCATAGGCTCCTGCGCTTGGATTAGCCCCAGCAGACCACAGTCCAACTTCAGTTATTTCATATCTTTCTGCAGTGGGAAGTTCTGCTGTAAAAACAATTTTTGATTGGCCTTCTTCGGTAACATATCCACGAGAAGTAATGGGTACACGAAACATTTCAAAGTCTAATGATTGCTTGTCTGAATAGTCTCCAAGTGTTGCATTAAGGGCTAGTGGCTTTGCTCCACAACCAATTGCAATATGTGAAGCATAGGCAGGTGCCTGCCCAATAAGGTATTTAGCCAAAATATTTTTACCTGTATTAGTTATCATTTTTACTCCTATTCATATATTGTACCATTAAGTGTATCTCCACTATCCAATATTTGTATATCTACCTGCTCGTCAGGATCAAGTGATGAAACGTTTATGACCATATCTCCTGTAGTTGGATCTATATATACCACCTCGCCATTTGGACCTGTTCCGTAGGCTGGAAGTTTGTTCTCTAATTTAATTGGAAAGTTTTTAAAATATGTATCGGAAGTACTTTCTAACCTGATTATGTTGTTTGGGTTATACTGAATGTATAGGTCTTTTAGATTTTTTATTGGGCTATAGACTACATCTTGCCCGTCAATAATATCATTTCTTGAAATATTAATTAATTCTTGTCCCCCAATATTTTCAAAAATTAAGTCTGTCATCCTCTCTTCACTTAGAGTTGGATTGCTAAGTGCAAGTAAAGGTGGGGTTGCAGGCTTTGTTGCCTTCTGAGATAAGTTCAACTGCTCCATATGGCGCTGTGAAATAGACATAGATTGATTTGCTACTGCATCAGTTGCCATTAAACTACCTCACTTAAAAATACTGTCATTGATGGACCACTTTGATCTTTAGAGTACTCTATATTGTACACAACAAATCTACTGCTTTTTGGTGAAACCATTTCAATTAAATTATCAATATAGTCTAAATTAATTATGTCTCCTAATTGAATCATTGGATTTGCAAAAATCTTAACTCCAACAGACTTTCTTGGCTTCATTATTTTATTAATCACCCAAGACATTAAACTTTCTGCAGCATCTTGTGACTGAATGTATGGAACATCTAAACTAAAATCTTTTTTACCATAAGACATTCTGCTTAACTTTATATCTTGATAATCTTTTTTAATTTTAAGCGGGGACACTACCAAAGAAGATCCAACTACTTCTGGATTAGCAAGATTGCTATTTTTTGAAAAATATTCGTCAACTGTTAAATCTACATTTGATTCTTGGGTAAATGTTATTCCTTGTATTTTTAAATAGTTGCCAGATGTTGAATCTAAATTTAATGTTGTATCTGTTGCATTAAAAACTAAAAACTCTGCCCCATAAGATCCTGCTCTAAATCCAGAAATAACATAACCTTTTAGTTTATTAAAAGTAGGAGATATTTTTGCATAAAGGGCTGGGTATGCTTTATCATACTTAATATTAAACGATGCAGCCTCTCTCATAATTGTTCCGAATTCTTCAAAATACATATCAAATGCTGATGGCTCGGCAGAGGTTATTCCTGATAAATATGTTTCTTGAACTGCTCCACTCATAGCGTACTTCATAAATGATTCGTTTGCATTTATTTCAGAATCTCCAAAGGCTGATGCTATCGGGGCATTAATTTTAAAAGCAGTATTTTGTGAGTAATTATATCCTAAAGCATAAATATTTTCAAACATCACTCTGGATGAACCACGAACAAAGAGAGCCATATTATTGTATACTGGAAGTGGGTCTTCGTCATCTACCTCTGCAACAAGGTTGTTGTTTATATACAAAAAGAATCTTCTTTTTGTTCCTATATCTTGATACTCAATAGACAAATCATAAACTGTTGGATGTTTTTCTGCAGCCATTCTGTACTGACCAGTAAACATTCCGTCATCAACTATAATTCCTGCTAAGCCTTCATATAGTTTTATTGGAATAGCAGAAGAGCCAGAAGCCTTTATCTTATAAAATATAACGTCATTTACATTTTGTTTTTTAGCGTCATCTAAGTTATTTGATCCTAAAGCAATAATCTCAAAATAGTATCCATTGTTTGTTAATGGATTAAGCATAACAGCAAGTCCTCCAGATCCTCCAACCACACTTATGCTTTTATCTGGAGTTGTTCCTGCAACCGTGTAATATGTAGCAGCACCAACAGATGTTTGTCCACGGTTTGCATCATTTTCAATTTTTCCAATGACTCTCATTCTCGTTCCAAAGTGTTTATACTTATTGCTTAAATTTTTATATACATAGGAAACAAAGTCAAGAGGAGATTCTGTTGTAGTAAATCCTGGACCATTCATAATTAGTGCTGATGACTGTATTGTTCCTGCTTGTGTGGATAACATAGCATTGATATTTGATTCAGATATATACTTTGATGCTAAAGGATTTTTAATAATGCCGCTTCTTGATGTTTTTTGTGCAAGAGTATTATTTATTCCTGCAGGGCCAACAGTTGTTGCGGGAAGAGTTTGATTTAAATTAAACAAATACTTTGATTCCATAGTGCATCCACGAACATTTTCATTATTAGACCAGTATGGACTGACTCCTGCAGAGTGAGAAATAACTGCTGTTCCAAACTGTCCTCTTCCGTGTTTTGCTACTGGCCCATTTTTTAATTTTGTAACTCCAAAAACTTCTTCATAGTTTGGCTCAGAGTATATTCTTACTAATCCTGTTGGATAAATTTTTCCATTAAATGGTAGTGATGAAAAATACTTTTCATATTCCTGAACGCTATCTATCCAGACATCACCAGTACCAGATATATTATATTGAACAGCATCATATTTAATAATTTCTCCGTTTGAATAAAAGTATCCATTGTATCTTGTTATAAAGAAAATTCCTTCTCCGAAATCAATAACATTATCAACAACTCTATTATTTTTTACCGATGGTACTTCTGACGACAAGTTTGAGTTTAAAGGTATTGCACTTAGTGAATAGGTTGACTGATTTTGAATTTCTTGATTTATAGACTTTGTGCCTTCTGAGCCACCCAATTCCCAAAGAACTACTGGCTTATAAATCCAAACCTTTTCGTTGTCTACAAGGCTTGCCTGCCTGACTGTTCCAACTGATCTTTCTATAGATCTTGCAGTATAAGTAATTTTTCCATCATTGTAAACCTCATTATCCTGGGATGTTATCTCCAAGATATTTGAAAGTTTATTGTTTGTTCTTTCATTCTTGATAACTCCCGTGTCAGAAAAATCTGTGGTTCCATAAAGAGTTATATCTACTGGTCTTTGATTAACTGATGGCATAATGTAGTCTTTGCTCATCATAACAAAATTATTATATTCATCAAAGAACATTGCAGTCTGTGTTGACACTGCAATATCTTCTAATACCTCTGCCACACTTTTTTCTGGAGGAATAAAGAAATAAGGAATGATAACCTCAGATTCTCCTTCAACCCTTTTAAAAACATAATTAGAAAATCCAATAGAGTCAAGTAGCAACGATACTGCTGAACTAACAGATGTATTTGTAAGCAATATTTGCGGAGCGATTCTTGACTCAAAATAAAAATATAAATCTCTAAGTTCTATAGATACTTCTTTAGACTGATTATCTAGTTTTGGAAATCCATCAGAGTACATGGTCTTGATTGGAATATAATACTCAGTTGCAGAATTATCTGTAATTACTTCGTAAAGTTTAAATTGAATATTTTTAGAAACATACTTACTAATAATGCTTAAATTATTTGATGGATGAAAGGCATCATCAAAGTCAAACAAAGAAATTGATCCTGTTGAAGCAAGAAGTTGCCCCACTGGTAACCCGCTAACCCCTAAATCTGAAGCACTTTTGTTAACAGAAAACTCTAGAACTCTATCGCTTAAGTCTGATACAAGTCTTGGAGATAGTTCAATTAAATCAAATGTGGAATCAAACTTATTCATACTGTCTATCACAATTCTTATTCCAGAAATATATTCAAACTCTTTATACTTAATTTGATTGCTTATTGTAAATGCTGGGGGATTAGTTAAGTCTGTAACAAAACTTGTAAGAGTTCCAACATTAGAGTCTTCAAGTCTCCAACCATAAGAAGGAATAAAAGTCTTCCATTCTCCTTTATACCAAACATAATATGTGCCTAAAGACATACTGTTAGAGATAACTAAGTAAGCATCGCCTTCTTGGGCTGTCTCTGGCTTTAATGTTTCTGAAGATAACTCTGCAATAAACTTGAATATATTTGAATAAATCTTTGGAACAATCAAACCGTATGAAACTTCAACATATCCATCAGATCCAATTATTGATTTACCATCTTTTCTTCTATCTCTATCAGAAAAAGATATAGCATCCACCCAATTGTTATTTTTCAATACCTGAATCTTCCAGTTATTTGGAGTTGTCTGATTTGCTTCTCCATAGTATGGGTCTAAGAATGATTCAGAGGAGTTGTAAAATGTTCTATAGTCTATTTCCCCTGTATTGGTTTGCATCTTTACAATTAGTCTATTTGCTGGAACCTTTTCCTTATATACAACAAATGGTGCTGTATCTTCTATTCTATGTTTTCCATTAATAGTTTTGTTAGCAACTCCATACTCAATACCGTTTTCTGTTCTAAAAGAAGTCCAATACTTAAAGGGATCATCTTTATCTGACATATAGTATCTTGGTCTTTTGGCCATATTAATATTTGGGTTATGCAAAAACTTTCCATTAAGATATGTTGCTTTATTAATACCAGATCTTGGTCTCTGATAACCAAAGCAATCTTCCAGAGAATAAAGCATCTTCATTTTTTCTTTAATTGGTTTTAGTATTGCTGGATCCCCATTATCCTCAAAGCCACCATCAATAACTACATCTGCATCTGTTGCTCCATAGTAAAATGCTGGAGAAGAGTCTTTGTTCTCTACAATAAAAGTATTAGGGATAGTTCTATAAATAGAAGTAGGATCGTTTGGACGATATCTATAGTTCCCTAGCATAGAAATGTTTGTTGCAATATTCATATTCCATTCAGCAATGACTGAAGATTTTGTTTTAACAGAAGAACTTGTTTCTATATAATCTAATAATTCTTTGTTTTGAAACATTATGCCTCTTCCAGTGATAGAGACACATTCCAAAAGTCAAAGTTCAAACCACTTCGTTTTACAACCGAGTAACTAAAGTCTGCAAAAAAGACTTCTATGATCTCATTATATTTATTTACATTGTTAAACCTGTTGTCTTTTGCACTGCTATCTGTGTCCTCAAAATTTGTGTACTTATCGTAGGCAAGGTAGACCCAAAAAGATCCTTTGTGGTTATCGTACCAGTTAAGGAGTTCTACTCCACCTGCTCCACCATCTGTTGTAAACTCTAGTGGGTTTGGTCTAGTGAGTACATTTTTTACCATATCTGGATTTCCATTAGCATCAAATCCTGCTTTTGTATCATAGGCTCTGGATGGCAACATATTCCAAGATGCTGATATATTTAGTTTGTCTGCAATGTGATATGACCTCATACGGCCATTGATCATTCTCTCCCGCTTTTCAATTCTAACGGGACTAAAGTCTATTTCTGACCTATTATCATCAGACAGGATTAAAAACTCGCCATTGGTGGCTGTAAAGCCCGTAGAAGACCCTATTTCGTTTCCATCTGGGATGTAAAATCCATCAACCAAGGTTCCAGGGTTGTCTGCAAATAGCATTGCTTGGGGTCTAGAATATTTTTTTCTACCAGACATATAAGTATTGTTTGCCATTAGATTCTAGTCCCCCTAATTCTTTGAGCATCTACGCTCTTTATTTGTACCATAACTGCTCTTGCAATCTCATCTGGATTGGCATCAGACTTTACATTTAAGTTAAGGTTATAATTATACACTGAATCCCCAACTGATGAGCCAGAATTTATTGCCTTCATTGTGTCTGTTCCATATGATTGAACAGCATATTTACTCATAACAAATTCTCCTGGAGTTAGCATCGCTGGAACTGTGTCGGTTCCCATTGCATATCCACCAGCAGCAAAGTGCTTTGGAATTAGTCTACCAGTTTTTTTATCAATACCAATATCTAAAGGTAGTGGTGCTAAACTGCTCTTAGGTATACTTTCTTTAGAAATAGGCTTAGTTTCATAGTTATAATAACCTACAAGGTTTCTTAATTGTTCTGTATCTGATTTACTAATAAAGGCTGGAGTCATACCCCCAATTGGAAACATTATATTAAAAGGATTTTTTGCATGTCCAAAGAAAGCAGTAGTATTCTGGCGAATTCCATAAGGTGCATCGTATTCACCAATGTTTAAAGAATGAAGAATTTCGTGCGCTACTACACGTGCTCCACCTGCTCTGTTTTGGGTACCCAAGTTAAGTCCTCTTGGAGAAGTAAGGTTAATCTCTCTAGATCCAGCAACAGCATCTCCCGCAACACCTTGTTCGGCAAGCCGCTTGCTATCTGCCCAATTTATCTTAATTACATCTGGATCGTTTCTCATTCCAAATGTTGCTCTCTTAAATTGAACACCAGTTTGTCCTGTCAAATACTGAAGTCCTTGATTAACAATTGGGGAACGGTCTTTTGAATTAAAACGATTAGCCATATCATAAACATATATTGTTTCAGCATTTGGGTTAAGTGTTTTCTTTTCCATCCATTTGGTACCATCGCCACTTGTCTCAACCCACTTATTTAAATCTTTATTTTTTCTATATGAATCTATTCTGTTAAGTATATTTAGTCCTAAGCCCATGCCTTTACCAACTAGCCCTATTGGGTTTAAAATACTACTAAATAATCTGCCAATTTTAGATTTGTCAACTTTTCCACCAGCAGCAAAGTAACTTGGAATTAGTCCGCCTTTTGACTTTAATAACACATTTCCAGAACCACCACGTAAATTTTTTACTTCTCTATCGTCCTTTCCAAACAAACTTCCTAACTTGCTAAAAAGTTTACCAAAATCTATTCCAGAGGACATTGATCCAGTTGGGTCCATTGTTCCACCAGTAAGTGTGCCCTTGTTAGATAGCATTGTTCCACCACTAAGTGCTCCATCGGTAGGTAATATTGATCCCCCACCAATAATTTCATATCTATGGTTTTCAGGCTTATACTCTGGGTAAGTTGTTTTATATGTATCTGGTAAAAATACTTCTGCTCTTCTATTTTGAGCCATGTTTTCT
>Ga0315909_10009017_pt1 | contig 10851 bp, 7 predicted proteins | sample LakEriMetagenome_11_FD_203527 | JGI IMG/M metagenome (GOLD analysis project Ga0315909, IMG submission 203527) | Freshwater fungal communities from buoy surface, Lake Erie, Ohio, United States - Buoy 2 MA125 | ecosystem: Environmental > Aquatic > Freshwater > Lake | place: USA: Lake Erie, Ohio...
TGCGGCAGTTTCTGGAGCGCGGCGGCATGCTCCTGGCGGACAGCATCTGCGCATCGGCCACCTTCTCGGCGGCGTTTCGCACCGAGATCGCCGCCATCATGCCCGGGCATGCGCTGGAGGAGATTCCCGCGGACGATCCGCTGTTCACGGCGGCCGCCTACGGCGGGTACGACATCCGCGAGGTGTCGCTCCGCGAGCCGACGGGCGGCGACGGGCCGATGAACGTGCGGAAACGGAAGGTCGCGCCGAAGCTCGAGGGCGTCAAGCTCGGCGATCGCTGGGCGGTGATCTTCTCGCCCTACGATCTCTCATGCGCGCTCGAGAAGCAGAACTCGCTGGAGTGCACGGGCTACGGCCGGGACGACGCCGAGAAGATCGCCCTCAACGTCCTGCTCTACTCGCTGAACCACTGAATACACGCGAAACATGGCCCTCCGGGCCATTTTCGCTGGGAATGTGTTGCGCTCGGCTTCCTGCCGAGCCGTCAAACGCGAAACATGGCCCTCCGGGCCCTGGACGGCCGGATGGCCGTCCTCATCCATGTCGCTGGGAAGGTGTTGCGCTCGGCTTCCTGCCGAGCCGTCAAACGCGAAACATGGCCACCCGGGCCGCGCCGGTCACTGGTCCGAGTCGCTGCTGCCGCCGGTCAGGTAACTGGCGTAGTACAGCAGCGTGAGGATGCTCTGGAGCGTCGCGGCCACGTAGGTCCAGGCGGCCGCGTTGAGCACGCTGTTGACCGCGGCCATCGAGCCGGAGGGCACGATGCCCAGGTCGACGAGTTGGGCCTTGGCTCGGTTGCTGGCATCGATCTCCACGGGCAGGTTGACCAGTTGGAAGAAGACCGTGGCCGCGAAGAGCGCGATGCCCAGCCAGGCCACGGGCTTGAGCGTCAGCGCCAGGCCGATCATGAACACGAAGAGGCCGAAGCCGCTGCCGATGTTCGCCACGCCCACGGCGGCGTTCCGCACCGCCATCAGCGAAAACCCCTGGTGGTCCTGCAGCGCGTGGCCGGCCTCGTGCGCCGCGATGCCCACGGCGGCGAGCGAGCGGCTGCCGTAGACGTTCTCCGAGAGCCGCAGCACCTTCGTCCGCGGATCGTAGTGGTCCGTGAGCTGGCCGGGCATGGCCTCGATCTCCACGTCGGTGGCTCCCGCCGAGTCGAGGATGTGGCGGGCGGCGGCGGCGCCGGTCAGCGGGGCCGGCTCCTGCGACGCGGCGCTGAACGCGGCGTGCACCCGCCACTGCGCCCAGAGGGCCAGCAGCACGGCGGGCATGATCGCGAGCATGTAGTTGGGATCGAAGTAGAAGAACGGCATCCTTCTCGATGACTCCTGGAGGACCACACGCGGCGGGGTCGAGCCCCGAAGGGGGGCGGAAACCCGGCTCTGAGGCTGCGAGTATCCTAGTGGGTCGGCGGCCGTCGAGGACGGTCCGCGCATCACCCTCCCGGCGACCAGCATGCCTCCTCCGTCCTACGCACCGCGGCCAACGTCGGTTCGCGGCCTCAATGCCGCTGCGTCTCGGCCCCGCCGCGGCCTGTCGGTCGGGCTGGCCGCCCTCGTGCTCGCCGCGGGTCCGCTGGCGGGCTGCCGGACGCGGGACACGGGCAGCGGAGCCGCCGGCACGGCCCGCACCGAGGCCGCTCCCCCCGCCCGCGCCCTCTGCCCGCGGATCGATGCGGCGCTGGCCCGCGCCCGCGACGACCGCCGGCTCGACGCAGCCGTCCACGGCGCCTGGCAGGTGGTGCACGGGATTCTCGCCTTCGGCCCCGGGTTTCCGCTGATCCACGACGGGCAGGAATCCCCGGCGCTCGCCCATCTGCTCGGAGGCGGTCAGCTCACCGGCTGGCAGCTCCGGCCTGGCAGCCGCGGCGTCTTCGCGGCCGTCGAGGAGGGAAGCACGACCGCCCAAGGCCACCCCGACCAGTGGCTCGGTTACCTCTCGCAGTGCGGCCCGCGCGGCATCCCGGAGGACACGAAGCTGGTCGTCGGCGGCCGGGAGTTCACCGTGAACGACCTCCTCACCCAGGCACAGGCCGACATCCGCCCGGGCCAGGAGGCCACGTGGACGCTGATGGCCCTGGCCGCCTACCTGCCGCCCGACGCCGCGTGGACGGCGGACGACGGCGAGCGCTGGACCACCGAGCGGGTCGTGCGGATGGAGGCCGATGCCGACATTTCGTCGAGCGCCTGCGGCGGCGCGCACCGCCTCTACGGCCTGGCCTGCGCGGTGCGCAGCAAGGCCGCGGCCACCGGCAGACGGCCCGCGGAGCTCGCCGGCGGCTGGGCGGCGGCGGTGGACGTCCTCGAGGACTGCATCGATCGTGCCCGCCGGTTCCAGCAGCCTGACGGCAGCTTCTCGATCCACTCGTTCGAGCGGCCCGGCACGTCTCCCGACGCCGTGGCGCGGCTGGGCACCACCGGCCACGTGTTCGAGGTTCTGGCGCTGGCGCTCGACGACGACAGGCTGGCCGAACCCTGGATGACGCGGGCGGCGGAGCGGCTGGTCACGCTCATGGAGCAGACGGCCGACGTCGACGTGGAATGCGGGGCCCTGTACCACGCGGCCCACGGCCTGCTGCTGTACAGGGAACGGGTCTGCGGTTCTACTGAGTGATTCCCCGGGGAATCCGCCGCGTGCACGGCCTCATCTTCTTCTACCTGCAGAAGTTCGCAGACGTCGCCGCGGCGGGCAGCACCTCCTGGAACCAGGTGCGGTCCAGCGTGGCGACCAGCGGCGCCAAGTATCTGCCGTCGGGCGCCTACCCCGACGCCGACGCCGTCGCGATCATCACCTCGATCGCCGAATCCGCGGGCCGTCCCCTGCCCGCCATCCTGGAGGAGTTCGGGCACTACCTGGCGCCCCACCTGATCAAGGTGGCCGGCACCCACGTCGACCCCGCCTGGCACACCCTCGACCTGATCGAGCACACCGAATCGATCATCCACACGATGATCCGCGCGACCACGCCGGGCGCCGCGCCCCCGGTGCTCGAGACGGCCCGCCCCTCACCCGACGAACTGCACCTCGTCTACAACTCCTCCCGGCGGCTGTGCCCGCTGGCCGTCGGGCTGATGCGCGGCATCGCCGCCCACTTTGGCGAGACGATCACGATCTCGGAGCCGAGTTGCCTCTCGCGAGGCGATCCGTTCTGCTCGTTCGTGATCGAAAAGGTCGCCACCGACACGCACGAGCCTCGGTCCCCGCTTACCGAGACCACGGTGCTCGACCCCGCCGCCGTGGAGGCGATCCGCCGCAGCGCCGCCCCGGCCGTGTCCGCGGTGAGCGGCCCGCCCCGCTCGCTGCCCGAGTCGATCGGCGGCCTCCGCGTGCTGTCGTCGATCGGCCGCGGCGCGATGGGCGAGGTCTTCCTCGCCGAGGACCATAGGCTCGGCCGCCGGGTGGCGGTCAAGGTCATGCATCCCTCCCGGGCGAGCGACCCCATCTCACGGCAACGCTTCATCCGCGAGAGCCGGGCGACGGCCGCGGTCGAGCACCCGCACGTCGTCGCCATCCACCAGGTCGGCGAGCACGAGGGTCTGCCCTACATCGTGATGCAGCATCTCCACGGCGACACGCTCGCCACCCACCGCCGGAAGTCGGGGCGAATCCCGCTTCCGGAGACGCTACGGATCGGCCGCGAGATCGCCGAGGGCCTCGCCCGGGCGCATGCCCACGGCCTCATCCACCGCGACATCAAGCCCGACAACATCTTCCTCGAGGGCCCGCGGCGGCGGGTGAAGATCATCGACTTCGGTCTCGCCCGCGACATCGCCGACGACCCGGCCGCCCCGCACATCACCCACGACGGCGCCATCGTGGGCACGCCGGCCTACATGTCGCCGGAGCGCATCGGGAGCGCCGCCGTCGACGCCCGCAGCGACCTCTTCGGCCTGGGAGTCATGCTCTACGAGGCGCTGGCCGACAGGCTGCCCTTCGAGGGCACGTCGATGATGGCGATGCTGGCGGCGATCTCCCGCGGCTCGCCCGTGGACCTGGCGAGCGTGGCCCCCGACGTGCCGGCCGACGTCTCCGCGCTCGTGATGCGGCTGATCGCCCACTCCCCCGCGGATCGTCCCGCCAGCGCCGAGGCGGTGGCCGACGAGCTCGCCGCGATCGAGCGGCGGCTGCTGCCGGCGTGAGCCCTTCGCGGCCCGCTCAGCCGCCGGCCTTGATCGCCTCGAGCTGCGAGTGAACGGCGTCGGCGAGCACGTGCAGGTCGCCGTGCCAGTCGATCGTGCTCGACGTGCCGGCCGCCATGTTCTTCAGCTGCGCGGTGCCGGCGGCGAATTCGTCGCTGCCGATGACGAGCGCGACGCGGAAGCCCTTCTTGTCGGCCCACTTGAGCTGCTGCCCCACCCGCCGGGCCTCGGGATAGAACTCCACCGCCATCCCCGCCGACCGCAGGCTCGCGGCGATCCGCAGGTAGTCGCCGAGGTGCTCCTCGTCGAAGTGGACGAGCAGGATCTCGGCGGGCGTCGCCGCCAGCTCGAGCCGACCGAGCTCCTCCAGGCCGGCCAGCAGCCGGTCGATGCCCAGCGACGCCCCCACGCCCGGCAGCGACTGCCTCGTGTAGAGACCCGCCAGGTCGTCGTAGCGGCCGCCCGAGCAGATGCTGCCCAGCGCCGGCAGCTCGTCGAGAAAACACTCCAGCACGACGCCGGTGTAGTAATCGAGCCCGCGGGCGATCGACGGGTCGATCACGACGCGGCCGTCGGGCACGCCGGCCTGCCGCACGCCCTCGAGCAGCGCCCGCAGCGCGGCGACGCCCTCGCGGCCGGTGTCGGAACCGGCGACGAAGCCGTCGAGCGCGGCCAGCACCGCCGCGGGCGGGCCGGCCAGCTGCGCCATGCCGAGCAGCTTTCCGCGCACGTCGGCCGCCACGCCGTGAGCGTCGAGCTCCGCCGCCACCTGCTCCGGCGTGGCCTTGCCGAGCTTGTCGAGCGCCCGCAGCACCTGGGTCGAGCGGTCGGCCACGCCGCACTCCGCGAGCACACCGGCGAGGACGCGGCGGTCGTTGACGCGGATCGTGAAGCCGCCGATGCCGATGGCCGAGAGGAGGTCGTGCACGACGAGCACCGTCTCCAGGTCGGATACCGGGCTGGTCGTGCCGATCGTGTCGAAGTCGCACTGCATGAACTCGCGGTACCGCCCGCGCTGCGTGTTCTCGCCGCGCCACACCGGCGCCATGTGATACCGCTTGAAGGGCACGCCGATCTCGCCGATGTGCTGCGCGCAGAAGCGGGCGAACGGCACGGTGAGGTCGAACCGCAGGCCGACGTCACGGCCCCCGTGGTCCTGGAAGCGGTAGAGCTGCTTGTCGGTCTCCTCGCCCCCCTTGCCGGTGAGGATCTCGAGGTATTCCAGCGCCGGCGTGTCGATCGGCGCGAAGCCGTACGAGCGGTAGACGCGGCGGGCCGTGTCGAGGATTTGCTCGCGGGCCAGCGCCTGCGCGGGCAGGTGGTCGCGGAAGCCCTTGAGCGTGCGGGGTTCGATGAGGGGGCGTGGTTCGGTCACGGGGCCGCCTGTGAAGCCCTTCTAGCCCAGCACCGGCAGGAGCGCCGGCTTCGCGCTGCGGATCGAGCGGCGCCTGTTCTTCCGGCGGCGGCCGTCGCCGATCCGCTCGCCGCCCGGGCCGAGCACCGCGTCCATGTACTCCTCGACCTGCTCCGGCGTCTCGAAATACTGGTCATAGACCCAGTCGTCCTCGTACTCGCATTCCTTGGTGGTGTACTCGCGGCAGATCTGCGGCCGCGTCTCGTAGATCCCGCAGCGGTGGTCGTGCTGCAGGTGCTTGCACTCCGTGTGCACGCAGACGTACCAGTCGCCGTCCTCGGTGAAGACGGTGGCGTGGTCGTGGAGGAGGAACCAGCGGATGTACTCGAACTCCTCGCGCGTCGTCGGCGTCTCCAGCGGCAGCGCGAAGTAGCGGCAGCACTTGGCGGTGCAGTATTCGCAGAGGACCTTGTCCTTGGGCACGTTCTCCCGCTTCGGCTTCGACGGCAGTGGCGGAAAGACGACGTCGGCGATCGACATGATGGGTCTCCGGGAGGGGCCGCGGCCCCGTGCGAGGCCGACACTATACACGCCCGACCGGAAAATCCGCCGCTCTGGGCCGGCCGCGAGAGCCGCCGCCCGATTCCCGTATACTCGTGGCTCGCGATCATCCGAAGGGAGTCGGGCCGTGCCGAAATGCTGGCGGATCCTGCCGCACGACCAGGCGTTGGTCGAGTCGATCGAGCGGTCGGCGGCGGTCTCGGCGGTGACGGCCCGCCTGCTGGCGGCGCGGGGGCTGGCCGACGCCGCCGCGGTCCGCAGCTTCCTCGGCGGCACGATGGCGGACCTGCGCGATCCCGAGCTGCTGCCGGGCATTTCCGCGGCCGCCGACCGGCTGCTGGCGGCGGCGCGGGACGGCGAGCCGATCGTCGTCTACGGCGACTACGACGCCGACGGCATGTGCGCGACGGCGATCCTGATGGGCTGCCTGGAGGCGATCGACGCGAAGGCGAGCTGGTACGTGCCCGACCGCTTCGACGAGGGCTATGGTCTCAACACCGACGCGGTCGAGGCGCTCGCGGCCCGCGGCGCCCGCGTGGTGGTCACGGTCGACTGCGGCATCGCCAGCGTCGCCGAGGCCCGCCGGGCGAAGGAACTGGGCCTCGATCTCATCATCACCGACCACCACAACCTGGCGGAGGGACTCCCCGCGGCCGACGTGCTCGTGCACCCGCGGTTGCCCGGCACCGCCTACCCGTTCGGCGAGCTGTGCGGCGCGGGCGTGGCGTTCAAGCTGTCCTGGGCGATCGCCACGCGGCACAGCGGCGCCAAGCAGGTGACACCGCGCCTGCGCGAGATGCTCCTGCGGGGCATGGGCCTGGCGGCGCTCGGCACGGTGGCCGACGTCGTGCCGCTGGTGGACGAGAACCGGATCTACGTGAAGCACGGCCTCGAGTGTCTGCGGAAGCGGGGCGGCCCCGGCATCGAGCGGCTCCTCGAGCTGGCGAAGCTCCACGACAAGTCGCAGCTCGACAGCGAGGACGTGGCCTTCCGGCTGGCGCCGCGGCTCAACGCGGCGGGCCGTCTCGGCCAGGCCGCCTGCGGGATCGAGCTGCTGACGACCGGCGACGCGGCGCGGGCCGTGCAGCTGGCCGACTACGTCCACGAGCTCAACGCGCGGCGGGAGACGGAGGAGCGGAGCATCCAGCTGGCGGCGGGCAAGCAGGCGCGGGAGCGGTTCGATCCGGGCCGCGACGCGGCGCTCGTGCTGGCGGACCGGGGCTGGCATGCCGGCGTGATCGGGATCGTGGCGGGGAGGCTGGCGGAGCGTTTTCACCGGCCGGTGGTGATGATCTCGCGTGACGAGCACCAGGGCCGGCCGGCGATCGGCAGCGTGCGAAGCGTGCCGGGGTTCGACGTGCACGAGCCGCTGGTGGCCTGCCGGGAGCACCTGCTCACCTGCGGCGGCCATGCGGCGGCGGCGGGTCTGCGGATCGAGGACGGGAAGATCGACGCGTTTCGCGCGGCGTTCGTCGGCGCGGTGGCGGAGCGGATGCCGGCGGCGCTGCGGCTTCCGCAGATCACGCTCGATGGCGAGAGCACGCTGGCCGGTCTCACCCTCGACACGGTGCAGCAGCTGGAGCGGCTGGCGCCGTTCGGCCAGGGCAACCGGCGGCCGATCCTCTGCGCGTCGGGAGTGCGGCTGGCGGAGCCGCCGCGGGTGATCGGCGCGGGCGCGCGGCACATCTCGATGAATCTCGTGCAGCACGGGGCGAAGGTCCGCGGCGTGGCCTTCGGCGGCGCCGACTGGCTGCCGCACCTGCCTCCGCCGGGCGCGCCGTTCCACGTCGCGTTCAAGCCGAAGATCAACGAATTTCGCGGCCGCCGCACGGCTGAGATGGAGATCATCGACTGGCGGCCGGACGGCGTGGACGTGGGGCAGGAGCTCCCGCCCTTGGAGGTGGTGGCCCAGGAATGAGCGGGAGTATCGGCGGCGGCGTTGTCCTGCGGCGGCGGGCCGGGTAGTCTTAGAGTCTCCCGCGTGCAGCGCGTCGCAGCCTGCACGCATCGGGGCGTAGCTCAGCCTGGCTAGAGCGCTACGTTCGGGACGTAGAGGTCGCACGTTCAAATCGTGTCGCCCCGACTGTCGGTTTTGGTCGTGATTTGAAGTGCAAAACACCTGCCGATGGTCGGCAGTGCCCGTAAGGGAAGGTCGCCGTAAGGGGGTAAACCGAGAGGTCTACCCCTTTGCGATCCCCGCAGCGGAGGTTTTGCCATGGGACGACGCCCCTCTGGCGCGTTGCCACAGATGCGTCGGCATGTGCCGACGAATACCGCCAAGATCAAGATCGGCGGCAAGGTCTACTCGTTAAGGTGCCCAGAAATTTCAGGCCATAGACGAGGTAGTACAGCAGTGGATTTGCCTGGCAGACCTCGATGGCGAACAACTGGAACATCCCCGCCGACCTGGAGCGCGAGGTCATCGAGCGTGACCGCGTGTGCGTCTACTGCGGCGTGGCGTTCACGCCAGGCGGACTGCGGCGCTCCCGGCCCAGCTGGGAACACATCATCAACGACGCCAGGATCGTGACCCGCGAGAACATCGCTCGCTGCTGCATGGGCTGCAACGCCAGCAAGCGGGCGAAAGACTTGGCCGTGTGGATGCAGTCCGCGTACTGCGTCACCCGCGGCATCACGGCCGGCACGGGCGCCCCGGTGATCCGGGCGGCGCTCCACAGCGGACGGCAGCGACCGGGTAGCCCCCGGCTTTAGGGCGACCGAGCCGACCAGCGAAACACGACGTTCCGGCCTCTGCGCGGCTGGTTGAATTTGATGCCCCCTAGGGGCGGTGCGGGTCTGCCGGCACGGGACGGCGGCCCGTCCATCGGCATTCACATCACTGCAGCCGGCCGCACCGCGCGTGCGACGTCCTGGTCGATCTGGAACGACGCATGGGACACGCCGCTGATTGAGACGACGCGAGAGAGTTTCGAGCGGTTGGTCGTGGGCCGCCTGGAGGAGCCGGGCGTGGTCGATGAACTAGTGGGGATGGCGGCGCCGTGACGGGAGATTGTGGCAGGATCGCGAGTCGGTGCCGCCGTGGCAGTGGCAGACAATCACGAAGCAGCGGTAGGATGCTGCCACGACCGCTGGAACCCAACCCTAAGGAGGTTGCCCCTATGCGATCCAAAATATGTTTCGTCGGACTTATGCTGCTCGTTGTCGTAGCAAGCGCTGCTGCTCCAAAAAAGCAAGAGCCGAAAAATGTTTTGCAAAAAATCCAAGGGAAGTGGATCAGAAGGGCTCACGACATAAGTTTCGAGATCAACAGCTCGACGTGGAACGAGTTTAGTGAGAAAAATGTAGCGGGAAAGCCTACGTTGACTGGCTCTATTGAAACGCCTCCCGGCAAAGAGTACGCACTAGTGAAAGCCAGTAACGGAGCGGTGATTTGGTTGTTTCCAAATGGTTCAAATGCCTTAGGCGTTGAAACCTTCGATAGGAGTGGAAACATCGTCGGGGATGGTCGGGTTTTCTATCGGCCCGATTTCACTCCGTAATCGTGGGACCGATCACCAACGTAGTGTCGCACCACAGGACGTAGCCCAAGTGCCGCCGCGGGCATGGCGGTCCTCACCCGCGGCATCACGGCCGCCACCGTCGCCCAGTGATCCGGGCGGCCCGCCACGCCGCCCCGACCGGGAAGCCCCTGGCCGTATGGCACCGAGCCGACCAGCGAAACACGTCGTTCCGGGAGAGCGCATCCCGCCTGCGTGTCGCGGTAGCCGCCGGGTCGATTCAGCCCGGCAACTCGAAGCCCGCACGGCGCGGGCGCACGAGCAGGGCGTCGGCCGCCGAATCGTCGAGAAACCGCTCGGCCTGCGGATCCCAGCGCAGCGACCGGCCCGCCTGCCGGGCGATGTTTGCCAGGTGGCAGACCGTCACGGAGCGATGGCCGATCTCCACGTCGGCGACCGGCTTCTGTCGCGAACGCACGCAGTCGAGCCAATTCTGCAGGTGGTCGCGGGCCTGCCACAGCGCCGTCTGGTCGCTCCACTTCCGCTCCTCCTCGTCCACGTCGAGCGATGCCACGATCTTCGCCGCGATCTCGGGCGGGTTGCTCGTGACCTTGTTGCGATTGATCTCGAGCTTTCCCTTCTCGCCGATGAACACGGCGCCGCCCTTCGGCCCGGCGTCGAGGACGAAGTTCACGACCACGCCGTTGGCATACCGCATCGCCACCTGCCCGTTGGGCCCCGCGGTGAGCGGCGTGATCTCGACGGGCCCGGAGTCGTCGGCGGCCAGCGCCCACTGGATCTGATCGACGCCGTGGGCGCCCCAGTTGGTCATCTCTCCACCGCTGAAGTCGCGCCAGGCCATCCAGCCGAGCCACGCGGAGTTGAACGGACGGTCGGCCGCCTGATTGAGCCACAGGCTCCAATCGAGCCCGGCCGGCACCGGCTCCGCCTCGGGCAGCGGCGCCGGGGAGGGGTTGCCGTTCGAGTAGTTCACCGCCCGCACCTCGAGCAGTGTGCCGAGGCCGCCACTCCTCACAAACTCGCATGCCAGCCGGTTGATCGCCATCGACCGCTGCTGCGTACCAACCTGGAGCACGCGGCCGTGCTTCCGCACGGCGCCAACGAGGGCCCGACCCTCCGCAACGTACAGCGTGAGCGGCTTCTCCGCATACACGTCCTTGCCGGCCTGGCAGGCCTGAATGCAGGGGAGCACCCGCTGGAAGTCGCCCACGCCCACGATCACGGCATCGATGTCCTTGTGGTCGAGCACCCGCCGGTAGTCCTGGTAGACGGGCCACGGCCCGCCGCGCTTCGCCTTGTATTCCTCCGCCCGCGG
>Ga0315909_10009019_pt1 | contig 10847 bp, 22 predicted proteins | sample LakEriMetagenome_11_FD_203527 | JGI IMG/M metagenome (GOLD analysis project Ga0315909, IMG submission 203527) | Freshwater fungal communities from buoy surface, Lake Erie, Ohio, United States - Buoy 2 MA125 | ecosystem: Environmental > Aquatic > Freshwater > Lake | place: USA: Lake Erie, Ohio...
GGGAGCATCATTATCAGTAGCGATGTACTTCAATTTACCTTCCAGTTTATCATACACCTCATCCAACCATTCAAGGTTATTGTTCTTGATGCTGGCTCCATTAGGACAGGAGATCACACTGGTCTTACCTGCTTGATGCCACACCATGCATTCCTCTTCTCCTTCTACAAAGATCACATAAGTCTGATCCTTGATAGCATCGATATTAAAAGGTACCTTCTTAGCGTCAGTTATCATCCGGAAATCCTTATCCCTTGTCTTGAACTTGAAGTTAATCAAGTGACCATCAAGATAATAAGGATAGCCTATACACGACTTAACCTCTTGACCGAAATACTCTTTAGAGTTTGTAACTTTAAAATGGTCCACTGTTTCCCGATTTATTAATCGAGCTTCAAACCATTTATAAATCTCTTCGTGAGTAGCTACAGGTCTCTCCTTCGGAACAGCATATTGTTTCTGCTTAACACCACCGGCCCAGCCGCAATGTTTACAGTTCCATATACCGGAATCAATGTCTACAGATAGGCATTTCTCTTTAGCTTTAGCCCTTGTCTTACTGCATCTTGGACATAAAACTTTGTGTTGTCCTGAGAAATGTCCGTCTAGATCTATCCCTAGCTTGGTTAATTGACTATAGTGCATTGAGCAGCAAATATAATAAAATGTTCGCAGCTAAAATAATCAATGGGATAAGAAACCATTTAGTCCTCGTCTTCATCTCTATCTTTTATAAATCGTGTTGACATGTATAGAGCACCAAGCATGAATCCTACCGTTAATGAAACGATTGCGATAACAAGACAGACTATGTTGAGTATGCTCATCTTGATAGTCCCCCTTTCTTACGAATTTTATCCCAGCTCACAGCTCTCTTGGCCGCAGATTGCCAGCTCTTCATTGGCGCTGTGCCTACCTTCCATCCTTTGGATTCGTAGAAGTTCCAGAATTCTTCTGCAGCTTGCTTAGGTTCTGCCACTTCTTTTATTGTTGCGTAGAAGGCAATGACTTCGTCCATGGTTGGTGGCTTGAACTTAGGATTGTACTTCTTGAAAATTTCTCCGATGCTTGTGAGGTCTTCCTCTAAACCCAGAGGAAGGGTTTCTCCGTAGATCTCTTTAGAGATTTGACGAAGAACCCTTACCAATGGGGAGTCTACCCCAGACTGTTTATCTTTGTTCATTGTTATGAAGTTTAATTATTTTGATTTTACCGTCGGTGAACTTGGGAGTATACACATCTTCCCACCCGTCATCGCCTTTAGGATACCTAGTTCTTTCCATTTCAAGTTCTACTTTCCAGGAGCTTTGAGATAAGTATTGCATTCTTTTATTAATGTAAGAGAAAATCAAGGCAGGACTTCCACTAGTTAACTCTCCATCCTCGGTTGCTATTTCCAATGCAATTCTTTCCATCTCTATTCGCATATCTTCCGAACTAAAAGTCCTATCAGATAGAAGTTCTAAAGCTTTTTGGAAACCTAAATAATAAGAATGTGAATTTGTACCGTATTTACCGTTGTCTAAATCACAATATTTTTTCCAATCAAACCAACCAATCTCTTTCTGCATTTCGGGACTCAGAGATGAGAAATCTATTTGGTCTTGTTGAGCTATTACTATTTTACTTCCATTCTGTATGTGGTCATAAACATCATCCCCGTCAGCAGTTTCTTCCAACTCATTAAACCTTGTTAATACAACAGGTAAATACCCAATCGTATCTTTCTGGTCAGAAGTAACAATAAATCCTTCTGGTAATTTGTGCAGTGTGAATTGTGGTTTAGTCATAATCATTCCTTTAATTGATATACGTTCTCTAGTTTTTCGTAACGTGGGGACTTGTTTGGTTCTGAGTCCCGATCAACTAACATAACCACCAATGCGAAAGACATTAAAGCTAGCGCCAATAACGTAAGTATGGTAGCATTCTTAATCTTTTTCTCTTCTTCTATGATACCGAAAACGGATAACCATACGGCAGCTATCGTAATTGCGCCGCTCACTAGTACTGTGATTTGGGCCTCAGACATACACCTCTCCTTTCTTTTTAATTTCATTCTTCTCCTCTACTGAGGGACGGTACGGTACCTTGTCGCAGAACTTCTCATTGTGAGGTCCTACCCACCAGCTTACCTTTTCAAACCCTGAATCGGTAGCTCTGATAAAGCTAAATAGTTTGTTCATTTCACTCTCCTTTCTAGAATGTCAACCTTAGTTCCTCTGCTTAAGCAGGTGTCTGTAGGTACATACCAAACTTTAAATCCGCATCTTACCTTCATGATAAGACCGATCTCAGTTTCTCTGCAGCCCATTACTCTCTGATTGCGACAGCTCGTTAATGCGATCAACGATACTATCATATAGATTATTTTCATACTGGTACATTTTTGGTAAACTCTGATACTCTCCAACTCTCTCCATACAATTGTGAACGGTAGAATGATCGGAGTAACCCATCTTTCTAGCGATGTAATCTTGGGAATGATTGGTGTGATTTAATAAGATAACTGTGGATATGTGCCTGATAGGTACCTTGGATTTGGATCTGGATCCTGGTTGCTTATTGGCCTTGATAAGTTCGAAAGGGATACCGACCACATCTTCTATCGCCATGATAACGGTATCTAATTTGGTTAACGGTACGTTATTATTCTTAGCTTTATACTTGGTGAGCTTAGAGTTTAATAGGACAATTTCCTGCTGTTGTACAGCTATCTGTTTGCGAAGTGAGATCTCCGATCTTTTGTATTTGTTGTGGGTTGCTTTGAGTTGAAACCTTAGAGAGGCATTCTCATTCATCAACTGTTCAATTTTTAGTAGGTCTTCTGCTTGTGTTTCCATCCTTCGTGCTTTGCTATGGTTCTTTTTATATTTTCGATTTGGTCTAAGTGGTTTTCTATTCTGGAATTTACGTGGGTTCCTAAAGAGGTGGCGAGTTCTGAGGCCCAAAGTCCGCCGTATAAGGAAGCGAATCGTAAGATGGTCTCATCCTTGTGTTTAAATATCCGTAGCTCCAGCGCTTTAAATCCTGCGATAGTATCTGGGAATACTAGGAATTTATTCTTACCTACGTATCCGATGGCAAGAGTATCGTACGCCTTACATCCTTTGGTAATATTGCCAGGGTTATTTGTACAGTCCTGTATTATCTTGGTCCTCGGTAATTCTCCAAGGGGTCCTTGTTTCCATTTAACTATGGTAGTGTGCGTATGTACTTCGGTATTCTGGCACAGCACTAGTAGTAGGACTACGATCATGGTGTTTAGGTAGGTGTTCATTCTCCTTTAATTATCTTCGATGATATTCTAGAGCATTTAGTAAAGCGTCCGCAGCATTTACGGACAACGTAGATATCTGTTCTAATTCCATACTTGAATAAAAACGATTACCTTCTGATGATAGTAGTGCTTGCATAGCCATAGAGGCAAAGTATTCACGTTTGGTTAAGCCTTGGAAATTCACATGTGAACTACCTTCACAGTTAAAACTGTGTATTAAATTGTTTCCGTTATTCATGATCCTAAAGATGTTACCGAGTTATTAGTGTCTTCCTGGATGGCGTGTCTTTGATCATTAATATTCAAGTTATACCACGTCTCTTCCTTAAGAAGTATTGTTTCTACTCCATGGAATTCTTCACGGTTACCATCCTTGTAGATAATCTTGAGAGTTCTACCGGCGCTCCAGATGAATACCTTATTGCGGATGATCGGTTTAATACTGCGATCTTGGAAGAAGATGCGAAGGGATATACCGTTGATCTTACGGATCATAACTTCGTCTGCCTTGAGTCCGATTGATTGTAGGAATTTCTCCCCTGCCGGAGAAGTTACCACGCGGTTGGTGTTGATGTAAAATCTCATGAACTCGAGACCTTCCTTATCGTACATTGTTTTAAGGCAGGGTTCTGAATAGTAACCGTGATTAATTTCTTGATCTTCTAGTCCACGATGAGTGGCGATTAGCATGTCCGCGTAAGTTCTGCTATAGTATTTCATAAATTTTATTGTTGAGTATTTTTGTTATGGTTGCTGGTTGGAAGCTACCGCCGTTCTTCCCTTTTATTTTACTGCGGTTTAAATGCTTTGCTATTTCGTTTAGTGTTTTACCCTCACTCTTAAGTGAGAATATGGTTCTTACTACTTCGATCTCAGATGGTACCTGTATTAATTCCCTGCCGTTGTTTCTGAATCCCAAAGGGGGGTTGCCACAGTAAGTACTACCTTTACTTTTACGATCGCTCTGAACGTCTCGTATCCTTTTAGAAGTCTGATCACTTTCCAATTGGGCCAGAGCTGCTACGATGGTAAGGAAGACAGCGCCAATAGGTGAGGCGGTGTCTACTCCAACATCAAGGGCGTGGAAAGATATCCCTTTTGACTTGAGTTCATTCACTTGTTCTAACACGGCGACAGTATTTCTACCGAAACGTGATAGGCTATACACTAGTACTGCCTTAACCTCTTTGCTTTGGGCCTCAGATAACATCTGCTTATACCCTGGCCTATCAAAGTTTCTGCCAGTGTAAGCTTGATCCTCATACGAACCCACAATAACCATCCCTTTAGAAGCAGCGTATGCTTCCAGTTGTGTTTTTTGTACAGGGATCGAAGACCCCTTATCTGCTTGATTGGCATGCGATACTCTTGTGTATATTACGGCGTTCATAATTTAGTGATGTAGAAATCAACACTTCTTTCTAACTCCATCAGGTGGGCCAATGCCTTACTACCTTCTGGTGTATTTCTCTTGTGCAGGTAATTCTTCTGCGCGTCTCTCATCTGCTTGACGAGTTGGACGAATCCTTCGTATGTGTATTCCATTCTTTTTTTCCTTCCTTTAATGCTTTTTCTAATACTTCTTCTGCAAAGTTATCTTCTAATGGGCGGAAGATAGATTCATGTCTGTATCTACCTATGTAATCCACGCCTCTTGAGTTACATTGATTGCATTTCCATTCAAGGAGATGAACATCCTCCGCAACTGGCGTTTCAATAAGACACCCTTCACATTCACAAAATCGATCCTTCAGTCCCGTTATGACAGTTTCGACTGGCTTATGATCTTTCGGGCACATCAATACCCTTTGTCCTATGTACCATTTCATATTCTTATATCCTTTGACCAATCACCACTATCTTCCATTAGTTCAATCTGACCATTCCCTTCTTCTATTATTTTATTCAGAATCCCTAATCCATAGGACGTTGCTGTTCCATATCCTTTTTTGTGACACTTATAACAACTCCCACTAAATCCTGTGAAATAATAGTAATCATCTTCTTGTTCAACTTTTTCTATTCCAGAGTTTAACTTCCATCTATCCCCGTCTAGATAACCACCAGCCCAAGTTCCAAAAACTTTATAGTGATTATTTGGTAGTTTTAATATTACCCAGCTTTCAGGTGTTTCTTGTTTAGGTTCTAATGCACCTTTCAATGACATATAGTTAGCAGCTCTTTGTTTAGCTTCTTCTCTATCAAGAATACATATATCATCTACACCATTACATCTACCACAACAGGAGTATGTTTTAGGTTTTTCTTGTGGAATGATGATTTTGTAAATAAAATCATATATTTCATTACCACCCGCATCTCTTCCTGAACGTGGATATATTTGAACATAATCACTTTTTATCTCAACAAACTCACAATTTGAATTCTTTACAAACCATTCAAGAAATTTATCATCAATAGCTTGTATACCATCTTTGATTAAGTCTTGGTATGTTGTTAAAATGATTTTTTGATAGAATGGTTTATGCTCATTTACATTTGTATTTTGACCATTCATTGTATCGTATTTACATACAATATCTTCTCTAAAATGCTTGTAATACATCCAATCTCCTTCTTTAATTTCTTCATCAGAAGTAATGTAGATGTGTTGGTTTGTCCAAGCAGAACTTCCTTTTTCAAGTAAATCAGATAAACGTAATTTATCGTCACTCATTTTGTATAAGTAACTTGGTTTTTCTGTTGGTAATATATGTATGTTTTTCATAACTTTTTTCTTTTTAAATTGTTCAAACCATTCTTTTTCGTTTTTAAAAGAAGATAATCCTTTTAGCTCTTTTACAATAAATTCTTTATGTGATTTTAAAATAGTCAAAACTTCTTCCTCACTATACATTTGTGTGGCTTGGTATTCAGCACCTGCTTCTTCAAGTGTTTCTTCCTTTACTTCTAATGCACCTTTTAAACGCATATAGTTTGCAGCTCTTTCTTTAGCTTCTTCTACCGTTTCTTTCATTTCACATCCTCCCTTGTCATTGCCATTAATTGTTCGTAGGTGGGGGAAGCTACTGCTGACGGAACTTCTACTTTATCATATAAACTATAAACCCCATGCTTAAAAAGCCAAATAGACTTCAAACCTGTGTGGCTATAAGTCAATCTATAATTACTCTCGCTTCTTACATACCTCAACTCTTCCAACTTACGCACAGCATTAAGACGCATCTCGTCCGTCCATCCGCTGCTGTCTATTTGCATTGCTTTCATTAGTAGGCTTTACCGTGCAACCTTTCACGGGTTTTGTTGTACTGCATTTTATGCTGTATGTGCCATTCAAGGTCCATACCCAATCCCTCTGCCAAATCAAATAGGCGAATCACAGCATCTGCAATTTCATCTTCGACAGTATCTTTAATGTGCATCTTGAAAAGTCTAGGGTAATCTTCTTCTTCATTATACCTTACATCTCCACGGTCAAAATCTAAAAGTTCGATATTTGCATGCCGTCCTTTTCTATCGGCTTCAAGTGCTTCTGAAAGTTCACTTGTTACAAGCATTAGCAATTCGCCAAAGTTGCGTTCTGAATCCCAAAAACCTTTTTCCCTTGCGGCTTGGTGGATTTCTTTCGATATACCTTTTATGTTCATGATTTAATCTTTTCTTTAATATCCATCAGTTGAAGATGCAAGTGCCATACTCCATAAACTATACTTAGTGCCAACCAAGCTAGCGCATGTTTACCATCTTGGAATACCTCTATTGCACATAGCATGGCGGCTACGAAACAAAGTAAGAAGTGTATGTTCTTCATTAGAAAGTAAAACTTAAAGTTAAACAAGCAAGCCCGGCACCTAGGGTGGTGTAGCTTATGTCCTTGATACTCTCGTTAATGGGAGAGGAGTAGAGCTTTCTGTCTCTTACTTCTTTAGCTACAGCGGTAGCGAAGGATAGTCCTACACCGATAGCGATGTTGTTCTTTTTACTGAGGCCCAAATTATTACCGAGGCAATAAGAGAAACCACCGATGCATCCGCCTACTGCTAGGTGGCTGATCTTGTCCACTTGAATTTGCGCACTTGCCTTGCTGGCAAATAACGCAAGGATGATTATTATTTTTTTCATACGATCATTGTTTATTTACTTTCTGATTATTGATTTTGTTTTTAAGTCTTCTCTTCTTGATAGGATCAACTTCCTTCTCCCATTTCTCGAGGGCAGTTAGATACTTATTCTTTGTAACTTCATACCTAGTGCGTATGCGACGCATGAAAGAGATGATGTAATCCCGGTGGCTTTTATTATCGAGCTCTGCCAGTGAGCTGAGTGTACCTAGTAGGTTTTTATCTACAGCAACTTCCATGGAAACTTTCTCCACCCTTGGCAGATTACCGTTTCTTCTTCTCCTTCTTAAGTGGTTGTCGAGATGCACTTCAAGTAGGTGGGCAGGTTCATCTATACCTAGATCGGTTATCATGTCCACCCATACTTCCCATAATTTTTCAGGTACATCAATAATGTACACTGCATTCTTGGCGTGTATCTGACCTTTGATCTTGGCCTTACTGGCGTAGAATTTTTTGCGACTTTTTCCCATACTTATATTGCTTCTGCAATCTTCTTTGTTCCATATCTTTATGCATGTGCCAGATTGCGGATGCGAATATAGATAATAAAAGTATTGCGTACAAGAGAGAGATGATATTTTTTTTACTTTCCTTCATGTCGATAGAATGTTTCTCCGTTGGATGCGGTACCTAATTCAATTAATGGTGTGGTGTACTTAGTGTAGTACTCTTCTACTATACGGGTGATCTTTTCCTTTTCTTTTTCTAAGAAGCGGGAGATGTATAAGCGATAGTGTGCCGGTAGATCTGAGGCCCAAAGTCCATCGAGATCATGCTCGTACCCGTTAAGTTCTAGGGTGCAGGACCAATCTAGATTACTTCCTGAGTAGTACCCGGCACGAAAGATTAAGCAGATGCGAACCGTAACTTGGGTCTCAGTCCTGATGTACTCCTTACTGCTCTCGATATGTCCGAATACAAATGCTGGATAAGATCTTAATCCTTCCGGATCACTGTAGTCTTCGTATGAGCGGTAGTATGATGCGAGTCTTGGATCGTGCATGATATCTTCCGCTACGTCTGGCAGGTAAATGGTGTCGTCCTCTTCTATTGCAAATACTCTAGAGGCATTGGTGTTGTGAAAATTACTGGTTCCCATGTTCTATTTGATTAAAGCTTTTCTGTTCTCGTCAATTTCAATTGATGTGGCATACCCTCTGAGTACTACTCGAGGTTGCTCTTTGTTCCACTTAGTTTCTACCGGTACCCGACAGTCAACATCCTTGATAGGGATACACTTGTTCTCCCAATGTAGAGTTAACTCGCCGGTACTCTTACGGAAATGGAAGAAGAATCTTTTTGGTTTCGTACTCATATACAAAATCTTCTTGTGTCATTTGTAAGTATGGAAGTAAAGTATATCAGAATGTTTAATTTGTTTACCGCCTTCCATTGGTTTACCATACATCCAATGGTCTGCTCTATTTGGGGCTATGTACATAATCTTTGGCTCATAGCCCAACTCCATAGGTATCAATTTGTAAAGGTAGAACCCTACTACATCTGAATTTAGCAACTCCATTTCGTGGCTTACTCCGTGTACTGCAATGCAATGTTTTTTCATTTTGTTTCTTTCATGGTGTTTATTGCGTGTGTCATAGTTTCTTTTCGTTATATAATTTAGCGAAATCAGATACGGCTGTAAAGACTGCTTCTTTTTCAGCAGTCATTAATGCCTTGTTTATGTCACCATTTAAGCAAGCTATCTTGACAGAGGAGGGAGTACCTATTTTGGATTTACAAAATGTAACAGCTTCGTGTAACCAATTCCAATCTGAATGGAACTCTAACATATCAAAAGGTATATAATGAATATTTGTTGTTCCATTCCATTCATAAGAATCTAAAGTAACACTAGTATTATGAAAAGTTAATTCATCATCTATCATTTTATCTATGTATATTCGTTCTAAAACATTTTGAATCTCAGCACCAAGCATCAAAGCTATTTGCTTATTACGTTCTTGTATTTCTTGTTGTGTCATTTTAAATTATCTAAAAGGGGAAGCGTGGAGGATAAGTATTGCTGACTCGTACTGAATTCGCTTTCCAATATTGTATAATAACTTACTAGCTAACGGATGGACCACATATTTAGCTGCGTATACCTCTAAGTTATCGGAGCCAAATCCCTCTTCAACAAGCTCTACAAATTGCTGGTCTAACTCTTCTTTGATTAAGTTAATAAGCTCGGTGGTTTCCATACCGCGAATGGCGGTTTCAAAATCTGCAACGTGTTCATTTAGCGTAGCTTCCACTACTCTTTCAGAGTATTGAAAGTTATAAGATGCGTTCAATAGAATCTCTGCTACTTTTTCGTAATTGATTTGGTTATTCATCGGTTGTATATTTTTTTGTACGTTATCCAAGTGATAGCTTGGAGCTGATTAGGTCTGAGACCCACTTGATGGGCCGCAATTTTGTACGCCTCTTGTGTGTCACGCATCTGCTTCTTAGTGAGCGCAACAGCACCTGCCTTACCAATACCTCTTGCCACTTTGAAAGCATGACGATCAACACATACATGCTCATCGCATTCGGGCCTCAGAATATTGAAGTAAAAGGCAGTGATCTTAGGTCCATTTAGGACAGTAGGTACATCTTCCCCACCAAAGATACGTCGGGCCTTCAAAACGAATTGCCCGTACGTACTTACTTTGATAGGTGTACCATGAATGAGGTGCTCTAAAGCGGAGATAGTATCTTTCTTATTCTGATCCCAGGTGCAACCGGGTGATAGGGCTGAGAGAATACCTACTACTTTGCTTAGATCAACAGCGTACTTAGAGCTGAGACCCAAACAAAATTGATGTGCTTCCTCATACCATACCATACCCACGGCTTGGGCCTCAGAATCTGCAGCATAATACACCTTAAGTATCTTATTGGCCGCTTTCTTGACGGGAATGTGTGTAGTCTTTGACATATAAATCTTTTTTAAATAGGAAAGAGTAGATGCATTTCTGCTGATGTTCAATAGCTAATTGGAACGCCTCATCTTTATCCTCAACAATCTTAACGACATCGAGATAGAGTAGATCACCTTTGATCCAAGCGCCAATGGCACCATCAAGCGCATCATCCAAATACATCTTAATGAATTGCATGACACACTCTTTGACAGGGTGTTCTTTTAAATAGGTAGTACCGTATAAACCAACGGCATACCCTGTTTTGAAATCTAGACGACCTGTGTTTAGGTCGTACGTTGCCCCGCCATTTAATACAATAGCGCGGCAAAAGTCTGTGATGTTAGCCATATATTATTTCCTTAAAGAGTGCCAATTGAATGATGACATCTGCATCCTCAGCGTCTACGCATGCGCCGTCACCGTCGAATACGCTTCTACCTTGAGCGATAGCCATGCCTATACCTTCCAACAATTTAGACATGGTGAGTTCGTGTACTTGCTCACCGTCCGCATCGTGAAGGAGTAATACGTGAGCATCACCTTTCTGCAACCAGTCGGATGCCCAACCTT
>Ga0315909_10009021_pt1 | contig 10845 bp, 5 predicted proteins | sample LakEriMetagenome_11_FD_203527 | JGI IMG/M metagenome (GOLD analysis project Ga0315909, IMG submission 203527) | Freshwater fungal communities from buoy surface, Lake Erie, Ohio, United States - Buoy 2 MA125 | ecosystem: Environmental > Aquatic > Freshwater > Lake | place: USA: Lake Erie, Ohio...
CTACTAATATTATCGAAATTGTTGGTGGTGGTGGAGGTGGTGGAAATGCTATAGCTAAAGATACATATCCTAATCAAATTAGGCAATGGCGCAACTACAGTCGTGCTGGAGCAAGTGGAGGATATGCGAGGGTTGAAAATGTTACCATATTACAACCTAAGCAGTTAATCAATCTCATCGTGGGCCAAGGAGGTTTAGCTGCTGATTCATATCGATTTAATATGCCATCAAATCAATTTGATATTAATAGTATTTTATCGGTGACGGGTCGGCCTGGTCAGCAAACAACTTTTGGAAATTACATGAGTGTTTATGGTGGAAGATATCTTTTGGAATATATTGATTTTCCAAAACTTTATAGTCATATAGGCGGAACTTTAAATTTTAACAATTGGCCAATTGGATCATATAGTAATTTAGTTACAATAGACGGCCAATCTCGAAGATATATTCCTGATGATTTTACTATTGGTGATTTGCAAGTGGTATCTACTAATACACGTTCATTTCAAACTTTGGATAATTGGCCAGAGTTGGCCCGCCAGTTTAATTTTGAACCTGGCCAAGGAGGCCAAGGCATGACGTTAGTTAATAATTATATTGTATGGAGTAATTTTTTTTCAGTGACGGGTGGTATTAATCCAGCTGAAGTTACTAAATTTGCAGATAATGGCAAGCAAGGTGTTATAAGAATTCGTTATCAACCATCTTATACGCAACAAGCGTGTGTATGGATATCATAATTCCAAAATTTCGAATTTTTGCATTCCGGCCCAAGAATTATTTTCAGCGCTTTCAAAGTTCCAAAAAGCGCATTTACTCCAAGAAGCGTAATAAATAAAAGATGGCAAACCTAACAAAGATATACTCCGACATCGATTTCACTTTTACCAAAAAGCCGGTAATTGGTGACGTTGCTCTTAGTTACGATGAATTGGCTGTTGTTCGTTCTATTCGTAATCTACTACTAACAAAGCATTATGAAAGGCCTTTCAATCCTGACATAGGATCCAATATTCATGCAATATTATTTGAACCCGTATCTCCTGTAACCGCCACAACCTTAGAGAGAGAGGTTGAGTTAATTATTAAGAACTATGAAAAAAGAGCAAAGTTAAAAGAAATAACGATTGTACCATATCCTGACAAAAATGCTTATGATATTACAATTAGTTTTTACATTGAAAATGCAACACTACCAACATCAGTAACATTACTTCTAGAGAGAAATAGATAAAATGGCTGGAAATAAATCCAATATTCAGATTACCGATTTAGATTTTAATACAATTAAAACTAATCTTAAAAAGTTTTTACAATCACAAAACACATTACAAGATTACAACTATGAAGGATCTGCACTCTCTACACTATTGGATATTCTTGCTTATAACACACAATATAATGCCTATTACTTAAATATGGTTGCCAATGAAATGTTTTTGGATTCAGCATTACAGAGGTCCTCTGTTGTTTCTCATGCAAAACTATTAAATTATACACCAAAATCAGCATCGGCACCGTCAGCCACCATTGATATTACTTTTAATCAAGTAACCGATTCTTCTTTAACACTACCAAAATTTACTTCGTTTATGTCCGAAGCAATTGATGGTGTAAATTATAAATTCGTAACAGTTAATTCAACTACATTAAATACAAATACTGTTTCCAATTCAGTTACGTTTTCAAATCTAATAATTAAACAAGGTGAGCCAATTAATTTAAATTATACTTATGACTCTGCGGCAAATCCAACAGCTATATTTGATTTACCAGATACAAACGTTGATACAACAACATTAACGGTATCTGTACAACAGAGTGGTTCAAATACTGCTTACGAAATTTATACTTTAGCGGAAGATTATTTGAGTTTAGATGAAGCATCTAGTGTATATTTTTTACAAGAAGGTATCAATGGTTACTATCAGATATATTTTGGTGACGGCATATTAGGTAAATCAATTACTGACGGCAACATTGTGACGGTTTCTTATATTGTAACCAATGGTACAAGTTCAACTGGTGCCAACAATTTTGTATTGATGGATGCTGTTTCTGGATATTCCAACACCACAATAACATCCATTACATCCACAACACAAGGTTCTGAGAAAGAAACCATTGAATCAATTAAATACACGGCACCCAAATCATACTCTGCTCAAGGTCGTGCCGTTACAAAAGAAGATTACATTTATTTGATACAAAATAATGCTGGTGTTTTTCCAGTAGACGCTGTTAACGTTTGGGGTGGAGAAGAAAATGATCCTCCTGTTTATGGTACTATTTTTATTGCCGTAAAACCAAAAGGTGGATATATTTTAACACAAACACAAAAAAATATTATTGAAGAAAGAATTATTAAGCCTATTTCTGTGTTAACAATTAAACCAAAAATTATAGACGTTGATTACACCTATTTAAAAATTATATCAAACATATATTACAATCCAAAATTAACAGCATTAACTTCCGATCAATTAAAAACACAAGTGTTTAATTCTATTCAAAACTTTGCAACCAACACACTAAATAAATTTAATTCAACATTTCAACTGTCATCGTTAATAACCACAGTACAATCTGTTAATCAATCATTTATAACCAACGATGCATCATTAGTATTACAGAAAAGGTTTGCACCAAACCTACTTAATTCAACATCATACACATTTAATTTTGGTACGGCATTAAAAAAAGATATCTTTTCAAAAAGTATTAACATTAGTCCTACTTTTCAAGTAATTGACACAAAAAATAATAACATAGTTAGAACTGCATATTTGGAAGAAACACCATCAGGAACAACTTTTTTAGATTCTATAACTATCATTAATCCAGGATTTGGTTACACATCCAATCCAATAGTAACAATTGTGGGTGATGGTACAGGTGCAACAGCAAGAGCAACTGTTGTGAATGGCCAAGTTAATAACATTACGATAGTAAATCCTGGAATTGATTACACACAAGCTTTAGTTGAAATTACTTCGGCTGATGGTAACGGAACTATGTGTTCAGCTTTGGCTGTTTTAGCCGGCAACAGAGGAACATTAAGAACATATTATTATAGTGAGGGAGTTAAAACAATTTTAAATGTTAATGCTGGCACAGTAAACTATCAAACTGGTGTGGTTACATTAACCGATTTTAATCCATCACAAATTGATAATCCTTTAGGTGTATTAACTCTACAAGCGATACCAAATTCAACAATTGTTTCTTCTGATAAGAATAAAATTATCACTTTAGATAATACTGATCAATCAGCAATTGAAATAAACATTACAGCAAGTAATTAATAAATGATTTTAGATAATCACAAAACATCATTACAAATTATTAAACAACTTCCTGAATTTATTCAGGATGATTCAAGTTATCAAAATTTTGTTTCTTTTGTTGAAGCATATTATCAATGGATGGAAACAACTCAAAGTGCAAATGCATCAAACACTATTGTTACTTCAACTGATCAGGGTGTAACACATGCATCAAAGAATTTATTAAATTATTCTGATGTTGACAATACACTAGATGAATTTGTTGATTATTTTATTAATGATTTTCTTCCTTACATACCAAAAGATGCTTTAGCGGATAAGAAAAAATTATTAAAAATATCAAAAGAATTATACAACACTAAAGGAACAGAAAATTCTTATAAGTTTTTGTTTAGAGCTTTATATAACTCAAGTGCCGAAATATTCAACACATCTGATACAGTTTTAAAAGCTTCAGATGGTAAATGGGTTATTACAAAATCTTTAAGAATAGATTCTTTAAATCCAAATTGGCTTTTGATTAATAATTTAAGAATATTTGGAGAAACAACTAAATCATATGCAACCATTGATTACTCAAGTGTAACTGGTTCCAAAACTGAAGTTTTTATTTCAAACATACAAAGATTATTTAATTCTGGAGAATTTGTTCGTGTAGTTGACAACAACAATTTAGATGTTTATTTCCTTGATGGTAAAGTTTATGTTCAAAACCAAGGAGTAAACATACCAGCAAATGCTGTAATATTAAGAGGTAAAATTATTGGTGTCATTTCATCAATTAGAATAAACTCTAGAGAACGTGGTCAATTTTATGAGCCAGGTGATCCGGTCATTATTTCTGGTGGTTTAAATCCTGATGTTGCTGATCCAGTTGGTGCAGAAGCTTTTGTTGGTCAAACAACCAGAGGTAGTATTTCATCTATAGTTGTTACTGATGGATCAAACGGTTATCAATTACCTCCTAATTCAACAGTTAATTTTTTAGGAACGGCAGACGCTGTAGCACGAGCCGAAATTAATTTATTAGACAGTGAAAAGTTAACAAATGTTGCTTTTGTTATCAACAATTCTTTAGGCATAGCTTCAAATATAGTAATTGGTAACACAACTTTTGCACAAACTTACAATACATTTGCAAATCCAGGTGTAACCAACACAAATTCTAGATTGATAGATGCATTTACCTTTACTTCTTTTACTGTTGGACCAATAGGTTCTATTAGGATTACAAATCAAGGTGCGGGATACACCAAAACACCAAACGTTACGGTGACTTCATTATATTCTACTGATGTGGGACAAAGTGATTTAAAAAATCTTGGCATATTACAACCCATTTCAATACGAAATGCTGGTACTGGTTACGGAAACAATGACACAATTAGTATTGTAGGTGGTTTAGGTTCAGGAGCCTTTGCAAACATAGTGGTTAACGCAGCAGGATCAATTATTAGAGTACCGTATGTTTTTTCTGAGGGTAACACAAACGTAACTTACTCATTGGGAGGTTTTGGATATACAATCTCTGATTTGCCAAGTGTAATAATTAATAGTGAATATGGATCAAACGCAAGTCTTGTTATTCCAGGAATTATGGGAGATGGTGCAATTTTATCTCCAACAACAGACCGTATTGGCCAAATTTCAACTATTAATATTACCAATCCTGGTGAAGATTACACCTCTGCACCAAAGGTGTATTTAAATGTGCAAGATATTGCTATAAGCAATGTATCAGGAACAAATTCAATTGTTCCAGGTGATATTATCTATCAAGGCAATACGTATCTATCTGCAACATATTCTGCAAACGTTTATTCTTTCACTAGAACCTCATTTGATCCAGCAGGAAACACACAAAATGATATCTACAGATTAAGAGCCTATGATTATTCAGGAAATTATAATGATGTATTAAATTTAAATGTAGATAGAGAAGATGGTAATACAACAATACAGTTGAGTTTTAGACCCGAACCAGTATTAATCAATAAAGCTGGTGTGAGTACCAGTATGATTAAATATGGTGATGGTAACGCCAGAGCTAATGCATCATTTTTAAATGGATTAATTGTTGGCCAAGGGGTGTATTTAAATGAAGATGGTCAGCCTTCTTCACTAGGTCTAGTGTTGCAAAGCTTGGATTATAATAACTATACATATGTTCTATCAGTAGAAAAAGCTTTAAAAACATATAAAGATTTAATTTTAAACCTTTTACATCCTGCTGGTTCAAACCTTATTGGTAGAAATTTACTAAGAAGTTCCAATTCTTTTAACCTTGGAACAGAAACAGGACACCAAAAAGGTTACACTTTAGAATATGTGGCCGGCGGAGCAGCTTACTTAACCTTAGAAGTTAACACCGCCACAGATATAATTAGTACCAACATTATCAAAGTTAACAATGTTATATCTGGTAACATTGGTAATACTATATTCGCTAACGATTATATAAAGTTTGAGTCTAGTAATAATGTAAAAGTATATTCTTTAATTACTGATGTTGATTATGTGAATAACGAATTGACAATTGATGACAACGTATTTTTAACTTTTGCAAATGTGGGCTTTGGATATGCAAATGCCTCCTCAAACGTCATAAATATAACATCAGTTACAGGCCAATACGATGGTAATTTTGATAGACCCACACCAGCCAATAACATTATATACGCTGGAGATAGTGTTTCGTTAAACGGTGGACCATATTATACGGTCACCAGAGTATTCGCCAACGGTAATATATCGGTGGCCAACAGTTCATTTGGACCATCAGGTAATTCTAGAATAACAGTAAACAAGAATGCTAATACACAAACCGCATTCATATACGGTCAAGTATTTGTATATGATTATCCATTATTATCAACAGAAGCCAACAATGAAATCATCACAGAACAAGGAACTTATCTAATCATAGGGTAAAAAATGGCAACAGTAAAAATATCACAACTACCAGTTTTATCACAGTTATCGGCTAACAATGCCAACACAGTATTTGTGGTGGTAGATAGAACCACCAATACAACTTCACAGTTTTCTACCACGGTTCTGGCTCAAGGCCTATATGCCAATAATATTTTGAATGTTGGTACTGCAAACACCGGCCTTTTACTTCCAAATGCTATTGCACAGTTCATTAGTAACAATGCTATCTATTCACAAGTCAACTTTCAAAACATCAATTCAAAAGGTTCTGCTGACATTGTTATAACATCAGATGATGGTGACAACTCAAATAATTATTTGGATTTGGGTGTTCAAGGTTCAAATATGGACGCTGATCCTTTATTTGACCTACCCAATAATGATGGTTATTTGTATATGCACGGTACAGCTGGTGAAAGACAAGGTAATTTGTGGATTGGTACAGCGATTGCAAATACTGATTTAGTTTTCTTTACTGGTGGACATAAACAAGTCAATGAAGTTGCAAGAATTGAAGATGGTGTTGGTTTATCTTTAAAGAGGCCTATTAAGTTTGCTGATAACACCGTACAGAACACGGCAGCGGTTACAGCAGCACATTCACAAGTCATTTTTAATGAAGCAAACTCAGCATACAATTTTGCCATTAATGTAAACACTTATGCTGCAGCAATCTATGCACAGTCCAATACACAAAGTAATAGTATAACAGTAATGCAAGGTGTTAATACAACACAGAACACCAATATAACAACTGCCAACAACCAAGCTTGGGCAGCTTTTGATGCTGCAAACACAAACTCTAGCAATATTGCCATACTACAGGCAGTTAACACAACACAAAACACCAACATTACTACAGCAAATAATCATGCATGGGCTGCATTTGACAAAGCAAACAATGCTTTAGCCAATACAACAGGTATATTTGGTGGTACATTGACCATTACTGGTGATTTGGTGTTTGATGGTAGCCAAACTATTTCAGCAACTGATGATCTTTATATTGGTTCAAACGCTGGTATACAAATACAAACTGACAATGGCGGAACTCAGAAACAATTCCAATTTGGAACAGATGGAAATTTAACTGTTCCAAATTATATTGTATTCCCGGACAATACTGAAATTGGATATAATCCTTCTGCAAGTCCAACTTCTTTCATGGTTTCGACAGCAAACACATTGACATTGGAAGCAAATACATACACTTGGAGTTTTGGCCAAAATGGTACTACAACATTCCCAACCAATATAACTATTGATTACAGCGGAAACGATGTTCAGTTTCCTAGATTAATTGCAGACTCAGGAAAAGCTTTTAGTATTCAAGGGCAAGGTGCTAATGGTTCTGCGGCATTGGCCTGGAGTGTGGATCATGATGCGGACACTAAGTATGCGGCCGTAGGGGTCAGCCAAGGTGGTGGAGACAATCTTGCCAAAGTGATCTTAACGGCAGGCAATACAACCCCCACATTAAAAGTTTGGACATTTAATGAAAATGGAATTCTGACAACACCAGGAAATGTAGATGTGGTTGGTAATTTAACTACTAATGGTACTGTTGTTTTAGCCAATACAAACTTTTTGGCAACAGAAGCTGCCTTTAGAATCACAGCATCAGGAAGTTCACAAACTCCAACACAAGCTGGCACATTAATGCAACTGACTAGCAAAGCAAACACACCAGCTAGAGTGTTGATTGATTCTTTTGGTGCATCAAATACAGCATATCCTATTATTGCTGGTAGAGCCGCCAGAGGTACAGTAGATGCACCAACAGCGACACAGAACAATGATATACTGTTGCGTATTGCTGGTAACTCATATGGTACTACAGGATATGCACCATTTGGTGATGCAAGAATCGATTTTGTTGCTACTGAAAATCATTCGGACACAAATCGTGGTTCTAGAATAAGATTCTGGAATACGCCAACGGGTTCAAATGTTGTTAATGAAATTGCTTCATTTGATGCCAATTCTGTATATTTTACTGGTACAGTTAATCCACAAAAAGGATTCATTTATACCCCTAGACTACCTGTGGGTAATCAAACGGCCATTACAATTGATTTTTCAAGTGATGTAATTATCAAAGCCAACTTAGCAGCCGACTTAACATTTACACTTACAAATTTTGTACATGGTAAAGTGGTTGAAGTTTGGTTAGTTAATACCAGCGGATCTACAAGAACCATTACACATGGGTGTTCAGCAACCAATTCAAGTGAAAATTCCTCCACGTTTACAATGGCTTCAACCAGTTCTGCATATCTAAAATACTTCAGTATTGATGGTGATTTAGCAAATACATTTGTAGCAGTCCAATCAGCTTAATAAATAAATCATGGCAAATTTTACAGCAAACTCATCTCAACTCATATACGGCAGTAAAATATATGAGGTACTACAATATTATTATGCTCCTGCAACCACTTCCAATGCCACAAACACATTACAGAATGCTCTATATGCGTTTATTGGCCAAGTGGATCCATGGCCAGATGAAGAAGAACCACCCACACCAACACAGGATCAATATTCTCTAAAGCAAGTATTCAAAAATATTATTGCTGCCAAAAAGGTAACATCATCTGATATTTCTCCGGTAATACCAAGGCGAGATTGGAAAACTGGTGTAGTATATGATGAATATTCCGATACAGAGGATATGTTTACGGTTGATGCAAATGGTATACTAACAAAAAATTTCTATGTACGAAATCGTTTTGATCAGGTGTTCAAATGTTTAGGAAATGCTAACGGATCACAATCGACTATTGAGCCTGAGTTTTTACCTGGTACATTTGACAAATCATTCTTGGTAAAAACAGCAGATGGTTATAAGTGGAAATTTTTATATACAATCAACATTGGCCAAAAACAAAAATTCTTAGATACAAACTGGATGCCTGTGGTTGGAATTGGACAAAACATTCCAAATCCAGTTGAAACATTTGCCACACATGGTGATGTTTCAGTTATTAACATCACGAATACTGGTCGTGGTTATTTTTCTGGTGGCGTAAAAATTACCATTAATGGTGATGGCCAATTTGCAAATGCTACGGCTAGTGTTAATGCAGCTGGCTATATAACCGACATTGTTATGGCAAATACTGGCCAAGGATACACTTATGCCGAAACGGTAATAACAACGGAGGCAGGTTATCCAACACCCAATGTAGTTGCTACTGCGATCAGTCCTGTGTCGCCTGTAGGAGGTCACGGATTCGATCCTATATCAGAATTAGGGTGTAGTCATGTCATGACGGCTTTAGAATTTAATGGTAGTGAAGGTGGATTAATACCAACCGATATTACCTACAGGCAATTAGGTATGATATTGGATCCATATTCAAAAAGCAATCAAGGAAAACTCATACCATATGCAACCGAAACTGTGTATGATGTAACGACAAGTATTTTGGTTTCTTCTGGATTAGGATCGTATACTAGTGGTCAAGTGGTATATCAAGGACCATCTTTGGCACGAGCAACCTTTCAAGCAAAAGTTGTTAGCTTTAATCCAGCAACCAATATATTAAAGGTCATAAATACAACAGGAACACCGATTACAAATGAAGTTCTTATACAAGAAAGTGGAACAACAACAGTTCAGTCTATTATTAGGACGTTACTACAAGTAACTGATCCTGATTTTATCATATATTCTGGATATATCACTTATATAGAAAATAGAACAGGAGTTGAACGTAGTGGAGATGCTACTGAACAATTCCGTGTTGTGTTAAGATTTTAATGGAAAGAAAAAATGGCACTTAATTTTAACGTAGATCCGTATTATGATGATTTTGATGTAACTAAAAACTACCATCGAATTCTTTTTAAGCCAGGATATTCTGTTCAGGCTCGTGAACTAACACAATCTCAAACCATTCTACAAAATCAAATCACAAGTTTTGCTGATGCAATCTTTGCTCAAAACACTCCTGTTTCTGGTGGTAAAGTAACGGTCAATCAAAATGTTTATTTTATAAAGTTAAATTCAACCACTCCAGCTGGACTAACCACAATAGCGGCAACGTTTGAAAACGGAACAATTTATAGCCAAGATGGTTCGGTTGTTGCAAAGGTAATTGCTTTTGCAGAAGCCACATCAACTTCTATTGGAGTTGATGGTGATCCACCAACGTTGATGGTAACATATATCACTGGCAATAAATTTGCTAGCGGTGATACCATCTATTTGAACGGATCAAATTACATTGCAACTATTATCACATCATCTGTTGGTAATGAATCTACAGGAAAAGGATCAATTGCTTCTATAACAAGAGGTATTTTTTATGTAAAAGGTAATTTTGTAACCGCATCGGAAGATACAGTTATTCTTTCCAAATACAACGAAAATCCTTCTTTGAGAGTAGGTTTAAATGCCACAGAAACAATTATTGACTCCAATGATGACACCACTTTGCTGGATCCAGCATTAAGTGCCACAAACTACCAAGCTCCTGGAGCCGACCGATATTTAATTAGTTTATCTTTAGAAACTCGTCCTCTAACATTAGGTGACGATGACAATTTTATTGAATTAGTTCGCCTTGCTGATGGTGCCATACAAAAACAAGTTGATGGAACCGTATACTCCGTT
>Ga0315909_10009022_pt1 | contig 10844 bp, 7 predicted proteins | sample LakEriMetagenome_11_FD_203527 | JGI IMG/M metagenome (GOLD analysis project Ga0315909, IMG submission 203527) | Freshwater fungal communities from buoy surface, Lake Erie, Ohio, United States - Buoy 2 MA125 | ecosystem: Environmental > Aquatic > Freshwater > Lake | place: USA: Lake Erie, Ohio...
AATTCGAATGGAGCCGCCGCCGATCTCGCTTCCGTTTAAAACAATGTCATAGGCGTATGCCAATGCGCTCTCGGGGTCAGAATCGAAACTTTTTTCAAACTCTGGTTTTGGTCCAGTAAATGGATGATGCACAGCAGTCCAACCGCCACCGTCCAATTTTTCAAACATAGGAGCGTCAACTACCCAAAGAAATTTCCATTCTCCATCTTTAATGAGATTTTTCTTTACGCCAATCTCAAGTCGTACCGCACCTAGAAGGTTTTGGGATTGAGCTTCTTCACCTGCGGCAAAGAAAATGGCGTCTCCAGGTTTCGCCCCAACTTCTGCTGCAATATTCGCACTCTCTTTTTCCGAGAGATTTTTAGCTACTGGCCCACCAAGTTGACCATCTAATTGCACGAGAATGTAGGCCAATCCTTTGGCACCGCGAGCTTTGGCCCAATCTTGCCAAGCGTCAAGCTCTCGCCTCGGGGAATCAGCCCCGCCCGGCATCACAACTGCTCCGACATACGGCGCTTGAAACACTCGGAAATTGGTTTCTTTAAAGAAGTTTGTGACGTCGACCAGCTCCAAACCAAATCTCAAATCTGGCTTATCTGAGCCATATCTTCGCATCGCTTCCCGATATGTCATTCTCTGAATAGGAAGTGAGATTTCATGGTTTATTGTTTCTTTAAAAACTCTATGTAGAACTCTCTCGGCGACATTGATTACATCTTCTTGATCAACAAATGACATCTCAATATCTAATTGAGTAAATTCTGGTTGGCGATCTGCTCTGAAATCCTCATCTCGAAAACATCGTGCAATTTGGTAGTAACGTTCCATTCCCGCAACCATTAGTAGTTGTTTAAATAGTTGGGGCGACTGAGGCAAGGCGTACCAGGATCCGGGCTGCAGCCGTACCGGAACCAAGAAATCTCGCGCACCTTCCGGAGTAGATCTAGTCAAATAGGGCGTTTCAATTTCGAGAAAATCCTCTTCGCTCATTACCTCTCGGATAATTTTCGTAGTTTTTGAACGTAATCGAAGTGCGCGAGCAGGTTCCTCTCGTCTTAAATCAAGGTAGCGATATTTCAGTCTGACTTCCTCGCTTACATTTACTCGCTCTCCAGAATCAACCGGAAAAGGCAATGCAGCTGCCTCACTAAGGACTTCCAGGTGGTCAATTGGGATCTCGATTTCACCGGTTGGTGAGTTTGGATTTTCATTTCCAGCGGGCCGCTTAGTTACTGTTCCGGTAACAAAGACGCACCACTCAGCACGCAGCTCTCCCGCGATAGATTCATCCGAGATAACTATCTGTACTGTGCCGGTTGCGTCTCGTAAATCAATAAAAGCCACACCGCCATGATCGCGTCGTCTGGAAACCCAGCCCGCTAGCGTCACTTTCCGTCCGATATCGCTCGAACGGAGAGTTCCAGCATTACTAGTTCTAAGCAAAGATCTCGCCCTTCATGGTTGGCTTCAGAGTTTCAAAGAATCGCTCGAAGCTCATCGACTAAGGAGGTAAGGCTAACTGAGAACTCCTCGCCGTCGGACATTCTCTTAAGTCGACCCGACCCAGACGAGAGTTCGTCGTCGCCCAGAACCAAGACAAAGTGCGTTGCCATTTTATCTGCGGCTTTCATGCTTCCCTTCAGGCCCCGATTACCAAAAGCAACGTCAGCCACAAAACCACCGCGTCGACAATTGACTGCCATCTCCAGAGCCAAATTCTTTGCCTTATCTGAGATTGGGATGATGTAAATATCAACATACTGTCGATCCTTCAATTCGATACCTTCGCTCTCCATCGCAAGCAGAGTGCGATCAATACCTAACCCAAAGCCGATACCAGAGAGAGCTTGTCCACCCAAGGTCTCCATAAGTCCGTCGTAACGTCCTCCTCCGCAAATCGTGGCCTGGGCTCCAAGACGATTGTGTACAAATTCAAAAGTCGTTCCGGTGTAATAATCCAATCCTCGAACTAGCCGTTCATTTACAAGGTATGGAATCTGAAGTTTATCTAAATTACTCTTTACTTGTTCGAATTTTATTTTGCTTTCCGAGGAGAGAAATTGCGAAAGTAAGGGAGCATTCTTAATTTTCTCCTGAACTTCGCCTCGTTTATCATCAAATATACGTAAAGGATTTTTCTCGGCACGATCAATCGTCTCCTGGTCAAAATTGGCTTTTCTTATGAAAGATAAAAGATCTTCTCTATGTATATTTCTAGATTCTTTATCGCCCAGCGAATTAATCTGAATCTGATAATCAGTCAAACCAAGCTTCTGAAACGCCAGGTGGGCCACGCTAATAACCTCTGCATCAAGAGCTGGATCATCAACCCCAACAGCTTCAATCCCAAATTGGAAAAACTGTCGATATCTACCTGCTTGTGGTCGTTCTGCCCTAAAAAAAGGACCACTGTAAAAAACTTTAACTGGTAACTGTCCTCTATCAAGACCATTTTCAATAATTGATCGAATTACGCCGGCTGTGCCTTCTGGTCTAAGCGTTATAGATCTTCCACCACGATCTTCAAATGTGTACATCTCTTTAGTGACAACATCCGTAGTTTCACCTACGCCACGAGCAAAGAGTTCAGTATCCTCAAAGATCGGAGTTTCAATAAAGCGATAGTTTGCAGCAAGAGCCGATTCTTCCAACTTCCAAATAACATGTTCGAACCAACTGGACCTGGGAGGAAAATATTCAGACACTCCCTTGGGCGCTTGATATTTCATAGGTTAGATAATCTTCCTTCAGCCGCAGCAATTAAATAGGGATTCATCCTAAACTCAATCTCCAATCGGCTAGTCGGCCCATGTCCTGGAAGGAGTTGTAAATCCCCAGGCAAGGTCATAATTTTCTCACGCAGACTTTCTTCCATCTTGGATATGGAGCCTCTCGGCAGGTCGGTACGCCCGATTGACCCCGCAAAGAGGGTATCTCCACTCACTAGTACCTGATCCTCAACGATTGCAATTACTGAACCCGGAGTATGTCCTGGAGTATTTGTGATTCGAAAACTCATTCCAGCCAATTGCAAAACCGCGTCGCTATCAATTTCTGCGATGCCTTCCGGCTCTTCGAATTTATGGTTTGGTATCAACTTATTCAATCTTGGCAAGAGAGCGCTCGTTTCCGACGTGAGCGCGAGTTGTGGACTAGTTAGTAAATCTCGATCAGACTTATGGATTAAAACTTTTGATATACCTACATCTGACTGCAATGGAATTAAAGTGAAAAAATGATCAACGTGGCCATGGGTAATTAAAATTCCTGAAACCTTAAGGCGCTTCTCTCTAATTACCTCTTTAACCTGATTGACGAATTCATAATTGCCGATACCAGGATCAATAACGATGCACTCTTGACCGATTCCGCCAGCCAAAATCCAGCAGTTCGTTCCGTAATATGGCGCAACAACATTTTCAACCAATAGCGCCATCACCGCATTCTCCCCTAACGGCTGGCTGAGCATGAAAAAGCCCCGCCCTGCGGGCCCTTTTACAGAATCCCTCAGGTTGGGTACCTTCTTCCTTTAAACCGCTGAACCCGAAACGACCTAACGGTCGCGCAACGAAAAGGATCTGCCCATGGAAAATCAAGAGTCGACTATCAAGTCTCCGGCAGCTGCCTTAATCGGCGATCCAGCGCGTTATGGCCGCGTGGACGAATCTGGAACGGTTTACGTACAAACTGATGATGGTGAACGTGCAGTTGGTTCTTATCCCGGGAAAACAGCGGAAGAAGCACTCGCTTATTTTGTTCGGAAATTCGAAGTCGTCGCTGCCGAAGTTGCATTGTTGGCAGCTCGCATCATCAGCGGCGCTATGGTGCCGGAAGATGCGAAACAGGCAGTCGCAAAATTACGAAGCCAAATTGAAAATCTCAACGGAGTTGGCAACTTAGTCGCTCTTAAGGCATCTCTTGAACAAATTCCGTCTCTAATTGATGAACATCGACCAGCTTACGAAGCTAAACGAGCCGCTGAAGCAGAGGCGAAAGCTGCCAAACGAGCTGCCGCCCTTGAATCAAAAGAAAAATTGGTAGCAGAGGCAGAATCTTTACGAGAATCTAATCAATGGAAAGTTACAGGAGATCGACTAAAGGCATTGCTTGACGAGTGGAAACAAGCTCCGAGATTGGATAAAAAGACTGATGGAGATCTCTGGAAGAGATTCTCATCAGCAAGGAATTATTTTGACAAGAAGCGAAGACAACACTTCGCCTCACTCTCTAAGGTGCAAACCGAAGTAAAGTCACTGAAAGAAGTAATCGTTTCAGAAGCTGAAAGCCTTGCTAACTCCACAGATTGGGTTAATACAGCCAGAAGATATAAAGCACTCATGGAACAGTGGAAGGCAACTGGAAGAGGTAAGAAAGCTGATGACGCAAAATTGTGGTCTCGCTTCAAAGCCGCTCAAGATACTTTCTTTGCTGCAAAAAATGCTGATCTGGAAAAACGTAGCGTTTCCTTCTCCGAAAACTTAATTAAACGTGAAGCGATTGTTAGCGAAATAGAATCACTGCTTCCGATTACAAACCTTGACGAAGCTCGTCGCAAATTCCGTGATTTGAAAAGTCGCTATATGAAATCCGGTCAGGTCGAGCGCGGAAAGCGAAATGCCCTTGACCGACGAGTTGAGTCAGTTGAATTATCTGTAAAGGAAGCTGAGCAGGAGCAGTGGCGTAAATCCGATCCTGGCGCAAAAGCTCGAGCAAATGATGTTGTGAGCCAATTACGCGCAGCCGTCGCTGATTATGAAGCAAAAGCCACGAAGGCTGAATCCAATGGTGATCTTAAAAAAGCCAGTGAATTACGAGAGGCGGCCGCGGCTCGTAAGGTCTGGTTAGCCGAGGCTGAGAAAGGTTTATCGGAGTTCATTGCAAATTAGTTGTTGGTGATTCGATAAACATCGTAAACCCCATCAATTTTCTTGATGCTTGCTAGAACCGTATCTAAGTGTGAAGCATCTGCCATTTCAAAGGTAAATCTTGAAATCGCTGTCTGATCCTTTGTTGTATTCACCGCGGCATGAAGAATATTTACCTCGAGATCTGAGAGCGCCCGGGTGATATCAGAGAGAAGACGCGATCGATCCAGAGCTTCAATCTGAATATTGACGAGAAATACAGTTTTCGCTGTTGGATCCCAAGAGACTTTCACAATTCGATCTCCTTGGTGGAATTTCAAATCCGCCACATTCACGCAATCGCTTCGATGAATTGATACTCCACTGCCGCGCGTAACAAAGCCAGCAATCGGGTCCCCGGGAACTGGAGTGCAACATCTTGCGAGCTTAATAAGGACATCATCGACACCTTCAACATGTACACCGCTGGCACTTCGTCGCGGGATTCTTGGAGTAGTTCCAGTAGAGATAGATTCAATTAGCGGAGCCTCGTGCGTTTCTTCCGCACCGACTGCGGAAATTAGCTTCTCCACAACGGAGTTAGAAGAGATAAACCCATCTCCGACTGCCGCATAAAGCGAATCGATATCTGAATAGTTCATGTCGTGAGCCAGTTGAAGAAGTGTTTGACCCGCTAAAATTTTCTGAATCGGAAGGCCTGCTTTTCGCATTTGACGAGCGATAGATTCTTTACCGGCATCAATAGCTTCTTCACGCCTCTCTCGAGAAAACCAAGCCTTAATTTTCGAGCGAGCTCGCGGTGATTTAACAAAGTTAAGCCAATCCCTACTTGGAGCCGCGTGTTCTCCTTTGTTCGTTACCACTTCAATAACGTCACCATTGCTCAACGGCGCCTCTAGCGAAACCAATTTTCCATTTACTTTGGCCCCGATACATTTGTTTCCAACTTCCGTATGAACAGCATAAGCAAAATCGACGGGTGTTGATCCCTGCGGTAGTGCAATAACGCTGCCTTTCGGCGTGAATACGAACACTTCCGGGGTGTGCAAATCAAAACGCAGGGCATCGAGAAACTCTGAGACGTCGGTTGTTTCTTGTTGCCATTCATGTAGTTGTTTCAGCCACATCACATCTGGACTATCGGCTCCTGTGGATTTTTTACCTGTCTTATATTTCCAGTGTGCTGCAATTCCATATTCTGCTCTTCGATGCATCTCATGAGTTCGAATTTGAATTTCAACAGCCTTCCCATTTGGACCTATCACTGTGGTGTGCAGAGATTGATATAAATTAAACTTCGGCATTGCGATGTAATCTTTAAATCGTCCCGGAACTGGGCTCCATCTAGCATGAATCGATCCTAAAACTGCATAACAATCTCTCACATCAGTTACGAGAACTCTGATTCCTACGAGATCATAAATATCATTGAACTCGCGACCTCTGATGACCATTTTCTGGTAGACGCTATAAAGATGTTTCTGTCGTCCAGTTACGGTTGCCGATATTCCTTCGGCGCCTAAATCGTTTTGAACTATTTCAATTACTTCATTCGTTAGCTTTTCTCGCGAAGGGTTACGTTCCGCTACCAAACGTTCAATTTCTTCAAATTTCTTCGGCTCTAGAAATTTAAAAGATAAATCCTCTAATTCCCATTTGACGGCGTTCATACCAAGCCGATGCGCAAGCGGCGCATAGATATCGAGTGTTTCGCGCGCCTTCCTTGCTGCTGTATCTGGCGAAACATATTGCCAAGTGCGAGCGTTATGAAGACGATCTGCCAACTTGATTACAAGGACTCTTATATCCTTCGCCATCGCGACGACCATTTTTCGAACGGTCTCTGCTTCGGCGGTAGGACCGTAGGTAAGTCGATCAAGTTTCGTAACTCCGTCTACCAGATTAGCAATCTCTTCGCCAAAATCTTTTCTCAATTCTTGATTTGAGTAATTGGTATCTTCAACAGTATCGTGCAAAAGAGCTGCCGCGAGGGTGTTTGCATCTAAACCTAGATCAGCAAGAATTTCCGCAACCGCAACCGGATGGGTTATATACGGATCGCCACTTTTTCTAAGTTGTCCATCATGAGCAGCGCTAGCTTTTTCAAAGGCGCGTTCAAGAACAAGTAAATCTGATTTTGGATTCTGCTCACGCAATCTATCTGCTAACGGCGAGAGCAGCGAGTTCATGCCTTAATTATCGACTACTTACGACCTTTGCGCTTATCGCGTTTTCGCTGAAGCCGTTGGCCCTGCGCGACCGGCGCGCCACCTCGAGCCATAACGCGCTGATTGAGCGCCTTAATTGCAGGCTCCCGTTCTCGCAACTGGGCTAATACCGGGGATGCAATAAATATTGAGGAATAAGTTCCGGCGATTAATCCGATAAATAACGCCAAGGACAAATCTTTCAAGGTGCCAGCTCCGAGGATGCCTGCCCCGACAAAGAGGATTGCGGCAACTGGTAGAAGTGCAATTAATGAAGTATTCAAAGACCGAACAATGGTCTGGTTAACTGCCAAGTTTGCTGCCTGTGAGTAGGTGTACTTACCCGTTGCGGTAATGAATCGAGTGTTTTCTCGGACTTTATCGAAGACTACGACAGTGTCATATAGCGAATACCCCAGAATGGTAAGGAATCCAATAACCGTTGATGGTGAAACTTCAAATCCAACAAGAGCATAAATTCCCACCGTAATAAAAACGTCATGGATCAGAGCCACGATTGCAGCAATCGCCATTTTCGGTTCAAATGCAAGTGCCAGATAAATCATCACGATGATCAAGAACGCAATCAATCCTTGGAGAGCTTTTCGTGATATTTCCTCGCCCCATGAAGGACCAACGTTCTGGGTATCAATTGACTCAACTGTTACGCCAAAGGTTTTTGCTAGCGAATCCTGAATTGAGTTTGATTGAGATTGTTCAATTACGCCTGTTTGAATACGGATTTTGTCATCACCAATTGTCTGTATTCGGGTTTCACCTAAATAGCCCGCGCTCTGAACTGCGCTCTCAGCTTGTGGAATCGTGCCGCTCGGTGCTGTTACAGTGAAAGATGAACCACCCTTAAATTCGATGGATAGTTCTACTCCCTTAGTGCCGAGCGCAAAACCAGAGAGAATGATGAATGCCAGTGAAAGTGAATACCACTTTCGCTTTCCGCCGATGATGTTGAGCGAGGTTTCACCTCGATAAAGTCGCCCGCCGAGACCAGAAATTCTCATAGTTTCTCCTCAGACTTAGGTTCAGCAAAGTTCGCCATTCCAACGCTTCGCGCAGATACGCCGGAGAATCTTCCGCCGCTCTGCAGATACTTTGATTTAGCCATCAATGAAACTAACGGCTTGGTAAAGAAGAAGATGATGAGTAGATCGATAATCGTCGTTAATCCGAGAGTGAATGCAAAACCTCGGACGCTTCCAACCGAAACAATATAAAGCACAATAGCTGAAATTCCTGAAACTAAGTCGGCAACTACAATCGTACGTCTTGCTCGAATCCATCCGGTTTCTACGGCAACTCGAAGTGGTTTGCCGTCGCGCATTTCATCTCTGATACGTTCAAAATAGACGATAAATGAGTCTGCGGTGATACCAATCGCAACGATAGTTCCAGCGATGCCAGCCAGTGTTAATGTGAATCCGACTGTCTTCCCAAGAAGGAAAAGGGAGAGAATTACTTGTGCGGCTGCTAGCGCCAGCGATCCGATAACAGCAATGGAAAGAGCGCGATAGTAAAGAATTGAGTAAATAACCACTAACGCCAGGCCAAGTCCGCCAGCCAATAATCCAGCCCGTAATTGGTCGCTACCCAGCGTTGGCGAAACTTGCTGAACCTCACCGCGGTCAAATGCGAGCGGCAATGAACCGTATTTGAGAACATTTGCTAGATCTTGAGCTTCAAGTTGGCTAAACGAGCCAGTGATTTGCGCTCGACCTCCCAGAATAGCTTCATTGATTCTCGGAGCGGATACAACTGAGCCATCCAGGACAATCGCGACTTGATTTTGCGGGGTAGGAAGATTTACGACTGCTTGCGTTAATTCTCCAAATTTTTTCGAACCATCTCCGCTGAAATCTAAACTAACAAACCAACCACTAGCACTTGCCGGGTCAATCGCGGCAGTTGCGCTTTCCACATCTCTTCCTACAACTTTGGCAGGAGCCAAAACATACCGAACGCCACCCGTTCGATCACAGGTGATTAAATTCTTATTTGGATCTTCCGTCACAGAGGTAATATTTAAATCTGCTGCAGTGCAATCTAAAGTTGTAAAGGCGCTCTGTTCTTCAGGAGATAAATTTAGTCCGGCAATCAGTTCGTTATCGGTGGGGGTTGGAACGCCACCAGTTTCCACAAGAACCTGTCGGAAACGTAACTCTGCAGTCTGGCCAACTAATTCCACAATGCGGCGACCAGTCTCACCAGGAACAGCAATCACAATCTGGCGATTCGTGCCTGAGCCTTCTGCAGTAACCTCGCTTTCGGCAACACCCAATGAGTCAACGCGCTGCCGGATAATCGATACCGCTTGATCTATTGATTCAGCAGTTACGTTTCCGGAATCACCAGTTTGAACTCTTGGCTGCAAAGTAACGCTCGTTCCACCTCGTAGATCAAGACCAAGATTTATTGAGGTTGCGCCAATTCCAAATGCAGTGGCGAATAAAGCTGCCGTTAAGAAAAGGTGGATAAAGAGAGTTCGCCCTGGTCTCGAGCGATTAGCGCTACCGGAATTACGAGAAGAACCGAAAGACATGGGGCGAGAGTCTATGGTCCGGCCACTGGGTTGTCGAAAAGCCCGGGAGCTTGTGGCGGCGGATTCTTTCCAAGGTGGCTCCAAGCCAGCGGTGTAGCGCTTCGACCGCGCGGCGAACGAATCATGAAGCCAGATCGAACTAGGAAAGGTTCGGCCATTGATTCGACAGTTTCGCGCTCCTCGCCCACCGCCATCGCCAAGGTGTTAAGCCCAACGGGTCCTCCACCGAATTGTTCAATAAGAGAGCGAAGTATTGCGATATCCAATCGATCTAAGCCTTTTTCATCCACTTCATAAATTTCCAGTGCTCGCTTTGTAACATCACCGGTGATAACTGAATCGGCATGAACCTCCGCATAATCTCTAACCCGGCGAAGTAAGCGATTTGCAATTCTGGGCGTGCCGCGCGATCGTTTTCCGAGTTCTGAAACTGCGTCTTTTTTAATTTCGATTTCGAGCAAATTTGCACTTCGCTTAATTATCTCTTCGATATCAATAGGGTCATAAAAATCGAGATGCGCAGTAAATCCAAAGCGATCGCGAAGCGGCGCTGGAAGCAGTCCGGCACGAGTTGTAGCGCCAACTAACGTAAAGTGCGGCAAACTCAAAGGAATTGCCGTTGCACCCGGTCCTTTGCCAACAATTACATCCACTCGAAAATCTTCCATCGCCAGATAGAGCATTTCTTCTGCGGGCCGAGCCATCCGATGAATCTCGTCAAGAAAAAGAATTTCGCCTTCTACCAAAGATGAGAGAATTGAGGCTAAATCTCCTGCATGAGTAATGGCAGGTCCACTTGTAATTCGAATTGGGGAACCCATTTCGGTTGCAACAATCATTGCTAGCGTTGTTTTCCCAAGGCCTGGCGGACCAGATAGCAAGATATGGTCGGCAGGAGCTGATCTTTCTCGAGCGGCCCGTAGCAATAGATCTACTTGATCTCTAACTCTTCCCTGTCCAATAAATTCCTTAAGACTAGAAGGGCGAAGGGCTTGTTCAGCGCTGATATCTTCAGGCGAAAGATTTGAATTAAGAAAATCTGACTCACTCATTTTCGTGCCTGGCTCAATGTCTTCTTGAGTAATTCGCTTAAATCCGGATTAGCGGATTCATCCAAGTTTAAAACTACTTGATCGATAGCTTTTTCGGCCTCTTTTGCGGAATATCCGAGGCTGATGAGTGCTTCCTTAAGGGAATTACGCCATTTGCCGCCAGGTT
>Ga0315909_10009024_pt1 | contig 10842 bp, 6 predicted proteins | sample LakEriMetagenome_11_FD_203527 | JGI IMG/M metagenome (GOLD analysis project Ga0315909, IMG submission 203527) | Freshwater fungal communities from buoy surface, Lake Erie, Ohio, United States - Buoy 2 MA125 | ecosystem: Environmental > Aquatic > Freshwater > Lake | place: USA: Lake Erie, Ohio...
TCGTTACTATACATTGGGAGATGGTACATATGGTAAACCATCAGAAGTTCGTTTTGATAATTGTGAAAGATATGATTTTAATTTAATATTAGGTGATATCGAAAATATATTAGCAAATTGTATTGCAGTAAATATGTCTTTTCTAAAAAGAAGAGAAATAGAAATAGTTAGAAAAGAAAGAGAATTCCAAAAGATAGATGTTAAAAAGAATATTTTAGATACATTGGGATTGTTTAATAATCCAGTTAAGGATGTAAAGGTGGTATTTGATGGTGAAAGGGTTATTAAAGTAAAAGAACAACCAAAACCAACACCAATAATAAAAGACCCATTACCACCAGACCCGGTTCCACCTGTTAAGGTTGACCCTATTGAGATAACTCCTACTCCTGAACCAAAACCTGAACCTAAACCTAAACCATTACCAATAGAAGATACACCGCCTAAATTTGATGTACTTCCTATTGATATCTTACCACCACCACCTAAATTTGATGATATGTTAGACCCAATTGGTCCTAGGGGTGGTGATGTTATAGACCCAATTAGAGAGGTTCCACCTACATTTAGTGGTGGAGGTGGTAGCGGATTTGTAAACACCGACCCTCGTAATTTTGGATTTAATGATGGTACAATAGGAGGCGGCGGTGGAAGTGATTTTAATAACCCAAGAGATATAGGTGTAAGACCAACCGAAAATATGCAATAAAAATATTTATAAAAAAAGTAAATGGCAGCAAGACAACCAGATTTTGATAGTGATTTAGGCGGAAGTGATATCGGTAATCCATACGATGGTACGGGTGTGTACAATCCATTCGTATATGGTAGTGGAGGTGGTGGAACAGCCGGAGGGAGCTCCACACCCATTTCAACAGGTGGTGATATTGGAGCAGGAGGACCTAAATTTGTCGGCGGACCTGTAGCAATTGATGATGGTACAACCGGAGGTGGGGGTGGTGCGGTAGATGCTGGTGGTGTTGTTTTTATACCACCTGTTAAACCTGACCCAACATTTATTCCACCATCATACGAACCATTTCCATATATTGGAATTTATATGGCCGCACCAGAGCCGGTCCAATTCCTTGAAAACGATAATACATTAGGTTTTGGTGAGGTATATAAAGTACAATATCAACCATCTACAAAATTTGGAACAAGTAGAACTTATCGTGCGAATATAGATGGTAGAATATCAAAAAACTATTTCGTAGTTTCTGTAAAAAAAGCATATCCAAACATAGACTTAATTGGTGTAGATGATTTAATAAAAGACCCAATAAAAAGTGATGTTTTATCTCCTGTAAAGGGTGACCTTATAAAAGGATTTGAAACAAATTTTGGAACTGGTTTAGGAAAATCGCCAATTGAAAATTTAAAATTTCAATCAGCAGATACTGATTTTAATTTTAATCCAAAACCGCCTACAAGATTAGATGTATTATATAAAGAAGTTATATCCGTACAAGAATATGAATATAATCCAAATACAGGAGAATATGAGGCTTTAGCGGAAAGAACACAACCATCATCTAATTCGACAGTTAGTTTAAATTTTGCTTTTGTAACAAAAGGTAGAGGTGATATTGATATTGACCCGGACCCGGAATGTCCTGAACCGGTATTGGCACCACCACCTCCAGGTAAAACATGGAAAAAGTTTTATATAGATGGACAAAAATGTCCAGAATGGAGATTGGTTGATGATGGTAGCGGTGACCCAATAAATGAAACAATAAATTATAATTTATCTTTTGTTTCAAACTATACATCCGAATTGGGTGAGTATATTAGATGTAATTACCAAATAGTAACAGCTGAAAATGATATATTAGATTCTGATTTTGTAAAATTAGTTGATGGTAATTTAGATGCAAAATCAACTGATAAAAGTAAGTTATTATCAGGTCACATTAACATTAATATTACGGAAAATTATGAAACCGTAAGATTAAGATTAAATGACCAAAACTTACCTGAAGAATATTCTTACGGAAGTTATTATTGGGCAAATAATAGAATTGCAGAATCAAATCCAAATGATTTTTCTAAATGGAATAAAACTAACAAATCATTTAAAGTAACAGGTCAAGAATTTGCAAGTGGTATAACCGTTGCTGTTGTGTTTGATAAAACAGAATATGATGTTTTATACGCACCAAAGATTACAAATTATTCTGGTAAAGGACAAGAAAATATATATGAGGTAAGAGAATCCGATAGGGATAAAACGATAACAATAAACTTTACAACACAAAATGCGGAGTTTGTTGATGTATATATTTCCGATAGACCAATAAGAGTTCCAGCCCAAAATGGCAATGTACAACTATCTTTCAGAAATGATTTTGGTAGTTTGTATGGTAGAAAGATAGTTTATTTAGTACCTGTAAATAATATCGGTATAGGTATTACCGAATCTCTTATAGTTTCGTTTAATCAAATAAATGATTTTCCATCTTTATTAGAAGTAACTGCACCGGAGCAAATAGATGTTCCTGTATTCTCTGATTTAAATGTAGATTTTAGTGTTGATTACGAAACATTTGCAGCAACTTCCGTTGATGTTTATTTGTTAGATACGACTACAAAACAGGTAATTCCTTTATTTTCTAACTTACCAGCAATTGGTTCTTTTAATGTTAATTTAAGAGAATTAGTTACGAAGTATTTACAAAATAAAAAGATAGATTTAGTTTTTGGATTCATACCGTATAACAGAGGTGGTGAAAAAGAATTGATTGGTAATAGTTATGAAGTTACAACAACCGTAATATATCCGGATATTATTTTAGATGAATCGCAAATTAAAAATGCAATATTTGAAACAATTTCCGAAAACCTTAAATTCAATGAGTTAGGCCCAGAAAGTAAATACTTAACTCATTTAGTTAATTTTGGAAACAATGAACAAATAATAGTTTCCTCTTGGGAAGAAGATGATTGGACACTATCTGAAAAGACTGAAGATGAAATTGGAAATATAATTGTAAAGAATAAAGTTGATTCAATACTTTTAAAACTTTATTCACCACTACCAGCAAATATTGGAGTAAATTCAACTCTATGGGTTACAAAATTAATGAGTAATCCTCTAATAGAAACTGTGGTGTTGAATGAACAAGATTCAATCAAATGTCCACCAATTAAAGGACCAAACTTTAGCGTAGAGGTTGATTTTGTAAGTGGACAATCTACTGCATTTGAATCTTTGGATAATTTAATATTGAGCGCTTCTGCCGTTTCTTCTGCTAATTTGGTATCAACCTATTTAAGTTCATCTTTAATTAATACTGATGAATTGAATATAGAATATTATAGTGGTTCAAACTATTTAACAGGTTCTTTACAATGGGAAAATTTCGTACATTTTAGTTCAGCAAAAGAACGAGTTGATAATTTTGTATATAAAGTACAACTTATAGAGGCATATGAATCCTCAATTTCAGCATCAAATGCGCCACAAGACCATAGTGGTTCTTTGGGGTCTAAACAAGAAGCAGAAAGACAAAATTTAAAGAAAAATCAATTAGTAAATAACTTTGATGGTTTTGAAAAGTTTTTATATACATCATCATCCGTATATACCAATTCGGGAAGTAATTCAATAACATGGCCTTATAGTGGTAGTGTTAGATTATTATCAACCAATACAGCAATCGTTGAACCTTGGTATGAAAATTTGATAGAATTGGCAGAACAATATGATTCTGAAAATCAGAACTATTTAAAAAATAATATTCCACAATACATTTTGGATAATAATGAAAATGATAACTTTTTGTTATTCTTCTCAATGATTGGACATCACTTTGATAACATATATTATTTCACAAAGGCTTTAGAAAAAAATAAAGGTTTGGGTTATAAAGCAAAGGGGGGAATGCCTGATAGGTTATTGTTTGATACTTTAAAATCCTTTGGTTGGGATGCAAAAAACCTTGCAGCCGATGAAAAACTTTGGAAATATGTTTATGGACAAGATTCGAATGGTAATACAAAAGAATTAAAATCTCCAAAAGAAAGGACAAATGAAATATGGAGAAGAATAGTAAATAATCTACCATATCTTTTAAAACATAAAGGAACTAGAAGAGGTGTCTATGCAATTATGGCTTGTTATGGTATTCCATCATCAAATCTTTCAATTTTAGAATTTGGTGGGCCCGAACCTGCAAAAAGATTTAATGATGTAGAAGAAACAGGAACTACAAAATTATTAATGGATAATACAACTTATGCATTGGTAATGAATAGTGGTTCTACTATACAAACAAATTGGCAGATTACCGATAAAGGAGAAAAACCAAAAACAATAGAACTATTTGTTAAACCAGCATATGCCGGAAATTGGACAATACTTTCAGGTTCAGGTGGTTGGAATTTACAAGTAAGTGGTAGTTCTGATAGTGAATATGGTTATGTTAAATTTAATAGTGGTAGTACTACTATTGTCGAATCATCTTTATTACCAATTTTTAATGATAGATTTTTTGGAATATCCCTATCAACAGGTTCATATGGTATTAAATTGGATTTAAAACAGGTAGATAAAGATAGAAGTATATTTGAAAATGCGTATTCATCATCTCTAAACAACAATTTTAGTAGTGGAAATACTATATGGTTTGGTGGAAATTATAGTGGTAGTATAGATGAAATAAGACTCTGGTCAACACCGTTATCATCATCTGCATTTTATAAACATGTATTTTTCCCAGAAGCGATAAATGGTAATCATATTTCATCATCAACTGAAGATTTATACTTCCGTTTAGATTTTGAATATCCTAAAAATTTAGCGTTAACATCTTCTTTAATAAATGTAGATACAAACATTTATTATCCAGTAATTCAATTAAATCCTTCAAGTTCTTTACAAATTACAAGAAACATATTAGAAGGAACAGGTTCAATTGGAAATAATGTTATTTTATCAGAAAACGTATCTGCATCATTTACTGCATCTGCAGATGGATTTACATCTATAACAACATACCCATATCAATTTGAAGCAATAGAAAGAACTATATCTTTAGAAGTTCCTAATATTGGTTCAAGTAGATATTCTACAAATAAAGTACGTTTTGAATCGCAAACGGATATATTTGGAAATGATGTATCAGGTGGTGTAAATCTTTCAATAAAGAATAGAGCAACTAAAAAAGCATTTGACCAATCACCTGTAGATACTAATAGAATTGGGTTATTCTTTTCACCAACCAAAGAGATGAACGTAGATATAGCAAAATCTTTTGGTGGAATTAGTTTAGATGATTATATAGGTGACCCGTCGGATGAATATAAATCAAATTACAAATCTCTTGAAAAATTAAGAAAATATTACTTTCAAAGGTTTGATGGTAGAGATGTATATCAATATATTAATTTGATTAAATCTTATGAAAAATCTCTATTTGAAGATATCAAAAAAATGTTGCCTGCAAGAGTTAAGGCAACAACTGGCTTATTGATTGAACCACATATTTTAGAAAGAAGTACAATAAAACAAACAAAACCAACAGGTTCAAATTATCAAAATGAATCTACTATCAATACAACAAATCACATATTGACAAATGCCGAAACTAATCAATATGAAACAATAATTGATAGTAATCTTTCAGAAAATGTAAAAGGTGAAACCAATCAATATGAAGGAAACGTATATACGGCATCTATTGATAGACTATTAGCCGAAAATTATCAATACGAAACACCAATCAATGTAGATAGTGAATTACAAACATCAGGAGATTATTATCAAAAAGAAGTTACAATTAGTTCTCAATTAAATAAAGGTACACTATTAACTGAAATTGATGTATACGATATAAACAAAGTGGTAGGTCAATCAGAATATGAAACTATTGGATTTGGAATATATGCAGAAAACGGATATGCAATTCGTACTTATATTGACAAAGAGGGTCGTAGAATAAAAGAAAGAATTAAAGTTGATTTAATTACCGAACAAAAACGTAGAGATATACAAAAACCTAGAATAATCATACCAAGCACAGGAAAAGCAGACCCTAGAGGTGGATATTATACAACATCATCATTATACACCGAAACACGTTTAAACATACAACCATATTCTGGCTCAAAAGTAATAAACGCAGGAACAGGAAGTATAGTTTCAGTAAAACCTGTTAGTGGTTATTTAGGTACACACTATCGTAATACTTCTGATTTAACAACTGGTATGAGAAATTCTTACTTTTTGGGTTCAAAAAATACTGCGGCAACAACTTTGGATGGTACTTCTCCTGTTGAAACATTTACTACAAATCCAAATACATTAAGAGTAAATAAAGCAGGTAGAGATGCAAGTGAACCAATATTGGAAGTAGAATAACGGAATTCTAAAATTATTATATTTATTAACAAACGAATAAACATACATTATGGGATATTTAAGTAATACCGAATTAACTGTCGATGCTATCCTTACCAAAAAAGGTAGAGAAAAACTAGCAGCAGGACAAGGTTTAAACATTACACAATTTGCATTAGCGGATGATGAAATTGATTACTCTTTATATGAACCTGCACACCCATTGGGTTCTGCTTACTACGATGCGGCAATCAAAAATATGCCAGTATTAGAAGCTAATCCGGATGAAACACAGGTGATGAAATATAAATTAGTTACACTTCCAAAAAATACAACAAGAATTCCTGTTGTAGAATTTGGTGTACCTAATATATCGGTTAATCAAAGAAGTGGTGAGGTTTCTCTTTCACCAACAACTTCTCCAGCTGGTAATAGAAATTTAGGTTATACAATTGTACTTGCAAATAAAAACGCAGGTGATATTATCGGTGAAGGAGTTTCTGCAGCTGTTGGTTCAGTACCAGTATTTATTGGTGATGATGTATCAGCAACAGCAGCAATTGCAAAAGGATTGACATTTAAATTTATTCCAAACCCATCTTTAACTTCGACTATCAGAACTACAATTACAGTTTATGGTAACGAAACGGGTGGTTCACAAACTATTCCAATAACCGTAACATACGTTCAATCTTAAATAATATGGCAGTAATTAGAGATAATAGAGGAGCCCTTTTAGCAAGCAACTTATCACAATATTTAGCAGGTGCAGCTAACACCGCAGGTACACCAATTGATACTAACGAATTAGTTAGAATCATGAACAACTTTTTGGGTCAAGGTGAACAAATTAGTGGTGATTTAACAACAATTACAAACGGTATTTACAAAAAGTTTGGTGCAATTGATAAAGTAACAAATAGAACCGAAATTGTAACTTCTGGAATATGGAGTGGCGATACCGGTTCATTAGCCGTAAACTCAACACACACAGCATCTGCACAATTAACTTCTACAAGTGGAAAATACTATTTAGATGTTTATAACGAAGCAACATCATCTGATACTGCAGAAGTACAATTCTCATTATCATATGGAGATGTGGATGGATATGGTGCACCGACACTAACTCAAGATGATGCATCTACACTATCTACTAAAGCTGTGTATAATCAATTTAAAAATATTTTATTAGATAGAGCAGATAATTATTTTAGTGTTTATAGTGGAACTACTGCAGGTGGATTAGATTTAAGAAATTTTTATGTAATAAATATCAATAGAGCTAGATATAAAGAAAGACTTGATCCAGGTAACTTTTCTCTAAAACTATCAGGTGATTTAAGAGAAGTTGTATTAATTGATGATAGTGGTGGAACAGATGAAAATGTAACTACAGCAGGTAGAGTTTATAATATTGTTTCAGGTTCTTTAAATATAGGAACTGCAGCAACAGCTTCAATTAACTCACCAACCGCATCGAATGGACAGGGTTGGGGATTATTCTATCCTGATATGGGTATCATCTTATTGAACCCATCAGCACTTTCAGCATCGGTTGATGTTAAACTTGCTCCTGCATACGGTTCTCAAATTGGAGTGTATCATAATATTGCATTGAGTGGTTCAACATATAGTGGTAATTCAGGTTCAGTTATGTTGTTGAGGTCAATTGCAGCCGGTGCAGACTTCCAAGCTCGTAGAACCGAAAACGTATCAACATCACATTTCTTTGTGAGAGCAAATAATAGAGAATTTAACTTCTCAAATAACCCAACATTCATAACAGGTTCAGTAGGACAATTTGCTGTATCAAGTTTTGAAAGAGACCCTAAAGTATACATAACTACTGTTGGATTATATGATGATGCTAATGAGCTATTAGCAGTTGCAAAAGTATCAAAGCCGGTCGAAAAGTCATTCGACAAAGAAGTGGCAATTAAAGTTAAATTAGATTTCTAATAGAGAATAACCAACAGATTAGTAAAACCCAGCCCCGTAAGGTTGGGTTTTCTTTTAGGTAGATATTTATATATGATATGTTAAAAAAGATACCAAAATCAGATATTAGTATAAGACCTTTTAAGGCTTATAAAAAGTGGGAATTTAATCAAGCACAACTTGATGTTTATGAGGCAGATGCCACATCAAGTGTATCATCATCTTATTTTCCAAAAAAATCAATTTATGGACAATTAAGAGCACAATTTTATAATGATAATGTTGATAATCCTTTTTTAAGATTCGGAAACAAGTCAACTGATTATGTTACAGGAGCTGGAGCTGAACGATATATTTCAGGTTCGGCTAAAATTATTTCTATACCACAGATGTATGTGGGTGAAGGAATTAAAAAAGGTTCAGTTACATTGGTTGATGGTGCGGATACCTACATAGATGATTCAAATGGAAATCTTATTGGTTCCGATGGTGATGTTGTTATATTTAGTGTTTTTAATAATGAAACAGGAAATGCAACATTTACGGATAGTATAGTTGGACAAACTTATAATATTATTGTTACATCTATAAATTTCCAAACAGGAGTAATTCAAGGAACTTATAATACCGATTCATTTTATGCTAATATGTCTTATTTCAATTTAGAAACAGGCGAAATGGCAGTTGATAATTTTGACTTTTTAGATGGAGCAGCCGGAAGTGATAAAGTTGGTAACGTATTTTATAATCAAGGTTTAATTGTATTAACAAGAAATGTATCAGAAAAATTAACAGCAGGGTGGGATTTAACATATAAATCTACCAAAACAATATACGAACATGAATATCTATTAATAGTGAACCCTGATGAATTTAATATATCTCAAAACCCTACGGCGGTTGTTGAAAGTGGGTTTGAATATACATTTATAACCGGTTCGGATAATAGAATTTATAAAACAATTAGTAAATCAGGAGTTAGATACATAAAGAAAAAATTTGTTTTAGAAAATGGTGATGTGTTAAATTATGGATTTAGTGGTTCAGTTGGAAATTCTATAGCAGGATTTGAACATTGGGAAATGAGTGGTTCATCCGATTCAACCGGTTCATTCCTTGCACCATTTATTACAACAATTGGATTGTATGATGATGATTGTGATTTAGTAGCAGTGGCAAAATTACCACAACCTATTAAATCAGAACCTGATTTTCCTGTAAACTTTATTGTACGATTTGATATTTAATTTATATTTATAGTAAAACAAATAAGATATGTCAAAAATTTTAGATTTATACGATGCACAAAAAGCTGCACTAGGTGTTGATAAAATTTCATTTGATGCAGGGGTAAATGCAAAAACTCCATACACAACAAACGATTTGAAAAAAGCAGATGACCAAGTTTTAACTGCTGCAAAATTCAAAACTGGTAGAGGTGGTGAAGTGAATGAAAAAAAATACTCCGATACAGTAAAGAAATAATTTAATGACTAAAAAAGTTACAAAAAAAGCCAACTCTAAATGGGTTGCAAAGAAGCATGGATTTAAGTCAGGTCTTGAAGAAAACATTTCCCAACAAATCGAAGGTAAAGGAATTAAAGTTGAGTATGAAACAGAACAGGTTCCTTATATTGTACCTGCTAGTGAACATAATTACCACCCTGATTTTCGTTTACCTAATGGGATTAGAGTAGAAACAAAAGGTAGATTTGTTCTTGCAGATAGGAAAAAACATCTATTAGTAAAGGAACAACATCCAGAATTAGATATTCGTTTCGTATTTACAAACTCAAAGAATAAAATCAGTAAAAAATCCAAAACCACTTACGGAATGTGGTGTGAAAAGCATGGATTTAAATATGCGGACAAAGAAATACCAGAAGAATGGTTTTTAGAACCATAAAAATTTGGTAATATCAAATATTTGTCGTATGTTTGTTAGGTGTTGAAGCAGACTGATAAAAATATCGTTGTATCCACGCTATCTAATGCGTTGGGTAGTTACTCTACATTAAAAGGTAACGAACTAGCATTTTATTGTCCGTTTTGTAATCACCATAAGCAAAAATTACAGGTAAATACCGAAACTCAAAAGTGGCATTGTTGGACTTGTAATAGTGGTGGTAAGAAATTGACATCTCTACTTCGTAAACTAGATGTAGATAGGAAAACTATATCCATAATCAGAGAAATATACGGAGATAGTAATTGGACTCCACAGCAAGAAGATGCCGAAACAAAAGTATTCATTTCCCTTCCAAAAGAATTTATAAGTTTATCAGAAGAACCTAAAGGGTTTAATCCTGAATATAAAAATGCTATGTATTACCTTACTCAAAGAGGTATTACAATGAAAGATATAATTAAATACAATATTGGTTATTGTAAAGAAGGATTGTATTCACAAAGGGTAATTATTCCATCATACAATTCCGATGGGTCACTTAACTACTTTGTTTCCAGGTCTTATTACCCAGAAAACAAAATGAAATACAAAAACCCACCAATCAGCAAAAATATTATATGTTTTGAATCACAGGTAAATTGGAAAGAAC
>Ga0315909_10009025_pt1 | contig 10840 bp, 9 predicted proteins | sample LakEriMetagenome_11_FD_203527 | JGI IMG/M metagenome (GOLD analysis project Ga0315909, IMG submission 203527) | Freshwater fungal communities from buoy surface, Lake Erie, Ohio, United States - Buoy 2 MA125 | ecosystem: Environmental > Aquatic > Freshwater > Lake | place: USA: Lake Erie, Ohio...
ATGAACGGTATGGGAAGTGTACTTCCTGCAGGTAACTACTCTGGTGGTGCTGCTGACAATGGTACATACGCTACTGGTTTCTATTACAATAACACTTACAACGCTGGTCGTCCATACGTTGGTTCTGGTGATAAATTCCCATCATTACTTCCATTGGCTATTCAGGTAGCTGCTAAAACCGTTGGTTTTGACATCGTTCCTGTTATTCCTATGGCTGGTCCTACTGGGGTATTATCTTACCTAGACTACGTATATGCAGGTGGTACATTATCTGGTACATCTACTGATTCTACTACTAATTACACTGCTAATACACCAGACGTAATTAAAGTTCCTATCGCAACTGCTTCACCAGTATTTGGTGCTTTAACAGTAGGTAGCTACTATATCCTTTATGTTACAGGTGCTACTCCAGCTAGTGATTCTGCAAAAGGTAAATTTGTTGGATACTCTCGTATCGATGGTTTCCCAATTTTCCAAATTACAGCTATGACTTCTGGAGATTCTATCGCAACTACAGTTACTGCTAGCTCTGAAATTAAATTAGCTTCTTCTCAAGCTAATGACACTACAATGACAACAACTGGTTCAGTTCTTGCTTATTCTGGTGGTAATGCAGTATTAGTTAAAACGTTAGAAGATCACATCCAAGGTTTCTCTGGAGCTGGTCAAAACAACACTAATAACTGGCAAGGACCATACGTAGACGGTACACAAAACTACGATCCTATGTTAAGAGGAGTAGGTGAGAGTACTTACTACAAATCATTAGGTTTATCTACGTTCACTAAGTTCGTTGAGGCTGGAACTTTCCAAGTTGCTGCTTCTGTTACTACTGAGCAAATCCAAGACCTTAACAAGCAGTTCGGTATCGACGTAGTTTCTATGATCGAGAACGCACTTGTTAATGAGGTTTCTCAAGCTATTAACAAGCACATCTTATCTAGAGCTTATGCTCTTGGATGGTCTAACCACTCTCAGTTCTTAATCACTGAAAACACAAACCTTAACCTTAACTTAGTTATTGGTGGTGCTGCTACTTATAATGTACCTAACTACATCGGTAAACAAGGTACTGCTGTAACAGGTGGTTCTAAACCAGGTGCGGTTGCTGGTCCTGCTTCAGGTACTTTTGAGAACTTATCAACAGTTCAAAGAAGACTTTACTCTCGTATCTTAGCTGCTGCTAACGTAGTTGCTAACAGAGGTCGTAGAGGTCCTGCTAACTTCATCGTTACTAACTCTCAAATTGCGTCTGCTTTACAAGACATCAGTCAGTTCACATTCGCTCCGTTTACTAACACACTTACTCAAAACAACGGTACATTATACCCTGTAGGTTCACTTGCTGGTATGACTGTATATGTTGATCAAAACATGTCATTCGGTGACACTAGAGTATTGGTTGGTAGAAAAGGTGCTGATGATGAGCCAGGTATGAAATTCATGCCTTACATGATGGCAGAATCAATCCAAACAATTTCTGAAGGTACAATGTCTCCTAAGATCGCGGTTAAATCTCGTTACTCTTTAGTTGAGGCTGGTCACCACCCAGAAACAATGTATTTCGTATTCCACGTTAACACTGGAACTGCTACTGCTATCATCTAATAGTAACAGTATAAATACATACTTAAAAGGGTCTTCTTCGGAAGACCCTTTTTTATTTCCGGGAGGTTTTTGGATATATAGAATAAAAGATAAATTATGTTATTTGAAAATGCAAGTCAATTCCAAAAAGCAAAACAGGTTCTTTTAGAAAACGATAGGGATATTGATAAAACTGCTCGTATTTTGAAAAAATCTCCGATGTTTAGTGAAATATCAGAAGGTGAATTAATATGTCAGCTAGCGGAGCTAAACGAAGGATTAGGCGATACTATAATGAATTTTTTAAGTGGAGCTTTCGGTGGTGATGTTAGTAAGTTAAAAACTGTACTTACTCAAATGAAAGAACAGGAACTTAAATACAACAGAGAAGAATATCAGATATATGACGAGTTCTATAATTTACTACAAGACCAAAAAGCTCTAGATAAGGACAGAGAAAATCCAAACTATCAATCTCTTAGTAGAGATATTCAACAAGGTAGAAATGCTTTAAATTTAAGATTTAAAGAACTTACTAAAACTCACAATGAAATATTAAGTGCTTTCGAACAGAGAGTAAGGGATCTTACTAAGGATAGTAATAGAAAGAAAAAATATTTTAATGCACAAAGAGCAGTAGACGTAGAAGAAACAAGAAGTGACAGATACGAAAAGACTAAGGCTATAACTGCAAGAAGTGTTAATAGAACAAAAGATTTAGAAGATTTCTTTAGTGTTAATTTAGATGATCTTAAAAAAGAATCAGAAGAAGCAAAAAGAAAAGCTGAATACGAGGTTGAAAAACTTAAAAGAACAACAACTACTGGAAGTGACCCAAGAGTTGAAGATGATCCTGAACAAGAATTCAGAAAAAGATTCGATTTAATTAAATCCACTGAGGCTAAATATTTAACAAGAAGAAAAGCAATTTTTGATTTAGAAACCGAGATCTATAATATAATGATGAAAAATAATTCAACAATAACTAAGGAAAATCCTCATGGAGATCTTGGTGAAGAAAATAGATCTAAACTTTATGATCTATATAATGAGATCGAAAAATATCTTGAAGAATTAGGGGAAAAAGAAAAAGTTAAGTCTTAAAAAATTATTAATATGGAATTTAATAAAAAATACATACAAAGACTAGAGGATTTCGATAGGATAGATGAAGGATTTTTATCTTCATTATTTGGTGGTGTTAAGGACTTTTTTACCTCAAAAAAAGGTAAGATAGAAAATATTATCAAAAAAATAAGAGAAGCTAGAAACGAAGAGGTTTCTAATGTTATTTCTATAGAAAAAGAAATAAATGGACTTGATAGAGATAATAGCCCTGAATATAGATTTACTGTTACCAATTTAAGAAGACAAAGTAGAACTTATTCAGCTCTAAAGGGACAGGAAATAAATGCACTAACCAAAGAAGCTAGATCAATTATAGACGATGAACCGAAGTTAGAAGCTTTTTTTGCTTCAGAAGTTGCTAAAGTTGAAGTGGAAACCAAAGAAAAATTAATGAAGAACATAGGATCTATATCAGATTCTGGATTTTTAAATCAGATAAATTCAGAATTTGATGCTTTAGTTAGAGATGCTAATAGGAAGGCTTCTTTCTACGAGGAAATAAAAGAAAGACCCTCTTATATGCCTACAATTGAGATTCCACCTAAAATGAGCGAGGATGTTTTGAATTTTCTAAACATGCAGCCAAAAGAGGCTTCAGCATTAACTAGATCCCTGGATCAGAATAATCTTAATAAATATTATACTCAAATAAGGGACTTCTTTTTTGAATTAGAGGATACCTATTCAAGAGCAATAGATAATATTAAAAGAGACCGTAAGATAGCAGAAAGACAAGGGGAATCAGATACTTTAGCTACCTTAGATAGAAAGGAAATGAATGTAAAATATCATTTAAGAAAAAATATAGATCGAGTAAGAAGCAGGGTAAATACCATTGAAAGGGAAATGAAAAATAGAAGATATGCAGAATCGAATATTTAAAATACACGAATTTGTTTTAGAGCAAGAAAACACTCAGCAAAAAACAAAAGAGCTCCAGGCTAAAACAGATGCAGAAAAACAAATAATGGATATAGATAAAAGGATATCTGATATAGATCTTGCTATTGCTAATTTACAGAAAAGAGAGAAAGACGGAACACTAACTAAAAGTGAGTCTCTTAATCAACAATCAATAGAACTACAAAAGAAAGTTGCAGAATTTCAAAAAAAATCTGTAGCATATAAAAAGATGGAATCCATCAAATAATATGATATATAAATAAAAATCTTAAAAAATGTACAATAAAAGATTAGAATATAATCCTCTTTTTGAATCCCTTACAGAAACTGCTAGGAAATATTCAAGAATAAATGAGGAGGGAGAAACGCTTATAGATCAAGGATCTACTGGAGGTACTGGTGCTTTTTTAAAACCAGGAACATCCGAATATAAAATAAAATATGCCACTGAATATGCTGTTAAGATATTTCAGTTAATATATGATGAGTATAATTATTTTATAAATTCTATAACCGACGAAACTGTTAAAGCTAGATATGCAGCAGAGATGTTTGATTTTATTAAATTAAACTCACAAAAAGCTGATATAAATTTGGACATAATTTCTAAAGATATTATTACTAAATGGCAGATAATGAATGCTTCTACAGAGGTAAAAAAGATAGCAGAAAGCTCAGAGGATTTTAAAAAGGCTTACGATTCAATAAATAAAGGAGTTGCTAAGATATCTCAGTTACTGTCAGCTTATTCACAAAAATATGGGACAGAAATTAGAAATACTGCTTTAATTACAGCGGTTAAAGAGTTTATAACTAACGCATTAACTACTTTAGAAAAAGCTAAGCAGGAAACAAAAAAAGTATAAAAAAAATAAAAGATGAAATATTTTAGCAATAAATTTTCTTCCCTACTAGAAAACATGAAATCTGTATCTCCTCTAGAAGAGGCTAGGGGTAAAGATAGAACAGCATCCGGGGATAAGGTTGATAGAGTAAACAAAAAGAAAAAAAAATACGAGGATAAATTTTCAGATGCTAGCGGAAAATTTAAAACGAATGCTTTCATAAACGCTCTTGAGCTATTAAGAGATCAGATAATGGCAGAAGTTAGCTCGATGATGAATACTGCTAGAAGTGGATCTGCTGGATATAAATACTACGAAACAAATTTAGATTCTATGAACTCCCTTAAAAATAGAGTTCTAGATCTTTTAGTTAGTACGTACGACAAAGCTAAAAATGAGGGGGGTGAATTCGAAATAGGAAAGGATGAGGCTATAATAAGAACACTTAGAGATCAATACGTGGAAATAGCTACTGAGTACGAGGAACTTTCTAAAAAATGGTCAGACGACAAGAACAAAGATATAGAAGAAAGACCAGTAGATCAATCAAACAGAGAGTTAGAAACTAAAATACAAGAAATTAAAGATCTATTTGACGAGGCTAAATTATATTTAACAAAATTAAATGTAAAAGGATCTACAGGAGGTACAGGAGGTACAGGAGGTACAGGATCAACGGGTAAAATAGAAGTAGCAGAAACAATTGTACAAAGAAAAGCTGCTTATACAGGAAAAGAAGCAGAGACAATAAAGGCAGTTAAGTTACTAATTTATAATAAATATAAAAGTACAAAATTAGCAGAACAGCCAGATTGGAAAATTGTATATAAAAATCCTAGCAATCCTGGTCCTACTTTAAGAGCAAATACTGCAAACGTTATAAGGGGAGTTAAAGCAGGATTGGCTAAAAAATATACAACATTATCCGGAGATACTACAGGTAATATAACCAAAGCATTCGTAGAGGTTCTAACAAGTCTGAAAGAGAGTATTTCTATAGACAATAATTATAAGATAGTAACTTTCTCTGATTTTATGAGAAACAGAGTTAATGAATCTGACGATTTTGATGTTGATGCTGCTATTTCTGCTATGAGTAAAGGAGGATCTGGATCATCTTCTGGTTCTAAATCTTCTGGTTCTAAATCTTCCGGCTCTAAATCTTCTTCTACCACTCCACCAAAAGCTGCAGTAGATCCCGAATATCCTCAAACTCCTTTTACTAAACAAGAAGAGGGAGATGAATTTAGAGCGTGGGTGATTAAAAATCACGCTGATTGGGCTAAAACTAACGATCTAAGTGCATCTGGCCCTAGAGACAACTCCTATATCAGAAAGGCATATAAAGAGTTCTCAGAGGATTTTAAAAAATCTAAAGAAGCTCCCCCTGCAGTCAAGAAAGAAACTGTGATGGATAATAAACAATTATCCGCACTTAATGATAAAATTAAAGCAACAGGCGGTAAAACAGAAATACGATTTACTACGGACACTAAAGATCCTTATATTATGTTCTACGCCGGAAAAGAGTACGGGTGGATATTTATCAATTACAGGGTTGCATATTTCACTAGTTCAGGAAAAAAATTCACAGGAACATATGATACCAAGTCCAATAATGTAACATTTGACAACGGAAAAGCATTCGATCTTACTAATTGGGTCACGACATGTAAAATAGGTAATCGATTAGCACCAGAAGAAGCTTCTACAGCTCAAGGTAAAAAAGCTTATGTTTCAAACTCAGGTGAGGGATATGTTAACGTAAGATCTAGTGCTATGGCTAATACTGGAGCTATTAACAATTTAATCTACAAGCACACAGATAAGAGCACACCTATTGGATTATTAATATCAAGTGTAGTAGCAAAAAGCTCTCAAATCGGGGATAAGACTTGGTACAAAATCCAATTCCCAACAAAAAGAGGTGTGTACGAATATGGGTACGTAAGAGCAGACACAGTAGATTTAAAATAATCGAAATTTTTAATTAATTTAGGGGTATAATTATAAACATAGATTATGCCCCTTATTATTGTAGAAGGATCCAGAAAATCCGGTAAATCATATCTTATATCAAAACAAACGGATCTTCCAGTTTTTAAATTTGATTTTAATTCAAATTTTTCTACCTGGGACTTTGGTAAGCAATCTGAAGAGGTCCATTGGTTTGGGTTAGGCAAAGAGGTAATGCTTCACGAATTAAATTCATCCGGATTTCTAGATAAAATGATAGTCGACAGAGGAATACTTACCAATTCTGTTTGGGGCGTTTTTCAAGGAAGAGTAACTAAAAAGCAAGCAGAAAAGGATATTATAAATTTTAACAAAAGAGGACTTTTTAGGAATACTAAAATAATAGTTGTTCAAGGACAATGGTCAGAAAAAAGAACTAAAGATATATGGGATCAGGACGATTCTAGAGTAGAAGAAGAAAGATCCCTTTTCACTGAGTTTTCTTTGCTTTTAAGAGACTTGGGAGTGGATGTAAAGGTTTTCAATAATAACTTCGATTTGGAGTCGGTAGTGAGGTTTAAACAAGAAATTAGAAGAATTTAAATATGTGTGGTATATTAGTAGCAAAAAGAGCAAGTGAGGAAAGAATAATGTCTATTGCTCATAGAGGAATTGAACATAATGTAGTTTATAAGGATGACCTTTGTTTAGTACATCATAGACTTCCTATACAAACAGTAGACGGGGATTCTTGGTCACAGCCTATACAAATAGGTGAAGATAGATGGCTACTGTTTAACGGAGAGATTTTTAATTACGGAAATTACGAATCAGATACAGCTTATTTACAAAAATTGTTTTCAACATTCCAATTTGGAGGAATAGGTATACTACAGGCTTTATATGATTCACACATAGTTTCATGGGATGGATTTTGGGCTATAGTTTTGGTTGACACTAAAAAAAGGGATATTTATGCTTTTACAGATCCCCTTGGAAAAAAATGTTTATATCGTAACGAAAAAGGGGAGATTTGTTCAGAGATAAAAGGATTATATGAAGAAAATGAAAGACCAAATTTTGATAGATCTTTCTTCTCCGGTGTTACTAAATTTGGTTATTTAGCTACAGAACAAACTCCTTTTATAGGTATAAAAAAGCTTGAACCTAATAGATTCTATCAATGGAATCTAGACTCTCCTCATATTATTAATGTATCTGACCAATACTACGATTTTAACTTCTTCGACGCAGGGCTAAATACATATGATGACAGATGTGAATGGCTTTTTGATAAGATGGAAAAATCTGTAGAAGCCAGATTATTATCTAAAAATTATCCAACATCTCTACTTTTATCAGGTGGATTGGATTCTTCAATAATTGCTGGTCTTTTACTAAAGCTTGGTGGAAATGTTGATTTTTATTCCATATCTAATGGTGAAGATGAAGAATATGTAAAAGCTTGTGAATACTACTGGGACGTAGAATCGAAAAGATTAAATTATAATATTGATATAGAATCTGATTCAGGTAAAAAAAATCTCATCGAAATATACAAAAAATGGAACGAATCTCCAGTTGATATGGGAAGTGTAGTTCCTCAGTATCATTTATTCGATGCAATAAAAAAAGGTTCTAATACAAGAATCGTTATATCTGGTGACGGAGCAGATGAATTATTTGGTGGATATAGAAGAATAAATGAGTATGATTCACAGCATTCTGATATATTTCACGAATTAACTTATTATCATCTTCCCAGATTAGATAAGTTATCGATGGCACATACATTAGAATTAAGAAGTCCTTTTTTAAATCACGATATAATTAGATTTGCTATAAGTCTTCCTTTCGAGGAAAGAAAAAATAAAAAGATATTAAAGGATACTTTTAAGGGATTAGTTCCAGATTCTGTAATAGAAAGAAGCAAACTAGCTTTAAAAAATAAGATGATCGTCGATGATCAGATTAAATACAGAAAAGAGGTAATAAGATTATTTCTCGGAATTCCCGTTTGATTTAACTACCTTAACACCAGCTATAGGATCCCCTTTTGCATCTTTTGGTGAATATCCCTCAGGTCTGTCAGTTAAAACAAAATCCTCCGAAGGGTCTACAACTAATCCAGCGGAACTTAAAAAATCCCTATTTAGTAATAATGGGGTACTTTTTTCAGTTCTATCTACTAATGAGAACTTAACTTTCTTATATACAAGACCATTAAAATCTACATCGAGATTAACAACCGCTCTGTGGTGTATTTTTTCACCAACCTCAGCTTTTGATTGACCTACTATTTTATTTACAAATTCTTGATTACCTAGCTTCCAGTAAACTTTACCATCGGATTCTTCTATGCTGTCTGCATGTAAACTACAAGAAGTTGCTCCGTTACCTGTATCTAATTTACCTACAAACGTTCCTACTCCAGATATAGTTACCATTTCTCTAAATCCAGTAGTTTTCTTAGGTTTAACCCAGTTTTTCTTATCTAAAAGAAAATCTACTACCATATCTGTTACGGGAATATCAGTTGTTTTTTCTATACCAGTAGTTCCAGGAGAGGCATTAACCTCTAGAACATAAGGTTTTTCCTCCGCTGATGTACTTTTTCCTTTTTCTACTATAATGTCTACACCACACCATAAACATCCGGTAGCTTTAGCAGATTCTATTGCTATTCTTTCTATTTCTTTGGAAAGCTTAACATTCTCTGTTTCACCCCCTAAAGAAAAATTAGTTCTAAAATCTCCCTCTATTTTTATTCTTTTCATTGCTGCTATGACTTTGTATTCTCTACTTGCCATACCATCACTTTCTGCAACTACGTGTATTCTAAGATCGTAATCTGCATCTATTTTTTCTTGTAAAACTATTTCAGTCCCTGGTGCTAAGTGCCACAAAGCCTGTAAGGTAGAAACTAGAGATGGTCTAGAGTCTATCATAAATACACCTATTCCTTTAGTTCCTGATAGAAATTTACAAACAACTGGATAATTACCACCAACTTCTTCTACTGCTTTATCTATATCAGCTTCAGATGATATTAATGATGTTTTAGGAACAGGTATTTTAGCTAACTGTAATTTTCTTGTAGTCTGTAGTTTATCTTCACATATAATAACAGAATCATAGGAATTGACACATGGAAAACCTAGATCTTCCATCTTTTTAAAAAATCCCTTAGCTGCATTGTTTTTTATAGAGGATCTTCTAGTTAATACTATGGTTCTATCCAGATGTATTTCTTGTTGTTTTCCTCCTCTGCTTGATATAAGAAAAGTTCCTTTTATTGTTTTTTGAATAGATCCTTTTTCTGTATCTATTATTATACATCTAACTCCCTTCTCCTCACAGATTTTCATTATCTTATCTGTTGTTGGAGCATTTTTTAGACTTTTACCAAGTTTAGTAGTTAATATAACAACTGTTAAGGGTCTTTCCTTTCCTTTAACTCCCTTAAATACAAACTTTTCTAGTAATGAGTAATCCATAATGTATATATCGATAAACAAAGAAAAAGCCCGGAATCAATCTGGGCTTTAAATATGTTTAATGGAAAAATTATTTACCGAAGAAGTTATCGAATCGTATAACCTCTACTTCATTATTTTCTTCACCTTCTAATTCGGATTCATCCTCCTCTTCTGTGTCTTCTTCTTCTTCCTCCTCCTCTTCGTCTTCTAGGTCCATGTCGTCCTCTTCATCGTCTTCGTCTTCTTCCTCGTCTCCTATATCCATGTCATCTTCCTCTTCATCCTCGTCTTCATCGTCTTCGTCCTCGTCTTCTTCTTCCTCGTCCTCCATGTCATCCTCGTCTTCTTCGTCCTCGTCTCCTAGATCCATGTCATCTTCCTCTTCGTCCTCGTCTTCTTCCTCGTCTTCTAGGTCCATGTCATCTTCGTCCTCGTCTTCATCCTCGTCTTCATCTTCATCGTCTTCTAGATCCATGTCGTCCTCTTCTTCATCCTCGTCTTCGTCATCTTCTTCATCATCCTCGTCCTCTTCTTCATCGTCCTCGTCTTCTTCTTCCTCGTCTTCATCCTCGTCTTCTAGGTCCATGTCATCTTCCTCTTCATCCTCGTCTTCGTCTTCGTCTTCTTCATCGTCTCCTAGATCCATGTCGTCCTCTTCCTCTTCATCCTCGTCTTCATCCTCGTCTTCGTCTTCTAGGTCCATGTCATCTTCCTCTTCGTCCTCGTCTTCATCGTCCTCGTCTTCTAGGTCCATGTCATCTTCCTCTTCGTCCTCATCTTCGTCTTCTAGGTCCATGTCGTCCTCTTCATCTTCTTCTTCTTCCTCCTCCTCTATTTCCATATCATTCCAGAATTCATTCTCTTCTGGCAATTCTTGAGGTTTTCTTGAGCTAAACTCTTCGAAAGATAATATTTTTTTATCCATTTTTTATGTTTTTT